>Ga0208244_100422_pt1 | contig 42196 bp, 34 predicted proteins | sample SubbioCR12Aug_5A_FD_184828 | JGI IMG/M metagenome (GOLD analysis project Ga0208244, IMG submission 184828) | Serpentinite rock and fluid subsurface biosphere microbial communities from McLaughlin Reserve, California, USA - CR12Aug_5A (SPAdes) | ecosystem: Environmental > Terrestrial > Deep...
GCCAAGAAAGTAGCCGCTAAGCCCGCTGCCAAAAAGCCGGTCGCCAAGAAAGTAGCCGCTAAGCCCGCTGCCAAAAAGCCGGTCGCCAAGAAAGTAGCCGCTAAGCCCGCTGCCAAACCGGTTGCGAAGAAGCCGGCCGCCAAACCTGCTGTCAAGAAGCCGGTTGCGAAGAAGCCTGTTGCGAAGAAAGCGGCTCCGGCTGCCAAACCCGCACCGGCTCCTGCTCCTGCTGCTGCTCCCGCACCGGCGGTACCGGTCATCAAGCCGTTCGGGCTTTAAACAGGTCGGGCATTGCCCAATCTGAAACGGGGGCTTGTCCCCCGTTTTTTTATGGGCGCGGCCGGGGGCTTGTCCCCCATTTTTTTAAGTGCCCGCGCGGGCCCCTCCCGTTCGAGATCATCTTCAGGCGCTGGAGTCTGTCTTAATATTTCGCCGCCACCCACCGGTTGCGAACTTCCTTGAGCGCGCGCGCGCCCCACGGAAGCCTCATGGCCAGAAGCAGGATCAGCACGCCGCCGTAAATCAGCGGCTCCGTCAGGTCCTTCTTCACCAGCCACAGATAGTGGGCCACCCCCAGCAGGGCAATCGGATAGATCAGCCTGTGCAGCCGCTGCCAGTTGCGTCCAAGGCGTCGCATCATGGCAGAGGTCGAGGTTGCCGCTAGCGGGATGAGCAGCACAAAGGCAGCGAAGCCCATGGTGATGAATGGCCGTTTAACGATGTCCCGGGCGATGGCTGCCGGATCGAAGAATTGATCGAGCCAAAGATAGGTCATGAAATGCAGGCTGGCATAGAAGAAGGCAAACAAGCCGAGCATGCGCCGGTAGCGCACCAGGCCAGCGCGGCCGCTCAGCCGCCGCAACGGCGTGATGGAAAGCGTGAGCATTAGGCCAACCAGCGTCCAGGTGCCGGTCGAACGCGTGATGAACTCGATCGGATTGGCCCCCAGCCCCCCGCTTCCCGCCAGAAAAACCAGCCGCCCCAGTGGCAGCAGGCATAGCCCGAAAATCCAGAGCTTCGGGTTGCGCAGGTCTGCGCCCATCAGAAGAATTTTTTAAGGTCCATGCCGCGATACAGCGGGGCCACCTGTTCGGCATAGCCGTTGAACATCAGCGTGTCGCGCTTGCGGAATTCGCCGATGCGGCGTTCCTTCGCCTGACTCCAGCGTGGGTGATCGACCTGCGGATTGACGTTGGAGTAAAAGCCGTATTCCCGGGGTGCGGCCGCCATCCAGGAACTGGTCGGCTGTTTTTCGACGAAGCGGATCTTGACGATGGACTTGGCGCTTTTGAATCCGTATTTCCACGGCACCACCAGCCGGACGGGGGCGCCGTTCTGGTTGGGCAGCACCTCGCCGTAGAGCCCGACCGCCAGCAGGGTCAGCGGATGCATCGCCTCGTCGATCCGGAGGCCTTCGGTATACGGCCAATCAAGCACGCGTGAGCGCAGGCCCGGCATCTGCCTGGGATCGTTCAGCGTGACGAACTCGACATATTTGGCTTTGCCGGTGGGCTCGGCGCGCCGGATGAGCTCGCTGAGGGAAAACCCCACCCACGGAATCACCATTGACCAGCCTTCGACGCAGCGCATGCGGTAGACACGCTCTTCGAGCGGCGCGAGCTTCAATAGCGCGTCGACATCCCAGGTCTGGGGACGCAGCACCTCGCCTTCGACCGCGATCGTCCATGGCCGGGTTTTCAGGCTGCCGGCATGCTTGGCGGGATCCCCTTTGCCGGTGCCGAATTCATAGAAGTTGTTGTAGGTCGTGACGTCTTTATAAGGGGTTGGATCGTCGGCAAGGGCATAGGCACTGGCTCGCACGTCGGCCAGCTTGACGCCGGCCCTGGCTTCGGAAACCCCTCCCAGGACAACCCCGGCAGCGAGCGCGCCCATGCCCTGCATGAAGCGGCGGCGATCGCGGTAAACCTCGGGCGGGGTAATTTCCGATGGAAGAATATCGCTGGATGGGCGTATCAGCATGGCTGAGTCCTGTAAATTCAAAAGGGTGAATTGCAAAGTCGGTTCAGGTGCAAAATCCTTACACCTCGTTGATCAAGTTGACCCTGGGGTGCGGTTTTTGTTTCTCGCGCGGAACTGATATGGTGCACACCTATCCTACTTCCTTGTTATTTTTGCGGAATTTCCCATGCGCGCCCTGCTTGTTCTGCTGTTCGTTCCTGCACTTGCTTTCGCTCAGGCAGGAGGCCCACCCTTCATTCCGGTCAACATGATGACGGTGACCGCCAGCCCGGTGTCGAACACGGTCAACGCGGTGGGCGCGCTGATTGCCGAGGACAGCGTGGTGCTGCGCCCGGAAATCGACGGTCGCATCGACAAGCTGCTGTTCAAGGAAGGCCAGCCGGTGAAGAAGGGCGCGGTGCTGGTGGTGCTCGACTCCGCCGAGCAGCTCGCCCGCGTGGCCGCCGCCGAGGCCGACCTCAAGCTGGCGCAAAGCCGCTACAGCCGCAGCGAGGAACTGGTCGCGCAGAACTTCATTTCGCGTCAGGCGCTCGACGAGGCGCGCGCCAATCTCGACATCCTGCGCGCACGGCTGCGTCAGGAACAGGTGGCGCTCAGCAAGACCTCGATCCTCGCGCCGTTCGCCGGCGTGGCCGGCTTGCGCCAGGTCAGTCCCGGCGCCTATGTCGGCAAGGGCGACGACCTGGTGCGTCTGGACGCACTCGGCACGCTGAAGCTGGAAGTTCCGGTGCCGGAAACGGCGCTGCCGCTGGTGCGCATCGGCCAGCCGATCAAGCTGACCGTCGACGCGCTGCCGGGACAAAGCTTCAGCGGCACCGTGCACGCCATCGATCCAGTGGTCGACCCGGTCAGTCGCAACGTTCGCGTCCGCGCGCGCATCGCCAACCCCAAAGGCCAGCTCAAGCCCGGCATGTTCGCCCGCGCCACCGCCGACCTCGGCGGCAAGACCCACGCCATCCTGCTGCCCGAACAGGTGATCGTGCCGCGCGCGGATGGCAGCTATGTGTTCCTTGCCGTCGACGGCAAGGCCGATCTGCGCAAGGTCGAACTGGGCAAGCGCGATCCGGGCCGGGTCGAGATCGTCTCCGGTGTGGTCGAGGGCGACACCGTGATCCTCGACGGCCAGATCAAGCTGCGCCCCGGCGTGCCGGTGGTCACGCTCGAGCAGGCCGCGCAAATGATGAAGAAGCAGGCCGGCAAACCCGCAGCGCGCTGACCCACGGGACACCCCTTGCCGCAATCGCCCTGTTAAACGCATTTGATTCTGGATAAGCCATGATCCTGTCCGACATTTCCATTCGCCGTCCGGTGCTGGCCACCGTGATGAGCCTGATGATCATCCTGATCGGGCTCATCGCCTTCGATCGCCTGCCGGTGCGCGAATACCCCAACATCGACGCCCCGGTGGTGTCGGTGCGCACGGTCTATCCCGGCGCCTCGGCGGCGGTGATGGAAAGCCAGATCACCAAGCCGCTGGAGGATTCGCTCTCCGGCATCGAAGGCATCCGCACCATCAAGTCGGTCAGCCGCGAAGCGGTCAGCCAGATCACGGTGGAATTCGTGCAGTCGCGCGACCCGGAAGCCGCCGCCAACGATACCCGCGACCGTGTGGCGCGCGTGCGCGGCCTGCTGCCCGGCGAAGCGGAAGACCCGGTGGTGGCCAAGATCGAAGCCGACGCCCAGGCCATCATCTGGCTGGCGTTTTCCAGCGACCGCCAGTCGCCGCTGGAAATCACCGACTACGCAGATCGCGTGGTGGCCGACCAGTTGAAGACCCTGCCGGGCGTGGCCTCGGTGATCGTGGGCGGACAACGCCGCTACGCCATGCGGCTGTGGCTCGACCCCAGCCGCATGGCCGCGCTGGGGGTAACGGTGCAGGACGTGGAAACCGCGCTCAGGAGCCAGAACACCGAACTGCCCTCGGGACGGATCGAAGGTCCGATGCGTGAATTCACCGTGCTGGCCGAAACCGACCTCAAGACGCCGGAGGAATTCGAGCGCGTCATCATCCGCGAAAGCGGCGGCGCATTGGTGCGCCTGGGCGATCTCGGGCGTGCCGAAATCGGCGCCGCCGACGAGCGCAACATCGTGCGGGTCAACGGCCGCGCCGCGGTGGGCCTGGGTATCGTCAAGCAGTCCACCGCCAATACGCTGGCGGTGGCGCAGGCGGTGAAGGCCGAACTGCCGCGGCTCGAAGCCGAACTGCCCGAAGGCATGCAGTTGCGGGTCGGCTTCGACAGCTCGATCTTCATCGAAAAATCGATCGACGCCGTCTACACCACCATGATCGAGGCGATGGTGCTGGTGGTTGCAGTGATCTTCCTGTTCCTGCGCAACTGGCGCGCGACGCTGATTCCCTTCGTCACCATCCCGGTGTCGCTGATCGGCGCCTTCATCTTTCTCTATGCGATGGGCTTCAGCATCAACGTGCTGACGCTGCTCGGGCTGGTGCTGGCGATCGGCCTGGTGGTCGACGACGCCATCGTCATGCTGGAAAACATCTACCGCCACATCGAAGAAGGCATGCCGCCGTACGAGGCGGCGGTCAAGGGCGCCAAGGAGATCGGGTTCGCGGTTGTGGCGATGACGCTGACGCTGGTGGCCGTATTTGCGCCGCTGGCCTTTGCCGAGGGCAACACCGGCAAGCTGTTCACCGAATTCGCGATGACGGTGGCGGCGGCGGTGCTGGTTTCGGGCTTTGTCGCGCTGACGCTGACGCCGATGATGGCAAGCAAGATGCTGCGCCACGAAACCCGCCACGGCGCCTTCTTCAACTTTGGCGAACGCATGCTGAACGGGCTCAACAGCGGCTATACCCGCGGTCTGACCCGGGTCATGCGCCACCCCGTGATCGTCGCGGTGGTGTTCGTGCTGGTCGCGGTCGCCGCCTTCGGCCTGCTGAAATCGCTGAAATCGGAACTGGCCCCGACCGAGGATCGCGGCTTCTTCATCGGCTTCATGCTGGCGCCCGAAGGCGCCACCCTGCAATACACCGACCAGTACGCGCGCCAGCTCGAGGGCATTTACCAGGGCGTACCGGAGGCGCGTACCGCCTTCGTCGTCGTCGCCCCCGGCCTGGAACGCCCGAACCCGGTCAACACCGCGCTGTCGTTCGTCATGCTCGACCCGTGGGAGGAACGAACCCGTAGCCAGATGGAGATCACCGCCAGCCTCGGCCCGCAGATGTTCATGGGCATGCCCGGCGTGCTCGCGTTCCCGATCAACCCGCCCTCGCTCGGGCAGAGCTTCCGCAATCCGCCGCTGCAGTTCGTGGTGCAGGCACCCAGCTACGACGAGCTGAACACAGCGGTCGAGGCGCTGATGGCCAAGGTGCGCGAATACCCGGGGCTCGCCAACCCCGATACCGACCTCAAGCTGACCAAGCCGCAGTTGAAGGTCGACATCAACCGCGACAAGGCCGCCCAGATGGGGGTCGGCGTCGACACTATCGGCCGCACGCTGGAAACCCTGCTCGGCGGCCGCGAGGTCACCCGCTTCAAGCGCGACAGCGAGCAGTACGACGTCATCGTCCAGCTCGACCCGGCCGCCCGCGCCGTCCCGCAGGACCTGACCGCGCTCTATGTGCGCGGCCGCGACGGCGGGCTCACCCCGCTGTCCAACCTGGTCGCGCTGACCGAGACCGTCGCGCCCAAGGAGCTCAACCACTTCAACCGCCAGCGCGCCGCGATCATTTCGGCCAACATCACGCCCGGCTACACGCTGGGCGAAGCGCTCGCCTTCATGGACCAGGCCGCGGCCGAAACGCTGCCGCCCAGCGCCCGCACCACACTCGACGGCCAGTCGCGCGAATTCCGCGAATCGGGGCAGACGCTGCTGATCACCTTCGCACTGGCGCTGGTCATCATCTATCTGGTACTGGCGGCGCAGTTCGAGAGCTTCGTCTCGCCCTTCATCATCATGCTGACGGTGCCGCTCGCCGCCACCGGCGCGCTGCTGGCCTTGAAGCTCAGCGGCGGCACCCTCAACGTCTACAGCCAGATCGGACTGGTGATGCTGGTCGGCCTGATCACCAAGCACGGCATCCTGATCGTCGAATTCGCCAACCAGCTGCGCGCGCGCGGCAAGCGCAAGGTCGAGGCGGTGATCGAGGCGGCCAGCCTGCGCCTGCGCCCGATCCTGATGACCACCGCGGCGATGGTGCTGGGCGCGGTGCCGCTGGCCATCGCCACCGGCGCCGGGGCGGAATCGCGCTCGCCGATCGGCTGGGTCATCGTCGGCGGCCTGCTGCTCGGCACCCTGCTGACGCTGTTCGTCATCCCGGTGGCCTATACCTTGCTGACCCGCGAGCGCGTCGCCGCGCCCAACCTCGACCACCCCCTGGCCCCAATCCCCCCGAACTGACGAACTCACCCCCTGTCCTGACGAAGCCTCGACAGCTCAGGGGGAGGCCGTCCTTCATCAAGCCGTCAAGGAAGCCTGATTTAATGCGGTTTTCCACGCATTCAATCCTTACGGGAGGCTGGCATGAACCCTGCTCATAACCTTGCACAGATAACGCAAGGAGGCATCGACATGATTGAACTGGAACCCGGCAACGAGTTGAACATCAGCCTGAAGGAAGACCCGCATGGCCGCGACCGCGTGGTGATCGCCCTGCAATCGCTGGGATGCGAACTCAATATGACGCCGCATCAGGCGCGCGTGCTGGCAACTGAACTCATCATGGCGGTGAACCGCGCCGAAGTGCGCAGCAACCTCAAGCACAGCCACAACATGGTGCGCGGCACGCAGATGCCGGAGCAACGGCGCAGCCTGTTCAACCAGGCGTTGGCCAAATAGTTTTCTGGCCAGTCGGCTTCGACTGGACCAGGGTAGGGGGCAGCCAGGCTGAACTACCCAACAAGACGCCTTCGCATTGTCGAAGGCCCGCCATCCGTGATAGGGTGGCACTCAGGCGCGAGGATTCGTCCCCGCGCCTTTTTATATTCAAGTCTTCCAGAAAACCTTATCCCTACGCAGGAATCCAGCATGGCCGTCATCGAACTCACCCAGGACAATTTCGAATCCACCATCAATGGCAATGACGTCGTCATCGTCGACTTCTGGGCGCCGTGGTGCGGCCCTTGCCGCGGCTTTGCGCCGATTTTCGAGGCCGCCGCGGAGAAGCACGCCAACATCGTGTTCGCCAAGGTCAACACCGAAGTCGAACAGGACCTGGCCGGCTACTTTCAGATCCGCTCCATTCCCACGCTCATGGTGTTCCGCGAGCAGGTCATCCTCTATTCGGAGGCCGGCTCGCTGCCCGCCAGCGCGCTGGATGCGCTGATCGAGCAGGTGATGGGGCTGGACATGGCGCAGGTCCACAAGGACATCGCCGACCAGCAAGCCGCAGGGCCGGGTCAGGCCTGATTCAATAGCTGCCGCAGCAGCGGCAGCGTGATGGGACGTCGTGTTTCAAGGCTGAACCGGTCCAGCGCCTCCAGCACCCGCAGCAGGCTCTGCATGTCGCGCGCAGTGTGATTCAGCAGATAGTCCGCCACCTGGGGCTCCAGCCGGAAACCCAGGGTTTCGGCATGCTGCGCCAGGGCCGCACGTTTCTCGGCATCGTCGAGGCCGTGCAGTTGAAACACCAGCCCCCAGCCCAACCGGGTCTTGAGTTCCGGCATCAGCGGCAGGTCGGCAGGCGCCACTCTGCCCGCCGCCAGCCACAGCCCGCCCGCCTCGCGCACCCGGTTATACGCGGCAAAACCCGCATGCTGCTGGTCGGCATCCCAGGTTTCCACCTGATCGGCGATCACGGCCTGCGTAACCTGCTGGCCGCTGACATCGACCGTCAGCCCACGCGCCCGGCAGGCCTGCGCCCAGGCCGCCAACAGATAGCTTTTGCCGCTGCCCGGGGCGCCCCACACGTAGACCATGCGCTCGGTCGCGCGGCCGTCGAGCATCGCCGCAAGCTGCGTCATCAGTTCGACGTTGCGCCCCGCCACAAAGCGGCCGAGTTCGGGCTGGGCGGGTGGACGGATATCAAGAAGGAGCTGCTGCATGGGGCGCAAGGATAAGACAAAGCCCGGCTCCGCTCCAGAAAAACCCGGACACGGCGGGGTGAAAACGCCTGCCGCGCAGCGCTATACTTTGCCGTCTATTCCTTGATTCCCGATCCGCCCTGATGAATCCTGCCTTTCCCGTACCGGTCAGACCCGTGATCCAAGCGCCGCCCATGGTGGAAGAAGTGCTCGACGCGGACGAGCGTGAGGCGCTGAAAATGCGCATCAAGGCACTGATGAAACAGCAGGACGCGGTGCTGGTGGCGCACTACTACACCTCGGCCGACCTGCAGGATCTGGCCGAGGAAACCGGCGGCTGCGTCTCCGATTCTCTTGAAATGGCGCGCTTCGGCCATGCCCATCCGGCGAAGACGCTGATCGTCGCCGGGGTCAAGTTCATGGGCGAAACCTCGAAGATACTCAACCCGGAAAAGCGCGTCCTCATGCCCGACCTCGCGGCCGACTGCTCGCTCGACCTGGCCTGCCCCGCCGATGAATTCGCGGCCTTCTGCGACGCCCATCCCGACCGCCTGTCGGTCGTCTACGCCAACACCAGCGCGGCGGTGAAGGCGCGCGCCGACTGGGTCGTCACCTCCGGCATCGCCGCCAAGATCGTCAAATACCTGCACAAACAGGGCCACAAGCTGTTGTGGGCGCCGGACCGCCATCTGGGCGATTACGTGCAGCGCGTCACCGGCGCCGACATGCTGCTGTGGCAAGGCTCGTGCGTGGTGCACGAGGCGTTCAAGGCCGAGGCGCTGAAAAAACTGCGCAGCGAGCACCCCGATGCCGCGGTGCTGGTGCATCCGGAGTCGCCGCAAGCGGTGATCGCGCTGGCTGACGTCGTCGGCTCGACCACGCAGCTGATCGATGCGGTGCGCACCCTGCCGAATCCTGAATTCATCATCGCCACCGACAACGGCATCTTCCACAAGATGCACGCTGCCGCGCCCGGCAAGCTGTTACTGGAAGCGCCGACTGCAGGCGAGGGGGCAACCTGCCAGTCGTGCGCCCACTGCCCGTGGATGTCAATGAACGGCTTGCGCAAGCTCGCGGCCGTATTGGAATCAGTTAATGAAAAGTGGGGCGGCAACGAAATTCACATCGAGGAATCCATCCGCGCGAAAGCGGCGGTGTCGATCCAGCGCATGCTGGACTTCGCGGCGGCCGAAAAGGCCGGCCGTATCCAACTGGGCGACTAAAAGAGACACAACCCATGGCCGGAAGCAGCCTGCTCGCGCTGATCGACGACATCGCCACCATCCTCGACGACGTGTCAGTAATGACCAAGGTCGCGGCGAAAAAAACCGCCGGCGTGCTGGGCGATGATCTGGCGCTCAACGCCCAGCAGGTCTCGGGGGTGAAGGCCGATCGCGAATTGCCGGTGGTGTGGGCCGTTGCCAAAGGCTCGCTGATCAACAAGGCAATTCTGGTGCCGGCGGCGCTCGCCATCAGCGCGCTCGCGCCGTGGGCCATCACCCCGTTGCTGATGCTGGGCGGCGCGTTCCTCTGCTTCGAAGGATTCGAAAAGCTGGCGCACAAGACTCTGCACAAGTCCGACGACGACGCACACCAGGCTGAACTCGCCCATGCGCTGGAAAACCCGGAAATTGATTTGCTCGCGTTGGAAAAGGACAAAATCAAGGGTGCGGTCCGCACCGACTTCATCCTGTCGGCCGAAATCATCGTCATCACCCTCGGCACCGTCGCCGCCGCCACCTTCGGCAAGCAGGTCGCCGTGCTCAGCGGCATTGCACTGGTCATGACGGTGGGCGTCTACGGCCTGGTCGCCGGCATCGTCAAGCTCGATGACGCCGGACTCCATCTCAGCCAGCGCCCCGCCCGCTGGATGCGAGCGCTGGGGCACCGCATCCTGGCCGCAGCGCCGGTGCTGATGAAAAGTCTTTCGGTCATCGGTACGGCCGCCATGTTCCTGGTCGGCGGCGGCATCCTGGTCCACGGCACGCCGGTCTCACACGACCTGATCCATGCCGTCGTCCATGCGATCGACGGCCTGCCGGCAGTCGGCGGCGTCCTGGCGCTTCTGGCTCCGTTCTTCATCGATGCCATGGCAGGCATCGTCGCAGGGGCGCTGGTCCTGGGCGGTGTGATGGCCGCCCGGCGACTGCTCCGCTAGGGCCGCTTATTTCTGGAACGGCTGGATCAGCTTGCGCACCGGATCGTAGGCGGCATCTTCGACGACCGTGAAACCATCGTAGGTCTTGTCGAACGCTTCCAGCGTGGCAGTGGCCTCCGGCGCCCCCTTTTTCAGGGCGAGCAGGGCGTCGCGCAGCTGGTTGCGCGTGGCGACCGGCATGCTGGGATGCACAGCGAAGATGTAGGACGGCAGCGGCGGGGTGCTGCCGACCACCACGATGCCGCGCCCCTTGAACTCCTCGGCGGTGGAATCCTTGAGGATGCCGCCGTCGAAATCCCCGGCCAGCACAGCCTTGGCGATGTTGTCGTAATGCTTGAGATAGGCGAACGACGCAAAGTCGGCCGAGGTCAGCCCCATCGACTGGACAGCGGCACGCTGCAGCAGCGCCTTTTCGTCACCGAAGGCGAAGCGCTTGCCCTTCAGTTCGGCCGGCGAACTGAGCCCGGAACCGGCCTTGACACCAATGACCAGCGAAAAATGCGGCCGCCCGTCGACAGTGGGCGCGACCAGCGGGATCACCCCGTATTTCTTGCGCGCATCGATGTAGGCCACCGGCGTGAGGTAGGCAATCTGCGTCTGGCCGGTGCCGAGATCCTCCACCGCCGAGCCCAGGTTGGGCGACGGGCGGAAGCGAACCTTGAGATCCGTGTTCAGCGCCAGGTAGTTGGTCAGCGCGCTCATGCGCTTGATCATCTCGACCGGGATATCCATGGCGACGGAGCCCATGGTCACCTCGGAGGCAGGCGCCCGCTGCGCCGGGGCCTGCGCGGCCGCCGCTAAAGACGCTCCCGCCAGCCACGCCGCCAGCACGCTCCGTACGATGTGTTTGAGTTTCATGATGCCTGTTTCTCCTCGAGTTTGATGGCGTCGGTATACATGCTGTAGCGGCCACGCCCATTCCGCTTTGATTCGTAAAGTGCCTGGTCCGCAGCAAAGTAGAGTGTCTGGGCAGCTTTCATGCTGACGTCGTACTGGGCGACGCCGATGCTGATTCCGACATCCAGCCGGAACCCGTCGTACTCAAACAGATATTCGTTCAAGCTCTTCTGGAAGAGCTCGACGAACATCCGGGCCTGCTCGATGTTGGTGTGATACAGAATGATGCCGAACTCGTCACCGCCCAGGCGGGCCGGCAGATCCGACTTGCGCACATGCAGGCGCAGCAGGGTGCCGATATCGCGCAGCACCTGATCGCCGGCGCCGTGGCCATGGGTGTCGTTGATCTGCTTGAAGAAGTCGATGTCGAACAGCACCAGGGTGATGTCTTCCGAGAAGCGCTCGGACTGGTGGAACATTCGCGACAGGGTTTCGTCGAATTTGCGGCGGTTGGGCAATTCGGTCAGCCAGTCGGTCGTCGCCATGGCGCTGAGCAGATCGAGCGCGTGCTCCAACTCACGCGTGCGCCCGCCCAACTGGATGTTTTTTTCCATCAGTTCCTGGTTGGCGAAGTCGATCTTGCTATGCAGCTGATTATGGTAATCGGCGAGCGATTTGTTCAGTTTGTTGAACACCGACACCAGGCGGCCGATCTCGTCCCGGCTTTTCACTTCAAGGTCGCGAACGATGAACGAATCGCCCTTTTGCATGGCGTCTTCCATGGCCCGCGTCAATTTTCGGATCGGCGAGACAATGCCGCTGGCAGTAAAAACATAGACGATCAGGCCCAGGATCATGCCAAACACGATCTGTTCGACAAACACACGCCAATACATGGCGGCCAGTGCGTTCTCCAGTGCGCTGGTGGAAACGTCGACGGCCACATGACCGATAGTCTGGCTATCGAAGATCACCGGCGATTCGAAGCGTTTGTAGGTGCCGGTTTCTTCTCCGACGGCCTGGCTCATGACGCGCCCGGCAAGGTTGCGGATGCTGACGCGGATCACATTGGGCTGTCGCGCCACATTGCGGGCGAGAATTTCCAGGTTGCCATAGTCGTAGCCGGCGACCAGCGAGGCCGCACCGGAAGCCGTGGCGCTGGACACGCTCTGGCCAGCCTTGTCGATCAGGTCACTGAGGGGGCCGCGTTCATTTTGCACGCGTACCACGCCGATGGCTGCCGAAGTAATCAACACGCCTGCCATGACATAACCCATGAGCTTGACGCTCAAACCGACCTGCAAATCGATCTCCCAATAGTGGACCTGTGGTCAAAACCACTTCTGTTGATCCTGTAACGGTTCGCCCGGCAGAAACTGAAGCGGCGCAACCCTGTTAGATTCGTGGTTGATTCATACGCCTTGCGGCTGCCCGCAAGCCCACCATATCCCGTAAAATGTGGCTTTTGCAGCGCTATCCGCCATGACCGCCCGCCTCCGGGAAATCCCCTACAACTACACTTCGTTTTCCGACCGCGAAATCGTCATCCGCCTGCTCGGCGCCGACGCCTGGGAAGCGCTCAACACCCTGCGCGGCGAACGCAAAACGGGCCGTTCGGCGCGCATGCTGTTCGAAGTGCTGGGCGACATCTGGGTGGTGCGGCGCAATCCCTACCTGGAAGACGACCTGCTCGACAACCCGAAGCGGCGGCAGATGCTGGTCGATGCATTGCGCCATCGCCTGCACGAGATCGAACTGCGCCGCCAGGGAAACGAACTGGTCGGCCAGTTGCTGGCGGCGGCTGAGCGGGCGGTGCGCGAATTCGAAGCCTGGTTCGACGACACCGCCAGCCTGCGGGCACGCATCCTGCGCCGTCTGGCCGGCGTGACCCGGCGCGACAACATCGGCTTCGACGGTCTCGCACGGGTGTCGCACGTCACCGACGCCACCGACTGGCGGGTCGAGTATCCCTTCGTGGTGCTGACCCCGGACAGCGAAGCCGAGATGGCCGGGCTGGTGGCCGGGCTGATCGAGTTAGGGCTCACTATCATCCCGCGCGGGGGCGGCACCGGCTACACCGGCGGCGCCATCCCGCTCACCGCGCAGGCTGCGGTGATCAATACCGAAAAGCTCGAAGCCATGAGCGCGGTGGAAATGTTCCATCCGCCCGGCGTCGAATTCCAGGTGCCCACCATTCACTGCGGCGCCGGCGTGGTCACCAAGCGGGTGATGGAAGCCGCTGACGCTGCCGGGCTGGTGTTCGCGGTCGACCCCACCTCGGCCGACGCCTCGACCATCGGCGGCAACGTGTCGATGAACGCCGGCGGCAAGAAGGCGGTGCTGTGGGGCACCGCGCTCGACAACCTGGTGTCGTGGCGCATGGTGACGCCGGACGCCGACTGGATCGAGGTCACCCGGCTCAACCACAATCTGGGAAAAATCCACGACGCGCCGTCGGCCAGCTTCGAAATCCGCCGCTTTGCAGCGGACGGCAAGACGCCGAAAGGTTCGCCGGACATCCTCACCATCCCCGGCAGCCGCTTCCGCAAGACCGGGCTGGGCAAGGACGTCACAGACAAATTCCTCGCCGGCCTGCCCGGCATCCAGAAGGAAGGCTGCGACGGCCTGATCACCTCGGCGCGCTTCATCCTGCACCGGCTGCCGGCACATGCCCGCACCGTCTGCCTGGAGTTCTTCGGCAGCGCGCGCGACGCCACGCCCGCCATCGTCGAGATCAAGGACTACTGCGACGCCCATTCCGAGATTCTGCTGGCGGGTCTTGAGCATCTCGACGCGCGCTACGTCAAGGCGGTGGGCTACGCCACCAAGGCGCCGCGCGCCGCGCGCCCGAACATGGTGCTGCTGATCGACGTGGTGTCGGACAACGAGGTCGCCGTCGGCGAGGCCGCCTCCAAGATCGTCCAGCTCGCCAACGCGCGCGGCGGCGAAGGCTTCATCGCAGTATCGGCCGAGACCCGCCGGAAATTCTGGCTCGACCGCGCCCGAACCGCCGCCATCGCAGCGCACACCAACGCGTTCAAGATCAACGAGGACGTGGTGATTCCGCTGCCGCGCCTGGGCGACTACACCGACGGCATCGAGCACATCAACATCGAACTGTCGATCGCCAACAAGCTGAAGCTCGCCGACGCGCTGGCGGAGTTTTTCGCTGCACCCTTGCCGCTGCTGGAAGACGACGAAACCGTCGCCGACCCCGCGCAGGCGGCTGAGAAGCAGGCCCAGGCGCAAGCGCTGGTGGCCACCGTGCGCCAGCGCTGGGCGGACTATCTGGCCCAGCTCGACGCGCCGCACGAAGGCGGCTCGATCTTCACCGCGCTGCGCGACAAGCAGCTGCGGGTGTCGTGGAAGCGCGAAATCCGGCGCGAACTGCACCAGCTCTTCATCGGCCGCGAGTACACCCGCGTGCTGGAAGCCTGCGACCGCATTCACAAAGAGACACTGAAAAGCCGCGTCTTCGTCGCGCTGCACATGCACGCCGGCGACGGCAACGTGCACACCAACATCCCGGTCAACTCCGACGACTACGCCATGCTCGCCGCCGCCAACGCGGCGGTGGCGCGCATCATGAAACTCGCCACCGATCTCGGCGGCGTGATTTCGGGCGAGCACGGCATCGGCCTGACCAAGCTGGAGTTCCTCGACCCCGCCACCCTCGCCAGCTTTGCCGACTACAAGCACAAGGTCGACCCCAACGGCCGCTTCAACAAGGGCAAGCTCGCGACCGGCGCCGATCTGCGCAATGCCTACACGCCGTCGTTCAGCCTGCTGGAAGCCGAGTCGATCATCCTCGAAGCCTCGGAAACCGAGGCCATCGCCGATTCGATCAAGGACTGCCTGCGCTGCGGCAAGTGCAAACCGGTTTGCAACACCCATATCCCGCGCGCCAATCTTTTGTACAGCCCGCGCAACAAGATCCTCGCCACCTCGCTGCTGATCGAGGCCTTCCTGTATGAGGAGCAGACCCGGCGCGGCGTGTCGCTGAAGCACTTCGACGAGTTCGGCGATGTCGCCGACCACTGCACGGTGTGCCACAAGTGCAAGAACCCGTGTCCCGTCGACATTGATTTCGGCGACGTCTCGATCGCCATGCGCAACCTGCTGCGCAAGCAGGGCAAGAAGAAATTCAACCCCGGTACCTGGGCCTCGATGGCCTTCCTCAATGCCACCGACCCGAATACCATCAAGGCCTTGCGCAAGCCGCTGATCGAATGGGGCTATGCCGCGCAACGCACGGGCCATACCCTGTTCAAGCGCCTGGGACTGATCCAGCCGCAGACGCAGCATCCGCCTGCCACGCTGGGCCGACCCAAGCTGGTCGCGCAGGTGATCCATCTGGTCAACAAGCCGATGCCGGGCGGGCTGCCTAAGAAAACCTCGCGCGCGCTGCTGGGGCTGGAAGACGCCTCCATCGTGCCCATCCTGCGCAATCCCGCCAAGCTGTCCGACGACTCGGACGCGGTGTTCTACTTCCCCGGCTGCGGTTCCGAACGCCTGTTCTCGCAGGTGGGGCTCGCCACCCAGGCGATGCTGTTCGAGCTCGGCGCGCAGACCGTGCTGCCGCCCGGCTACCTGTGCTGCGGCTATCCGCAGACCGCGGGCGGCCAGGCCGACAAGGGCGAGGCGATCACCGCGCAGAACCGCGTGCTGTTCCACCGCGTCGCCAACACGCTCAACTACCTCGATATCAAGACAGTGATCGTGTCGTGCGGCACCTGCATGGACCAGTTGCTGAAATACGAATTCGAGAAAATCTTCCCCGGCTGCCGCCTGCTCGACATCCACGAATACCTGATGGAGAAGGGCGTGAAGCTGGAGGACGTCAGCGGCGAGAAATACCTCTACCACGACCCCTGCCACACGCCGATGAAGACCCACGCGCCGATGAAGGTCGCGAATGCCCTGCTGGGCGGCGGCGTCAAACTGTCCGACCGCTGCTGCGGCGAGTCCGGCACGCTGGCCGTCAGCCGTCCGGACATCTCCACCCAGATCCGTTTTCGCAAGGAAGAGGAAATCTGCGCCGGCGTCGCCGCATTGGGTGATGGCAAGCAAGCGGTCAAGCTGCTGACCAGTTGCCCGTCCTGTCTGCAGGGCCTGGCGCGCTACAGCGACGACACGAATATCGAGCCGGACTACATCGTGATCGAGTTGGCGAAAAAACTGCTCGGCGAGAACTGGATGGCGAACTATCTCGCGCGGGTCGGCAACGGCGGCATCGAGCGGGTGCTGCTTTGAGCTGTCCGCTGTGCGACACGCCCGGCGGAGCGCTGCTGTGGCAGGATGATTTCTGTCGCGTGGTGCGCGCCGACGAAGCGGATTACCCCGGCTTTCTGCGCGTCATTCTGAATGCGCACGTCAAGGAAATGACGGATTTGCCGGCGGCTGATCAGGCCGCGTTGATGCGGGTGGTGTTTGCCGCCGAAGCGACGCTGCGCCAGGTAATGACGCCCGACAAGATCAACCTCGCCTCGCTCGGCAACGTGGTGCCGCACCTGCACTGGCATGTGATTCCGCGTTTTCACGACGATCCGCACTTCCCCAACCCGGTATGGGGCATCAAACAACGCGATACGCCCCATGCTGCGCCCGTGGATCTGGACGCCCAGCTCAGCGCTGAACTCAGCCGGCGGCTTGCTCCTGCGTCGGAAAAGGAATCACGGTAGCCGACGCCGGGGCGTCGATCAGGCGCTGCGCGGGGAAGATGGCCGAAAAGGTACTGCCCTTGCCGGGAATGGATTGAACATCCAGCCGGGCGCCATGGCGGGTGAGCACGTGTTTGACGATGGCCAACCCAAGCCCGGTGCCGCCGGTTTCGCGCGAGCGGCTGCGGTCAACCCGGTAGAAACGCTCGGTCAGGCGCGGAATGTGTTCGGCGGCAATGCCTTCGCCGGTGTCGGTCACCGAGAACACGCCCTCGCCATTGCGCACCCGCCAGGCCAGCCTGATTTCGCCACCGTCGGGGGTGTAGCGCACCGCATTCGACACCAGGTTGCCGAGCGCGCTGCGAATTTCCTGCAGATTGCCCTTCAGCCAGGCGCCGCTGTCGATTTCCAGGCTGATCCGATGCCGGTTCCGGCTCAGCGACTCGGCTTCGGCTTTAAGCGCCTGCGCCAGTTCGGAAACATTGACGGGCTCGTCCTTCAGCGCGTGATCGGCGCTTTCCAGGCGCGACAGCGTCAGCAGGTCGTCGAGCAGGCGCTGCATGCGCCGGGTGTGGTCGAGCATCAGGTCGAAATAGCGGCGCGATTCGCTGGCGGGCAGGTCGGGGGCATCGGCCAGGGTTTCGACGAAGCCGCCCACCACGGTCAGCGGTGTGCGCAGCTCATGCGAAACGTTGGCGATGAAGTCGCGCCGCATGGCGTCGACGCGTTCGAGATCGGTGATATCGCGCGCAACCAGCAGTTTCTTGCCCTCGCCGAAGGGCACCAGTTGCATCGACAGGGTCATTTCGCGATTGATCGGCGATTTGCACACCAGGCGGCGCGAATAATCGGCGGCGTCGAGGAATTCCAGGAAATGGGTTTGCCGCAGCAGGTAGCGCACGAACTGGCCGCGATCGCGCTCGCAGTCGAGTCCGAGGTACTTGCGCGAGGCGGGGTTGCACCACTCGATCTGGTCGCTGCGATTGAGAATGATCATGCCGTCCGGCACCGCCATCGCAGCATGCTCGAACTGTTCGAGCGCGGAGGTGAGTTCGCTGCGGCTGGCTTTCTGGCGCCGCTGCAGTTTCTGCAGCCGGTAGAAAATATCCCCCCAGGTGCCAGAGGCATCGGGCGGTTCCACTTCGTCGGGGTTTTCCAGCCAGCGTGCCAGGCGGAATTCCTGCCACAGCCGGCGCAGCATGACGAAAGCCTGGATGCCCGCCAGAAACCCCAGCGCGGCCACCCAGCCCCAGCCCGCCCAAAGAAAAAGGGCCACCAGCATAACGCTGGCCAACACACCGAGCGGACGCCACCAGAAACCCATGTTTAACAGTCCGATGAAGCCAAAGTGGACGAATTATCCCACTTCGACCGAAAAGCGATAGCCCGACCCGCGCACGGTCTGGATCAGGTCGGCGTGGCCGGACGGCTCCAGCGCCAGGCGCAGGCGGCGGATGTGGACATCGACCGTGCGCTCCTCGACGAACACGTCGTCGCCCCACACCTGGTCGAGCAGCTGGGTGCGCGAATACACCCGCTCGGGGTGCGTCATGAAGAAGTGCAGCAGGCGGAACTCGGTCGGCCCCAGTTCCAGTGCCCGGCCTTTGCCCTGCACACGGTGGCTCGCCGGGTCGAGCCGCAGACCGCTAATTTCCACCGGTTCATCGGTCATCTGCGGCGCGCGGCGGCGCAGCACCGCCTTGATGCGCGACACCAGCTCGCGCGGCGAGAAGGGCTTGGTGATGTAGTCGTCGGCGCCGGTATCCAGCCCCATCACCTTGTCGCGCTCCTCGCCGCGCGCGGTGAGCATGATGATGGGAATGGGCTGGTAGCGCTCGTCGCTGCGCAGGCGCTTGCATAAATCGATGCCCGACATGCCGGGCAGCATCCAGTCGAGCAGGATGACGTCGGGCAGCGTGTTCTTGAGGAATTTCAGCGCTTGTTCGGCGTCGCCGGCGGCAGTGACCTGATGTCCCGCCTGCGACAGGTTGAACTTCAGCAGTTCCTGGATACCAGGTTCGTCTTCGACCAGCAAAATATTGGCAGCCATGGTGACTCCAGACTTATTCAGATGGTGGCCATACTATGACAGCAGTATGACTGATTCATGACAGCCGCGTCCCCTCGTCAAACCCGCGCCAGCCCGCGCACTGGTAGAATTCGCGGCTGATTCGCTCATTCCCACTGCCATGGATAAAACCACCCACTTCGGCTACAAGCAGGTCGCCGAATCCGAAAAGGCCGCCAAGGTGGCCGAGGTCTTCCATTCCGTCGCCGCCCAATACGACCTCATGAACGACCTGATGTCGGCCGGCCTGCACCGGCTGTGGAAGCGTTTCGCCGTGGCGCAGGCGGGCCTGCGGCCGGGGATGCGCGTGCTCGACGTCGCCGGCGGCACCGCCGATTTGACCCGGCTGTTTTTGAAGGAAGTCGGCGCAACCGGTACCGTGCTGCTCACCGACATCAATTTCTCCATGCTGCGCGAAGGCCGCGACCGCATGCTGAACGAAGGCCGAACCCCGCCGACCGTGCAGTGCGACGGCGAGCGGCTGCCGTTTCCCGACAATTATTTCGACTGCGTGTCGGTGGCCTTCGGTCTGCGCAACATGACGCACAAGGACCAAGCGCTGGCCGAGATGCACCGCGTGCTGAAGCCCGGCGGCCGGCTGCTGGTGCTGGAGTTTTCCAAGGTATGGAAGCCGCTGGAACCGGCCTACGACCTGTATTCCTTCAAATTATTGCCGCTGATGGGCAAGCTCGTTGCCCAGGACGCCGACAGCTACCAGTACCTGGCTGAATCGATCCGCATGCATCCCGGCCAGGAAGAACTGAAGACCCTGATGGAGACCGCCGGATTTGCCAAGGTCAGCTACCACAACCTGACGGCCGGCGTGGTGGCGCTGCACAAGGGTTTCAAGGTTTAACGGGGCCCGGGACGTGATCGCCGAAGGTCTCCTCGAGCGCAGCCTGAATCACCTGCTGCGGCAGACGCCCGGCGCGGCCGAGGCGCTGCTGCGCCATGCCGGCAGAAGCGTGCGCTTCGACCTTGGGCTTGCGCAGCTCGATTTCCGCATCGCCGACGACGGCTGCTTTTCCGAGGCGGTCGTCGACACGCCCGACGCCGTCATCCGCCCCACCCCGGCGCTGCTTGCCCGCCTGCCGTTCTTCGGCCGCGAGGCGCTGCGCCACGCTGATTACAGCGGCGACCCGGCGCTGCTCGCCACCCTTGACCGCGTGTTCAAACAGCTCGACTGGGACGTCGAGGCCGACCTCGCGCCGGTCGTCGGCGACGTGGCCGCGCATCGCCTGCATGCGCTCGGCCGCGATGTCCTGGCAGGGATCGCCCACACCGCCGCCGCGCTCGGGCACAACGCCAGCGAATACGTGGTCGAGGAAGCCGAAATGATGGCGCGCGCAGTCGATGTCACCCGCTTCAACCGCGAGGTGGACGCGCTCGCCGACGCCGCCGCGCGGCTGGAAGCGCGGCTTCGCCTGCTGGAAAAACGCGACGCATGAAGCTGCTGCGCCTCCTCCGCATCCTCACCGTCGGCCTGCGCTTCGGGCTGGAGGAATTCTTTCTCGGCCACGAACGGGTGCGGCCGCTGCGCTGGCTGGTGCGTTTCGCTCTGTTCTGGCGGCCGCTCACCGAGCCGCGCGGGGTGCGGCTGCGGCGCGCGCTGGAAGCGCTGGGCCCGATCTTCGTCAAGTTCGGGCAGATGCTCTCCACCCGCCGCGACCTCATCCCGCTCGACATCGCTGACGAACTCGCCCAGCTGCAGGACCGGGTACCGCCTTTCCCCTCCATTGAGGCTATCGCCACGCTGGAAGTCGCCTACAAAAGGCCGCTCGCCGACGTGTTCGCCGAGTTCGACGCCACTCCGGTCGCGTCCGCCTCGGTGGCGCAGGTGCATTTCGCCCGCCTGCATGATGGCACCGCCGTCGCGGTGAAGGTGCTGCGCCCCGGCATCGCGCCGGTGATCGCGCACGACGTGTCGCTGCTCTACGCCGCCGCCGGCTTGCTGGAAAAACTCTTTGCCGACGGCAAGCGGCTGCGCCCGCGCGAAGTGGTGGCGGAATTCGAAAAGCATCTGGAAGACGAACTCGACCTGATGCGCGAAGCCGCCAACTGCTCGCAGCTCAGGCGCAACTTCAAGGACTCGCCGCTGCTGCTCGTGCCCGAGGTGTATTGGGACTACTGCGATCACGACGTCATGGTGATGGACCGCATGGACGGCATCCCGGTGAGCCAGATCGAACGCCTGCGCGAATCCGGCGTCGACATCCCGAAACTCGCCGCCACCGGGGTGGAAATTTTCTTCACCCAGGTGTTCCGCGACGGTTTTTTCCACGCCGACATGCACCCCGGCAACATCCTGGTACGCCCCGGCTCCGAGCAATACATCGCGCTCGACTTCGGCATCATGGGCACGCTCACCGAGGTCGACAAGCAGTACCTGGCGCGCAACTTCCTCGCCTTCTTCCGCCGCGACTACAAGGCGGTGGCGCTGGCGCATCTGGAATCCGGCTGGGTGCCGGCCGACACCCGCATCGACGAACTCGAAGCCGCGGTGCGCGCGGTGTGCGAGCCGGTGTTCGACCGTCCGCTGAAGGACATTTCCTTCGGCCGCGTGCTGCTGCAGCTGTTCCAGGCCTCGCGCCGCTTCAACGTGGAAATCCAGCCGCAGCTGGTCTTATTACAGAAGACGCTGCTCAACATCGAAGGCCTCGGCCGCCAGCTCGACCCCGAGCTCGACCTGTGGAAAACCGCCAAGCCCTTCCTTGAACGCTGGATGAACGAGCAGATGGGTTGGCGCGCGCTGGTGAAAAACCTGCAAACCGAAGCACCCAAGTGGGCGGCCCTGCTGCCGCAACTGCCGCGGCTGGCGCACCAGGCGCTGAACGAAAACCGCCTCGCGCAACTGGAAGCCGGCCTCACCCTGATGCTGCAACAACAGCACACGCGCAACCGCTGGCTCGGCGCCATCGCCGGCCTGCTCGCCGTGCTGGCAATAACGACCCTCTACTTCAACCTGCGATAAAGGACTCGCCATGCTGATCGGTTTCGTCGTGCTCTACCTCGTCCTCTCGATCGGTATCGGCCTCTACGCCGCCACCAAGGTCCACAACGCCAGCGACTACATCACCGCCGGCCGTTCGCTGCCGATGATCGTCGTCGTCGCCATGGTGTTCGCCACCTGGTTCGGCGCCGAGACCGTGCTCGGCATCCCCGCCACCTTCCTCGACGAAAACCTCGGCGGCACCATTTCCGACCCCTTCGGCGCCGCGCTCGCGCTGATCCTGTTCGGCCTGTTGTTCGCCCGCCCGCTCTACCGCATGAAGCTTTTGACGCTGGGCGACTTCTTCCGCAAGCGCTACAACCGCCCGGTGGAAATCGTCATGTCCCTGGCGATCGCCGCGTCCTACCTCGGCTGGGTATCGGCACAGGTGGTGGCACTGGGGTTGGTGTTCAACGTGCTGTCGGACGGCGTGATAACCACTTCGCAGGGCGTCATGATCGGCGCCGCCGTGGTCGCGCTCTACACCCTGTTCGGCGGCATGTGGTCGGTGGCGCTCACCACCCTGGTGCAGATGACCGTGATCGTCGCCGGCCTGCTGTGGATTTCCTGGCTGGTGGGCGGCATGCCCGAGGTGAACGGCGTCGCGCCGGTGGTCGAACACGCCGCCGCCGCCGGCAAGTTCGAGTTCTGGCCGGCCCTGGAATGGGCGGCGATCATCACCTTTGTCGCCGGACTGCTGACCATGGGCTTCGGCTCGATCCCGCAGCAGGACGTGTTCCAGCGCGCCAACGCATCCCGCAACGAGCGCATCGCGGTGTGGGGCACGGTCATCGGCGGCTCGCTCTACCTGCTGTTCGCCGCGGTGCCGATCTACCTCACCTATTCGGCGACGCTGGTCGACCCGGTCATGACCACCGCGCTGCTGGCCGAAGACGCCCAGCTGGTGCTGCCCACCTTCGTCAAGACCCACCTGCCGCTGGCCGCGCAAGTCATCTTCTACGGCGCCCTGCTGTCGGTGATCATGTCCACCGCCTCCGGCACCCTGCTCGCGCCCTCGGTCACCATCTCGGAAAACATCATCAAGGAAATGATGCCGCATCAGCGCATGAGCCAGAAAAGCCTGCTGCTGATCACCCGCGTCGTGGTCGTCGTCTTCGCCGTGCTGGTGGTGTTGTATTCGCTGTGGTCGCTGGAATCCGCAACCAGCATCCATCACATGGTGGAAAACGCCTACAAGGTCACCCTGGCCACCGCCTTCGTCCCGCTCTTCGCCGGCATCTACTGGAAACGCGCCAACAACCTCGGCGCCGGCCTGTCGATCGTGCTGGGTTTCAGCGCCTGGATCGCAATGGAATTCATCGCCCCCGACGCCGCGCTGCCACCGCAGTTCGCAGGCTTCATCGCCAGCCTCACGGGCATGGTGGCGGGTTCGCTGCTGTCGCCGGCGGCGCCTGCCCGCGCCTGAACCGGGCAATCCGGCCCGACAGTTTGCATGTCGAAAAACTTTACATTCCACTCACGCCCCAGCCCGCACAAAAAAACAACCCATTGATTAAAAACGGATTTCTAAAATTGGCACGAGCTATGCTTTTGCATGAATGCAGCAGCATGAAACAGGCGAACTGCCGTCCCTATCAACTTACTGTCAATTTTAGGAGAACCTCATGAAACTGAAGAAAGTCGCTGCGGCCACCGCGCTGGCCGCCATGTTCGGGTTCGGCGCGTCCGCTCAAGCCGCTCCCATTTCCGTTGCCCTTGAACTCGCCCTGCTAATAGACATTTCCGGTAGCGTGGATGCCACCGAATACAACTTGCAAAAGACCGGTTACGTCAACGCCTTCAACGATGCTCTGATCCAGTCCAACATCGCATCGTTGACCGGCGGCATCGCCGTAACCTACATCGAGTGGTCCGGTGCCAACCAACAATATCAACTTGTCGATTGGACGCACGTTTATGACGCAACCACTGCTGGGGCTTTTGCAACTGCGATCAATGGCGTCACCCGGGCAGGCGGCGGTTCTTACAACTTGACCGCCCCGGGCAGCGCCATCAACTATACCACCCCGCTATTCACCAGCAATAATTTCGACGGCGCACGCTGGGTGATCGACGTCTCGGGTGATGGCACGCAAAACGACGGGGCCACTACCTCGACTGCGCGCAATGCCTTCCTCGCTGCGGGCGGTGATGCCGTGAACGGCCTGGCAATCGGAGATATTAACTTGTTCAACTGGTACGTCGCCAACATTCAGGGCGGCACGGGCAGCTTTGTGATTCAGGCCGCAAGCTTCGCTGATTTTGACCGCGCCGTTGCCGACAAGATCGGCCGCGAAATCCAGCAAGTTCCCGAACCCGGTGCCCTCGCCCTGCTGGGCATCGGCCTGATGGGACTGGCCGCTGCACGCCGCCGCAAGCAGGCTGTGTAAACCCTACCCGGCTGAAAGGCCTGGCACAAAGCCCGACAAGGCTATCTTGTCGGGCTTTTTTACATCTTCTGCTGGAACCACAGCTTGCTGGAAAACGAAAAACCGGGGGAAGGTCAATCTCAAGTTGTCGAGAAATTTTACAGCCTTGGTGGTTTTGTCTTTTCATGGCCAACTTCAGCACACACGCTACCTTCCCAAGCAACTGTAAATAATAAGTTATTTGCACACGCGATTAAGCTGGCATGCTAGCTGCTTAATTAAAATAAAGTTTCGGCAGCTTGATGATTGATACCTCGTCAATCGTGCCTCGACCCTTATTCAGTCCAATTTAGAAAACCAAGGGAGTCAACATGAACACCAAAAAACTCAGTCTCGCATTAGTCATGGCAGGGATGCTGGGGGCGAGCGCGTCTGCAAACGCCATCGACCTGACTTTCTCCGGCAACTTCGTCAACGACAACGATGTGCTTATCTTCTCTTTTTCGGTTGCCGCACCGAGCACGGTCACCGTATTTTCCTCGTCGTGGCTCTATGGCGAACCCCCTGCTGGCGCGGGCCCTGGCGGTTTCGACCCCATTCTGGGCATCTGGAGTTCGGCGGGCAACCTGATTAATCAGCAGGATGACGGCGGCAACACCGGTACCACGCTGGTTAACGGTACACCCTACAATCACGGTACGTGGGACAGTTATTACACGGTCAACCTCGGCGCCGGAAATTATTTTGCGACGGTTACCCAGTACGACAACTTCGCGGCCGGAACGACGCTCGCTGCCGGTTTCCAGCAAGTCGGCAACCCCAACTTCACGTTCGACCAGAATTTTGGTGGCGCGACCCAGCCGCTGTTTAACGGCGTGTGGGATGGCAGCGACCCGAGGACGAGCTTCTGGCGCTTCCATCTGCTGAACGTGGACCAGGCTTCGGTGGTTCCCGAACCCGGCGCCCTTGCGCTGCTGGGAATCGGCCTGATGGGACTGGCCGCTGCACGCCGCCGCAAGCAGGCTGCGTAAACCTTCCCAACTGAAAAGATAGGCACAAAGCCCGACAAGGCATTCTTGTCGGGCTTTTTTACATCTTCTGCCGATGCTTTTTCAGGTAAATCTAGGACGGCTGGAATTCTTCCCTCGTGCGTTCGAAGCCGTCCGTCCCAGGTTTTCCCCCAAGCCAATGGATTTAGGGTTCCGGGATGCCGCGCTGCCACCCAGTTCGCCGGCTTCATCCCCAGCCTGACGGGTAGGGTGACAGGTTCGCTGGCCAGTTGGCACGAAGGCCTAAACGAAACGAGTGTCGGAAAATTTTACAGCTAGTGTCAAGTCACCACATTCCGCTTGAAATCCCAGCCTGCCAGAATCATCTAACCCATTGAATACAATAATAAGTAATAACACATATACCAAGCTGGCATGGTAGGTGCTTTATAAGGCTGCAAGTACAGGCTGATTGCAGTTTTAAGAAATAAATCGTGTCTGACCCTATTTACTTCTGAACCTATTTATTTTTTCCTATTTATTTTCGTATCTAAAAAGGGAGAATCACCATGATGCATGCAAAACAAAAACTGGTTGTGGCGCTGGCGCTGGCCGCAGGCTTTTCGACTGCTCAGGCTGCGCCCATTTACGTTGGCAGCTTCAATGTTTTCGACGGCCCTGTCTGGACGTCGAACCCGCAGGTCATGAGCGCACGCGAAGTAGCCGCCATGCTGTTTGGTGGCTCGTACACCGACTATATGATTTCGGTGATCAACGATGTGAACAACATCACCCGCACCGCCTATCTAGATGGCTATGGCGACACCCAGTACCTTACGACTCCCGCGTCCGAGGACTTCAAGCTCAGCTCGCGTTTAGACGGCGGGTATGACCTGTGGCCCTCTTATTCCGCCTGGGTGTGCGACCACGCGGATTGCCAGGCCTATGGCTTTCCCGTGTCGTCGGGATATCAGGACCTGAATTACACCAACTACGTGTTTCGCAACAGCGTGCCTGAGCCGGCAACGCTTGCACTCGTGGGCTTGGGTCTGTTCGGTCTCGGACTGGCGCGTCGCCGCATGGCCTGAACGGCTTCCGGCGCACGAAAACGGCGACTCTGGTCGCCGTTTTTTTGTGCCGGATAAACAGAAGTAAGGGAACAGGGAACAGACCAGGGTTTATCTCATTCTCCAAGCAATTCCCCCGTTTCTGGCTCCACCGATCGCCACGGTCCCTGAGCTCGCTTCGCTGGGGTTTCTCGGCATCGGTGTCGCCAGTCTCGGGGCCATGCGCCGTCGCAAGTCAGACTGATCGGTATCACGGCGTCAACAAAAAGCCGGCGCATTGCACCGGCTTTTTTACTTGAACTGCAGCCCATGGCCATCGAGCTCATGCTTGAGCGGAATTGCGCACCGCCTCGTCTCGTAAGTGGCTTGGGATCGCCTAATAGCGAATCAGCAGGATGCCAAGAGGGTCATTGGCGCCCCCGGGGACGCATCCAGAACCATTGTCACTCGTTACGAAGCCTGATGCCAAAGGCGTCGTGGACGCATTATCCAGTTTGTCGTCGATCCGCAGCGCGATCTTGCAAGGCAAGTTCGTGATCCTGACCGCGTTTTCATTGCTCGCGGTATACCAAAGCGACACCTCCCCGCCCCCAAAGGGATGCAGGATACGGTAGTTGCTGCCGCTTAATTCCACCTTGCTCAGCATGCGTGACTTGACCAGGTGCTCGATGGCGCAGCGGCTCTCCGTGGTGCTGTTCACGATGCCGTTGCCAACACTGGACGATGACGATGACGAAACCGGGTATGAACAATCTGAAGAAATCCCGCCATCCGTTGTGATAAGCGTTGCCGCATTGGGTAGATCGCCGGGGTAGTAGCCATAGCGGCTTTTGAAATCGCGGGATGCAGCCGCCAAGTCCTTGATCTGGCCGAGCAGGCTGGCGGTTCGGGCGTTTTCCATGACGGCAGATCCACCAACGATGACACCGCCCAGAATCAGGGTCATGACGACCAGCACGATGGCGACCTCGATGAGCGTGAAGCCCTTTTGGCTGCGGCTGAGCATCATTCCGTGCCGGCGAACTTGATCAGCATGGCGGTTGCCCCATGGTCATGCGTAGCAGATTCACCTCTGATTCATCGATCTGAATACAGGTGGTGGGGGCGGCGGGGTTGCAGCTTGTGCCGACAGTGGGCGCGGGCGGCAGCGCACCGCTCCCGCGCGTGGTGCAAATGCAGACAGGAAGACCGCTTGCGGCGGCGCCTTCGACAAGTCCATAGGCATTCCCCCATGGGTCGAGGTCGGCAATCGGATTTACGACGCAGCTTTGCACTTTTTCATACAGCTTGTTGTTCTTGTGCCGCCCCAAGTCTTCCATCACCTGCCCCTCGATCGACTTGAGCGTGCCCTGCTTGACCAGCGTGTTGATGGCTTCGTCTCGCGTCAGGGCTACGACCACGTCGTCCACATCGGTACGATCGCCCTTGAAGAATGCATTGGGCGTCAAGGAGCACACAGATCCGTCCCTTGCGTTGTGGGCTTCCTCGCACCGGGTGGCCGGGGGCGCCACGTTTCGGGTGCCTTGCCGCGCCCAGGCCGCGAAGCCGTTGGGGCCGTGCGAGGCCACGACGGCAAGGACATTGGAGGCGGCGAGCGTCGGTGCTGCCACGGTGCCTTCGAATAACGAATAAGGGGCGGTTTTTGCTGCACCGAAACAAGCGGTCTGGCTCCAGTCGATCCCAGTGCCAGGGCAGGTGCCGCTGCCCGCCGGAATGCTGTACGACATGAAATTGCTCCAGCCATCCAGGGCCACGTCACGACTCAGGCCCAGCGTTGCATAGGGAACGATGCCGATCGTGCCGCTGCAGGCTCCGGTGACAACGCCTCCCGCTCGGTCTTCTGCTCCGGTCACTTGCGACGTATCCGCCGCCCCGTTTGTATTGTTGGGAATATCCGGGCAGGGCAAACGTTTGTTGGCCCCAAGATAGGCAATCAAGGCATCGTTGATGAGGGCCTGGCGCTTCTTCGTTTCGCCCTGGGCGGCCGAAGCGAGTTGGGCGTTTAACGCGCCAAGGCCCAGTGACAACAGCATGGAAATGATGACCACCACCACGGCCACCTCGATCAGCGTGAAGCCTTGCGAGCGCGCTCGCGCCCGGCTTCGCGGCAGGGGAATCGCTGGACAGCGGATCATGTTGAGGGGGACGGGGTGGGCAAGCACTTCGAAATCATAAACCGTTAACGGTCAAACGCTGTGGCCGCTTAAGGCAAGCCCGATTAAGTTGCCGCTGCGTGGCGCCCTGCGGCGCGGCCTTCTATTCCCCATGGGCCACAGTCTAAACAAGTCGTCACCTCGGCGCACGACGGGGTCCAGATGCTTGATCTGACTGGATTCCGGCGTTCACCCGCAGGGGGCAGGCCGTGGTTGTAAAGCCGGCGAGCCGGCAACAACCACGCTCCACCGGAATGACGTTTATCAGCGCCCGCTCAGCGCAAATAGCCTTCGCGCTCGAGCTTCAGCAAAACCTGCTGTACCGCCTCGTCGATGCCGAGGCTGGTGGTGTCGATCGCCAATTCTGGATTTTCGGGAATTTCATAGGGATCGGAGACCCCGGTGAATTCCGGGATCAGACCCGCGCGCGCCTTGGCATACAGGCCCTTGCGGTCGCGCGATTCGCAGGTTTCGATGGGGGTGGCAACGTGGACTTCGACGAATCCGCCGACGGCTTCGATCATGGCGCGCACGGCGCGGCGGGTCTGGCGATAGGGCGCGATGGGGGCGCAGATGGCGATGCCGCGGTTCTTGGTGATTTCGCTGGCGACGAAGCCGATGCGCCGCACGTTGATGTCGCGGTGGGCCTTGGAGAATCCCAGTTCGGACGAGAGGTGGCGGCGCACGATGTCGCCGTCGAGCAGGGTGACGGAACGGCCGCCCATTTCCATCAGCCGCGCGGCCAGCGAACGCGCGAGGGTGGATTTTCCGGCACCGGACAAGCCGGTGAAAAACACGGTAAAGCCCTGGCGCTCGCGCGGCGGGCTTTGCCGGTGCAGTTCGGCCAGCACTTCGGGAAAGCTGTACCAGTCTGGAATTTTCAGGCCGGCCTGCATGCGGCGGCGAAATTCCTCGCCGCTGAGGGTGAGCGGGCGCGCGTGGGCGGGGGCTTCGGACTCGGGCAGGTGCTCGGCGCGGTCTTCGACATACACCATGCGCGGGTAGGCGATGAGCGTGACGCCGATGGCCTCGGCCAGTTCGGCCACGGGCAGGTCGCCGTCGCGCTGGACGAGATCCTCGCCGCGACGATAGTCGCCGCCGGGATGGTGTTCGCCGCCGGCGATGAGCAGGCCGCAGCCGTAATTGCGGGCGACGATGGTGCGCAGCAGCAGCGCGCGGGCGCTGGCCTCGCCGGGCGGCATGGGCAGCAGCGACAACTGGGTGGACGCGGCGGGAAAGCGGTCGCGCACGGCCAAAAAGCTGCGCACCAGGCCAAAGTAGGCCGGCGCATCGGTGATATCGCCGCCGGCCTGCGGGTGCAGCAGCAGGTTGGCTTCGTTGCCGATCGCGCTTTTCAGGCAGAACTCGAACTGGGCGCGGTGCATGGGCTGGCGCGCCTGCCAGGCCACTACGCGGCGCCAGCCGCGACGAACGAACAGCGCACGCAATGCGGCCGGGGTGGCGCGCAATTCGCCAAAATCGGGATGCGGCGGCAGGGCCACGCCCTCGACCGCGCCGCCCAGATGCCAGCTGCCGTCTTGCTGCCACACGTCGCTGACGGTGAGCACGGCAAGCATGAAGCCTTCGCCGTCGCGCAGGGCGACGCGGTCGCCAGGCTTCAGTTCGGCAGCGAGTTTTTGCTGGCTGGTAAGGGTGACAGGCAGCGGCCAGAAGCGGCCGTCGTCCAGCTTCATGTCGGCTTCAACCTGCTGGCACTGTGCCTGCGTCATAAAGGCGGTGAGGGGCGAGTAGGCGCCGCTCATCAGCATTTCCAGCTCGCACTGCTGCCGCCAGCCGAGGTCGAGCGAGGGCAGGCTGAAGGCTTCCTGCTTGAGTGCTTCGGCCCGGGCGGGGTCGATCAGGTTGACGAGGGTGCCGCCATACGGCGCGATAAGTTGGTCCATGTCAGGTCGGTGAGGTCCGCGAGCCAAAAGTCTCAAAAAACAAAGCTATAAACCGGTCCAGTTCGGACTCGGGCAAATGATTGATGCCCGCCGCTGCCTTGCGCCCGCCGCCGCTGTCGAACTGGCTGCACAGGGTATCGGCGCCAAACTTGGCCGCCAGCGGGGCGCGCACGCTGACGACATAGCCGCCTTCCGCTTTGGCGGTGAGCACGGCATGCGCCTGCGTGGGCGCTTCGACCGCCAGCTGATTGCCGAACACGCCGGAAATCCGCCGCGCCCATTTCTCGGCGGGCAGCATGAAGATGCGGCCGGCGGCGCGCGATTCAGTAGCGGCTATCGCCACGGCGCGCGCCATGTCTTCCTGGTAGCCGGTTTTCAGCGTTTGATAAGCGGGCGATTCGGCAATGAAAGCGAAGGGATCAGCGAACGGGCGCATCTGCCGGTACAACTCGGCGGGATCAAAAAACAGGTCGTCGAGCGTTTCGCCATAGCCGTTGTAATTGAGGCATTCGCCCAGCGACTGCAATTGGGCCAGCTGATCGGCGGACAGATCGAGCGGACTCGCAGCCTCGCGCGCAGCATCGGCCAGGTTGTCGCCAAAGGCGGCGGTCACCGCCCACGCCAACTGCCTGCCCTGGAGGTAGTGGTTCACCAGCAGGCTGGTGCAGACATTGGCATCGGTGTCGATGTGCGCTTCGAAATTCGGATGCGCCGGAATGTCACCCGGCTGGTGATGGTCGAAGTAACGCACCTGCGCGCCGGCGGCAAGCACCCGGTCGAGCGCGTCGCGGTTCTTCGACAGTGCAATATCCAGCACGGTGATGCAGTCGCCCGCCTGCGCGTTGACGCGCTTCAGCAGGCTGATGTCGCGCTTGGGCCCGGTGACCAGTTCGGAGTCGGCAGGCTCGGCCAGGCGCAGCTGGTGCAAGGCACAGAGGCCGTCGGCGTCGCCGTTGAAAACATCAATGCGTGACATGGACAGGGTGTCGTTGAGCGGCGCGAAAGTGCGGCCATTGTAGGGAGGCAAGCGCTGCGATGACAAGCCCGTGCAGCGCAGCATAACGCAACCAGATAACCGGCAGCGCCGCGTAATTCTGGCGGTCGCTGCTCAACAAAAACTGCAGGGCCGAGAACTGCTGGCCATATTTGTCGATTTCGCCCGCCAGCCCGAAGTGCAGAAATAAGGCGGAGACGGGCAGCGAAACGAGCACGCCGGCCAGGCGTGCGGCGATATGCTTCGCTGTCCAGGGCGAGGCAAGCAGGGCCGCGGCGAGAAACATGCCATAGAGCCAGACGCATAGCGCCGCAAAGGCCAGGGGCTGGGGCGTGGCGATGAGTTCGGTCAGGTTGTCGGTGGCCGCCTGCACCACCACGCCCCAATACGCCAGCGCCAGCGGCAGAGCTGCTGCCCAGAAATGCAAGGCGCCCAGCCGACGCCCGCGCCAGCGTCGAACCGTTTGCGCGGCCAGGTACAGCAGTGCGCCGGGCACCGCGGCCAGGGCCACCCAGCGCAGCCCGAGTTCCAGCGATCGCGGCCAGTCCAGGACCGGGCTCCCCACCAGATCGAACAGGCTTTCCTCCGGCACGGCGCCGCGCAGCAGCAAAAAGGAGACGATGCCATAGGCCAGCAGGCCCAGGGGCAGTTGCGCCAACCGGGCCATACCGGAAACCCTGCGCCGCGCCAGCCACACCGGCCACACGGCCAGCCATCCGCACGTCAGCGCGAGCAGCAGCGCCGTCAGCCAGGCGGCATCCGGCCAAAACAGTTCGCGTACGTTGTACGGGACGAAGGCGGCCTGAGACGCTCCCCAGAACAGCAGGCTCATGCCCAAGAGCATCAACGGCAGTTGCCAGCGCGAGCCGTGTATTGAGGATCCCATGTCGACCTGCGGACCGTCGGTTTTGGCCACGGCATGCGCCGGCGCATGCCAGGGTGTGCGCAGCATGCGCCGCGCTACGGCATAGCCCGCCAGACCACCCAGCCAGGCCAGCAGCCAGTCGGTCAGGTCGACAAGCTTGTGCGGCAGCATCAGCTGCCCGCCTTCGATTAACGCGGGCACGCCCGCCAGCACCAGCATGGCCAGCGCAAACAACGGCCCGCGCCAGCGCCACGGCTGGCGCATCACGCCCCACGCCAGCAGGCCGCCGAGCGGCGCGAAAAAAAGTGTCTTGCGCAGCATCTCGGTGACGGCGCGATATTCGGTGCCGGCGTAATACATCTCAAACGGCACCCGCTGCATGAAATCGAGACGACCTCTGATAAAGCTGCCGTCTGTATGAAAATCGAAGGGGAACCAGAAAACGAACATCAGTGCAACCACCCACCCCGCCGCCAGCGCGAACGGCAGCCACGCCGACCACGGCAAGGCCTGGCTCGCAGGCGCCGCGCGCGCGGCCAGACGGCCACCGATCCACACACCCAGCGCTGCACCGGCGGCGGCCGTGAACAGATCGGTGACATCGCTGACTCGCGAATGCACGAACAGCTGCATGCACTCCAGCAAGGCTGCGGTTCCCAATGTCATGCCCCACACGCGCCATGCGCTGCGCGTGCCGCCGAGCCGCCACAGCACGGCCAACGGAACCCAGATCAGCACATCGGTGGCGAGTTCGTACACAATCCCGGCCGCATCGTCCGGCAGGCGGCCGAACGGAATCAGGTTGACCATGCCGCTGCGCCATTGATGAAATATCTCGACAGGGCTGATGGTGAGATCGAGCGGCAGGACGTTGTATAGCATCACCCCCGCGAGGTATCCCCAGGCCAGGCGCTCGGCCAGGGCTGTGCGGGCGTGGCTCTGCTGCCAGGCCTGCAGCCACGTCAGGAAACGTCTGCCGGTCCCCCACCAGACCACTACGCCGATTACACCGCCCAGGCTTTCGGCAAAGATGTCGTTTTGCGAGGTGGTGCGCTGCAGGAAAAACAACTGTGCGAACTCGATGCCGACACTCAAGGCGGCCGCCGCAGGAATCAGCAGCAGGGGCGCCAGCGCAGTGCGCGCGAGACCTTTGCCTGCTGTCAGCGCCCCCATCCACAAAAACGTCAACGGAATGAACAGCAATAGATTGGTCGCCCAGTCCACGCGCGAATCCATTCCAATCTCGTGGAAAGGCAACGCAGAAAATTGCGCCACCGCCTCGTCCCACGGGATGGCGCGGAATTCGAGCGGCACCAGGCTGCCGTAAATGACAAACGCTGTGTAAACCAGCGCGGCCAGCCACAACTGGCCACGCGGCCCGAATGAAACGCCGACATTGCGGCTCATGGCTGAAGGGACTCCAGTTTGCGCAGCATGCCTGGAGCCAGTGTCGCTCCCGGACGGGCGGCGGCCTGCCAGTCAGGGTAGGCGGCCAGTTCGCGCGCCAGCGCATCCGGCAGACGGGGCGTCGACTGATCTTTCAGCAAACGCGCGGTCAATTCAAAAAGGGGGATATTCAACGCATCGGCCTGATAGGGCAGGGTGACGTTGTGTGCGCCCTCGCCGCCCCGCAAAGGCGTGGCGGCAGCCACCACATTGGCAATCACGCGCTGACGATACGCCGCACCTTCGGCCTGCCGCACCTGGATGCCCGTGCCCGACGCCAGCACGGTGTTGGAGAAAATATCCATGTCGCGCGGCACATCGTTATGCGGCTGGATACGAATCGCATCGCCGCTGCCGTTGATCAACACGTTGTCGTAAATAGCCACCCGCCCTTCCGCCTGCAACAGCGCCTCGCTGGGGTTGTGAAGGAAGACGTTGCCATAGACCCGATAACGGTCCTCGCTGCCTGGCCCCGTCAACGCGCCATGGCCCAGCAGGACATTGGGGCGTGCCAGCGGCCCGGGCAAGGCATCGGATTTTGAAAACAGGTTGTACCGGATCACCGTGTCGTGGTGTCCCGCATAGGTGCCGGGACGCGGCGCGGTCTGGTGCTTGATCTGCAGGTTGTAACCCAGGGTTTGGGTGATCTGGTTGAATTCGATGACGCCGCCCACAAAGGGATCCGAGCCATCGGAATCGCCGAAATACATGCCGGTGCCCACACGCTCGATGCGGTTGTGCGCCACCCGCCAGCCGAACGCGGGACATTTCGTGGAAATCCCCACGTTCTGTTGCGACGCAGCGTGATCGTGGAGGGTGAGGTGTTCCAGCGTAACGAAGTCGGCATAGCGGCTGTGGCCTTCCGCCTTGACCGCATCCACCGGCAGGTTGCGGCCATCGAGTTGCAGGTGGCGCAGCGTCAGATGCCGCACGTTGACCAGGCTGACCGTATTGGCGCGTGGCCGCGCGATAAAGCGCGGCGGCGCGGCAGGGTTGGCCGCTTCGATAATGATCGGGTTGCCGGCCTGGCCTGACAAATTCTGCAGAGGCAGCCCCTGTCGATATTCGCCCGGCTCCAGCAACAAGCGATCACCGGGTTGCAGGCGTGGCAGGATGTCCCGGTAATCCTCCGGGCCGGCGCGATAATCCGCTGCCACCGCCCACCCTGCCCACAGGCAGACCAGTCCGGTGCAAACGGCGCGCAGCATTCAGTCGGCCGCGTCGGGAAGCGGCAACGCGCTCCGCAGCAAATCGAGCTTGCCGCACAGGACGCGCGTCATCCCGGACACGCTCTGCCGCCCGGTATCGACCACGATATCGGCCACCTCACGATAGAGCGGGTCGCGCTGCTGGTAGAGCTCGCGAAGCTTGGCCAACGGGTTTTCGGTTTGCAGCAAAGGACGATTGCGGTCGTGGCGGGTGCGTTCGTACAAATGCTCGGGCGTGCCGCGCAGATAAATCACCACACCATTCTTGCTCAGACACTCGCGATTGGACGCTGACAACACTGCGCCGCCTCCCGTGGCCAGCACGATGCCCGACTGCGCCGTCAGCTCGGCAATCACCGCTTCCTCGCGCTTGCGAAACCCCGCCTCGCCCTCGATCTCGAAAATGACCGGAATCTTCACCCCGGTGCGTGCCTCGATCTCGTGGTCCGAATCATGAAACCTGCAGCCATAATGCCGGGCCAACAACCGCCCCACCGTGGTCTTGCCGGCCCCCATCAATCCGACAAGGAAAAGATTGTCTCGCTTGCTCATGGCGCCATTCTAATGGAGAGCGGCGTGATGACAGCGATGCAGGCTCACGCTCGGCACAAAATCCGGACGAAAAAAAGCGCAGGAAAAACCCGCGCTTTTTGAGTCATTCCGCAATCAACGCAGCGAAAGACGCTCGTCGAGAATGCGCGGGGTGAGGAAAATGATCAACTCGGTCTTGTTTTCCTGTTTGAAATTCTGCTTGAACAGGTTGCCCAACACGGGAAGATCACCCAAGAAAGGCACCTTAGTCACATTGTTAAGCTCGCTCTGATCAAATATGCCGCCGAGCACAAGAGTCTCGCCATTGTTGACTCTCACCTGAGTCTTGATCCGCTTAGTCGAAATGGCAGGCGCAGAAATCCCCCCGCCAAGAGACACGGTTCCAGTCGGATCCACGTTATCTTTCTGAACCTCGACCGTCATAATGAGCGAATCATTGTTGAGAATCTGTGGATCCACCAGCAGACACAAGAACACGTCCTTGAACGAGACCGTTGCTGGCTCGCCAATCCCACCAGGGGTAATAAAAGGAACCTGGGTGCCGTTGAGAATCACCGCAGGTTTCTGGTTGCTGGTCATCACGCGCGGGTTGGATACAATTTTCCCCCGGTTGTCCGCTTCCAACGCTGACAGCTCCAGGCTCAGCAAATTTCCCGTCGCCGCATCCAGCAGGGACAGGGCGAATTGTGCCGCGCCGGTACCCGCAGGAAAATTGACCATGTTGGTGCCGGTACCAAAGATAGGAACCGAGGCGCGATTAAAGGGATCAGTAGGTGTTGGGTTCGGAACGGAGCCTTGTATCGGTTGCACCGGAAAAAACCCTTGCGTAAGTGCTGATGCCTCATTTTGTGAACCTGCCAGACCACTCTGATAACGCCCGGTTCGGTTAACACCAACCACGCCGAGTTTGACACCCAGATCACGGCTCCAGCCACTTTCCGCAGTCACCACACGCGCTTCGATCATCACCTGACGCGCCGGCACATCCAGGCGCGCAAGCAGTTCGCGAACTTCCTGAATCTTGCGTACCGTATCGGTGATGATCAGTGTGTTCGTCTTGAGTTCATAGGTCGCACGCCCCCGTTTGGTCAGGACTTTTTGGTTGTTGTCATCCTGGGCTTTGTCCATTTTCTCTACTGCCGAAGCCGTCAAACCACTCGCTTGGGCCGAGCAATTGACTGAATTATTGCTGCCGGCTGGTCCCTTACCCCCTGCGGCCCCATAAAGCATCGTTTGCGCTTCATCTGCCCGCATGTAGTTAAGCTGTATGTATTCAGTGCTCAATGGCTCGAGATCTGCCACGGCAGACCTGGATTCGAGTTCCTGCTTTTCCTTGGCCAGCAACTCATCTTTGGGCGCGATCCAGATCACGTTGCCATTCTGACGTTTATCCAGGGCTTTGGTCTGCATGATAAGGTCGAGCGCCTGATCCCAGGGCACGTCCTTCAGACGCAGCGTGAGGTTGCCGGTCACGGTGTCGCTGGCGATGATGTTGAGGCCCGTGAAGTCGGCGATGACTTGCAGCACCGAGCGGACTTCGACGTTCTGGAAATTGAGCGAGAGTTTTTCGCCGCTGTACTTCACCTTGCCGTCAGCGGTTTTCTTTTGCGAATCGTCGCTTTGCTTGACCTCGACGATGAAGCTGTTGTCGGTCTGATAGGCCGAATATTCCCAGCCGCCCTTGGGCTGAATCACCATGCGGGTGTTATCGCCCAGCGTGTAGGTTTCGATGATCTGCACCGGCGTGCCGTAATCAGCCACGTCCATGCGACGCTGCAGCGCCTTCGGCAGTTCGGTGCCGATGAAGTCCACCACGACGCCGTTGGCCTGCTGGCGGATGTTGATCCCTGCCTGCGCATCTGAGAGCGTGGTCACGATGCGTGCCTCGCCGGATGACCCACGACGGAAATCGACATCGCGAATGCTGTGGCGTGCCGAGGTTTGAGCCGCTTCGGCGAACTGTGGATTGACATTGACCGGAGCGGACCCTACGCCCACATCGCCCAGCGCGATAAACAGCGATTTGCCGTCCACCCTGGCTTCGTACTCGACCGATTTGCTCAGATTCAGCACCAGGCGGGTGCGTGTCCCGGCCTGTACCACGTTCACGCTCGACAGCGGGCCAAGGTTGGCTTCGACCGTATTGCGCCCCATGGCATTGCCAGTATCCGGCAAGTCGAGCGCGATACGCGGCGGATTGCCGACGGTGAATCCGGCCGGGGTCGCGGTCAGCGCATTCTTGAGATTGACGCGCACCATGACCTTGCCGCCAGGCAAGGTGGTGGTCTCCACGCTTTGGACTGCGTTAGCAGTCGGCGGCGTGTCGGCCGCGCGCGCCGCAAGCGGCAGCACCAATCCGGTGAACAGGACGACACCAATCAGATGACGGGTCATTTTCTGGGCAATTTTCGGCAATGCGTTCATGTCAGCCTCTTTGAAATTCAGTGCTACGAATCATTCTTGCAAAATCAGGGTGCTGATGCGTTCGGACCAGTCCCCGGCGCTATCCTGGACAATTTCACGCAGGGTCACCTCGGTATCGGTGATCTGCGTAATGAGGCCGAAATTCTGGCCGACGTAATTGCCTTTCTTGACGTGGTATATCGCCTTGTCCGGTGTTCTGATCACTGCGTGAATGACGCCCTGCCTGGACACCATCCCGACCATTTGCAGCGTTTCGAGCGAAAAGGATTCCAGCGGCTCCCTTGCGCGATTGAGGTCAGGCTGCATGCCGCCCCCACCGCCGGTCGAAAGCTTTCTCGGCCGGAACGGATCGGGCAGGTCGAACGCGCTGTAGGTAAACGGTTCATACACCTTGACCTCGGGCAACGGCTCGATTTTGCCCTGCATGTCCTTGCCGGATTCGGCAACGAAAGTTTGCAGGTCTTCCATGTTGCCGCCACCGCAGGCGGTCAAGCTCAAAGCAACGAATGCTATAGCCAGGCGCTTCATTTTGGTTGCCCCCCGGCTTGCTGCTTACGGGCGATCACTTCCTCATCGTCCAGATAGCGATAGGTTTTGACGATAGCGTCCATGTTCAGCGCGCCGTCCTTGGTGGGTTCCATAGAGATGTTCTGCAGGGTGACGATGCGCGACAGCTTGGACACGTCGCTGACGAACGCGGCAACATCGTGATAGCCGCCGTTGACTTTGACCTGGATCGGCGTCTCGGCATAGAACTCGGTGAGGGTTTCGGCCTCGGGCTTGAACAGGTCGAACTGCAGGCCGCGCCCCAGGCCGGCCTGGTTGACGTCGGTGATCAGCGCGTCCATTTCCTGCTTGTTCGGCAACTGCTTCAGCAACGCGCCGAAGGCCTGTTCGATATCGGCCAACTGCTGCTTGTACGCCTCCAGGTTGATGGCCTGGTTTTTCTTGGTGGTGAACACGCTGCGCAGTTCGGTTTCCTTCTGCTTGGACGCATCCACCGACGCCATGCCGTCACGCCAGTCGAACCACCAGCCCGCCGCCACGATGGCGCCGCACAGCAGCACCAGCGCCGCCAGCTTGGTCGACAGCGGCCAGTCGGCCAGCGTCTTTAGATCCAGTTGTTTGAGTTCGTCCAGGGTCATGCTTTGCCCCCTTCATCTTGCGCGTCGGTTGCCTGCTGGCGACTTTGCTTGACTGTCATCACAAATTCATTGGCACGCAGGTTGTTCAAGGTCACCGACTTGATTTCGACCAGCGTGGCCGACTCGAACCAGGGCGAACTGTCCAGGTTGCGCATCAGACTGGAGACCCGTGCACTGGATTGCGTGTAGCCGGCGATCGTGATGATGTCGCCCGCCTGTTTGAACGACTTGAGATACAGGCCATCGGGCAGGACACGAATCATCTGGTCGAACAGGTGAACCACTTCGGTGCGGTTGGATTGCAGGGTTTCGACGACCTGCTTGCGTTCCAGCAGCGCCTGGGTCTGCTCGCGGATTTTCTTGATTTCGCCGATCTGGGTATCGAGCTTGGCGATTTCCTGCTCGAGATAGGCATTGCGGGCATCCTGCGTCGACTGCTGCGCAGCGATCACGCTGTGCCCGAGCACGACGACGGCGACGCCCACCGCAACGAAAATGCCCAGCAGGATATTAAACTGGCGCCGCCGGGCGGCACGCGCGAGTTCGCGGTGGGGGAGTAGGTTAATGCGGATCATTGTGGGTCAAACCTCCGCATGGCAAGGCCACATGCAACAAACAGGGAAGGCGCATCGGTGCTCAACGCCTGCGGCCGGATTTTGGAATTGACGGCCATGCTGGCAAACGGGTTGACGACCATGGTCGGCGTGCCGGTTCGCTGGGCGACCACTTCGTCGATGCCCGGGATCATGGCGCCACCGCCTGCCAGCAGGATCTGGTCGACCTGGCGATACTGGGTGGAGGTAGTGAACAACTGGATGGCGCGGCCGATTTCCATCGCCAGCGTTTCGCTGTAGGGCTGCAGCACCTCGACGTCATAGCTTTCGGGCAGGGTGCCATTGCGCTTGGCGGTTTCGGCTTCCTCGCTGGTCATGCCGTAGCGGCGCGCAATTTCATTGTTGAGCTGGTTGCCGCCGAAGCCGTGTTCGCGCAGATAGACCGACTCGTTGTCATTCAGAATATTGATGTGCATGTTCTGCGCACCCACATCGATGATCGCCACGGTTTGTCCGGCGCCTTCGTTCGGCAGCAGATGGGCGATTTGTTCGTAGGCCGTCTGGGTGGCGAAAGACTCGACATCCATGATCAGCGCCTTGAGGCCGGCGGCTTCAACCGCAGCCACCCGGTCTTCGACTTTTTCCTTGCGCGCCGCAGCCAGCAGAATCTGCATATCGTCCGGGCTGCCGGGCGAAGCGCCGAGCACCTGGAAATCCAGGTTTACCTCATCCAGCGAGAACGGAATGACCTGGTTGGCCTCGGTTTCCACCTGGTTTTCCAGGTCGACCCCGGTCAGGCTGGCCGGGGCCAGGATCTTCTTGGTGATGACCGCCGAGGACGGCAGCGCCAGCGCAACGTTCCTGACCCGGCTGCCAAGCTTCTTCCAGGCGGTCCGCAGCGTATCGGCCACCTGATCGAGGTTGGCAATGTTGCCATCCGTCACGGCATCCTTGGGCAAGGGCTCGATGACATAGCGTTCCACCCGCAGCTTGCCCTTGCCCGCGTCGGACAATTCCACCAGCTTGACCGCGGTCGTGCTGATATCGAGTCCCAGCATGGGCAGACCCTTGGGGGACAGCCAGTCCAGATTGATATTCAGATGCAAGAGATTTCCTTTACGCTTCTGTGAGTTGGCGCTTTTTCTTATTATTGTTTTTAGATGCTAGCAACAACACACGGTTTTTAACAGTTTTTTTCTCGCAACGCCGCAAGAAGTGAACATGTGTGTCCAATTTCCAACACCACTAACGCCTATAATCGGCGAAAACTTTAGGCAAGAAATTTAAGGAACCGAATGTTTTCTAAATGGTGGCATTACGCACTGGCGCTGATCATCAGCTTTGGCGTGGTCGGGGTGGCGCTGGCCGGACTGGCGGCAGCACTGATTTATCCCAACCTGCCGCCGCTTGAAGCACTGACCGATTACAAGCCCAAGCTGCCGCTGCGCATCTACACGGCCGATGGCGTACTGATGGGCGAATTCGGCGAGGAACGCCGCGCCTTCATCGCCATCGACCAGGTGCCCCAATACATGAAGCAGGCGATCATCGCGGCCGAGGACGAGCGTTTTTATACCCACGGCGGTGTCGACACCCTGGGCGTGCTGCGCGCGGCAGGCTCGAACCTGTTGTCCGGCGGCGTCAAGGAAGGCGCCTCCACCATCACCATGCAGGTGGCCCGCAACTTCTTCCTGTCGAACGAAAAGACCTTCACCCGCAAGCTGTCCGAAGCGATGCTGGCGATGAAAATCGAGCACAACCTGTCGAAGGACAAGATTCTCGAGCTCTATATCAACCAGATTTACCTGGGCCAGCGTGCCTACGGCTTCGAAGCCGCAGCGCGCACTTACTTCGGCAAGCCGATGCAGGAGCTGTCGCTGGCCGAATTCGCCATGCTGGCGGGGCTGCCGAAGGCACCGTCGCGCTACAACCCGGTGGTCAACTTCCCGCGCGCCAAGGCGCGTCAGGAATATGTGCTGGGGCGCATGCGCACGCTCAAGTTCATCGACCCACCGACCTACGAGGCGGCCGTGAAGCAGAAGCTCGTCATCCGCCAGTCCCGCCGCCAAACCGAAATCTCGGCCGATTACGCCGCCGAAATGGTGCGCCTCGCCCTGTTCGAAAAATATGGCGAAGCCATCTACAGCTCGGGGTTCAAGGCGGTCACCACGCTGGTGAGCACGCAGCAGGTCGCCGCCAACCGCTCGGTCTGGCAGGGCATCGCCGACTACGACCAGCGCCACGGCTACCGCGGACCGGAAAAGCAGATCAGTCTGCCCGCCGACAAGGCGCAGCGCGAAGCTGCCATCACCCAGGCGCTGGAAGATCTGGCACCGGTCAGCGACATGCTGCCGGCCGTGGTAGTGAGCGCGGACGCCAAGCTGATTCGCGCCCAACTGGACGACGGCAAGATCGTTGAGATTTCCGGCAATTCGCTCAAGTGGGTCGCCAACTGGGTCTCCGCCAAAAAGGGCCGGCAGTTCTCGCCCGGCGCTGTGGTCCGCGTGCAGGCAGTGGGCGCCAAGCCGCAATGGCGCCTGGCGCAATTGCCCGAGGTGGAGGCGGCACTGATCGCCCTCGACCCGAAAGACGGCGCCATAACCGCGCTGGTTGGCGGTTTCGACTTCAACCGCAACAAGTTCAACCGCGTGACCCAGGCCTGGCGACAGCCGGGGTCGAGCTTCAAGCCCTTCATCTACTCGGCGGCGCTGGAAAAAGGCTATACCCCGGCCACCATCATCGAGGACGCGCCCATCTCGCTGTCCGCCGAAGAGGCGGGCGGCACCGCCTGGGAGCCGCAAAACTACGACGGCACGACGAGCGGCCCGGTGCGCATGCGGGTGGCGCTGA
>Ga0208244_100423_pt1 | contig 42185 bp, 32 predicted proteins | sample SubbioCR12Aug_5A_FD_184828 | JGI IMG/M metagenome (GOLD analysis project Ga0208244, IMG submission 184828) | Serpentinite rock and fluid subsurface biosphere microbial communities from McLaughlin Reserve, California, USA - CR12Aug_5A (SPAdes) | ecosystem: Environmental > Terrestrial > Deep...
CAGGGGATGATATTCGATCCCCTCCGCGCTCACAAGAAGCCTTCCCTGCAACGGAAGGCTTTTTTGTTGACGGCCCCCATTCAGGGGATGATATTCGATCCCCTCCGCGCTCACAAGAAGCCTTCCCTGCAACGGAAGGCTTTTTTGTTGACGGCCCCCATTCAGGGGATGATATTCGATCCCCTCCGCGCTCACAAAAAAAGCCTTCCATATGGAGGGCTTTTTTTTGTTGACCTATGTTTACCTGCGCGGCGGATGGGGTTTGTGGATCTTGCGGCTGGACGGTCGGTGCAGGATGGGCTTCGGCCCGCGCGGCGGGGGTTGGGCAGGCTGGGCGGGGGCCGGGACGTTGTAATCGAACCCCTCGATGGTTTCGCGGGGCAAAGACTGCTTCATGATTTTTTCCAGTTCGCGCACCATCTCGTCGTCTTCAGGGGTGACCAGGGTAAAAGCGTCGCCGGTGCGTTCGGCCCGGCCAGTGCGTCCGATGCGGTGGATATAGGCGTCGGCGGTGTCGGGCATGTCGAAGTTGATGACGTGCGAGATGCTGTCCACATCCAGCCCGCGCGCGGCGATGTCGGTGGCGACCATTATCTGGTAGCGACCATCCTTGAAGCCGTTTAACGCGGACTGGCGCTGCCCCTGGGTGCGGTCAGAGTGCAGGCTGGTGACGCGGTACCCCTGGCGCGAAAGTTTGATGGACAGGCTCTGGGCGCGGTGGCGGGTACGCGCAAAAATCAACACCGAATTGGTGTCGGTGCGCTTCAAGATTTCAAAGGTCAGCGCGGTTTTGAGATGTTTGGGAACGGGATACAAAGCATGGCTGACGGTATGCGCCGGGCGGGTCAGTCCGACCGCGATGCGCATCGGCGCAGAAAGGGCCTCGGCGGCCAGTTTCTCCACTTCGGACGGGAAGGTGGCCGAAAAAAGCATCGTCTGGCGTTTGGGCGGGACAAGTTTGATAATCCGGCGCACGTCGGGCAGGAAGCCCATGTCGAACATGCGATCGGCTTCATCCAACACCAGGATTTCGATGTTGTCGAGCCGGGCAATGCCCTGCGCGGCCAGGTCGAGCAAACGGCCCGGGCAGACCACCAGGATTTCGATGCCAGTTTTCAGCGCCCTGACCTGCGGCGCAGTCCCCACGCCGCCGTAGATGGTGGCAGAGCGCAGGTTGGTACCAGCGCTAAGGGTGCGGATGTTGTCGTTGATTTGCTCGGCCAGTTCGCGGGTGGGAGTGACAATCAGGGCGCGGGCTTTGTGGCGCGGCCCCTGGAGCAATTTATGCAAAATTGGCAAAACAAAAGTTGCTGTTTTGCCGGTTCCGGTCTGGGCAGTCGCAATCAGGTCGTGGCCTTCGAGGGCCGCCGGGATGGCTTGTTCCTGCACAGGGGTCGGGGTTTCATAACCAGCGCGGGAAATGCCAGCCGCCAGTCGGGAATCTAATTTAAATTGGTCGAAATTCACAGTCTTTCCTTAGTTTTTAGAGTTTTTTATGGTCTCGCGCAACAACTCACGGAATTTTTTACCGGCAGGACCAGAGTCGAGGGCAATAAACAACTGCCCGGTTTGGGATGCATCGCTAAAACGCCCCGTGAGATTAACCCCCGAATCAGGAACAATACCAAACATGGTCGTGCTCTCATAATCGCGCATTTCGATTTGGGTCAGCCTCGCAGAACCTGCGCTGGCCCGTTTTCCGCCCAGGCTTTCAGCCCATACCAGCCATTCATCAGTCAGGATAACGCCCTGGATGGCTTTTTCAGAGCCGCCAAACACACCTTTTTTCTTTTGGGTCGATTCGGTTTCACAACACATCTGAATGCTTGCTTCAATCTCGTCCATCTTATACTCGGCAATGTGGGCGCGAATTGCGGCGCTCAATGCCGGGGTCATGTCTTCCATGCTACATTCGCGCGTTAAGCGAGTGTTGTCTGCCATTTCAAACTCCTTGAGTAACTCCATCATACCCGATGAAAGCCGGATGCGATAGGTGGCATAATTCTTGAATTGGACAGGTCTTATCAGGTATACTCGAGCCATCCAACCACACAAGGAGAGTGATCTATGGCAAAAGACAAACGCGCAGTATTCCCCGAAGGTGCTCCCAAGCCCCTGGGCGCCTACTCACCGGGACTCATCAGCGGGGGATTTTTGTTTGTATCCGGCCAGGTGGGCCGCGCGCCGGATGGAACCCTGGGCAGCACCATCGAGGAGCAGGCCCGCCAGACCATCGAAAACATCGGCATGATTTTGCGCGCCGCGGGCTGCGATTACGACGACCTGGTGAAAGCCACTGTCTTCATCACCAAGTCAGAATTTTTCCAGCCTTTCAACCAGATATATTCGGAATATTTCTCCGAGCCGCGCCCGGCCCGCGCAACAGTGCTTTCGGCGCTGGTTGACCCGGCCCTTTTGATTGAAATTGAAGCGATTGCCAAACTGCCGGAATAAACCGGCAGCGAAGGGGCGGTGCTGGTATGAATTCTCCCTTTATTTACATCCTGCAACCCGATTCAGGCGAAAACGAGCGTATCGAAAGCGACCTGCGCAGCCGCTACGCCGACAAGTACCGCGTCCTGCGGGCTGATACCGGTGGGCAGGTTTTGAGCGCCCTCGAGCAACATCGCGCCGAAAACGACAGCGTGGCGCTCCTGCTGGTCGGCCAATCCCTGCCAGACATGCCCGGCGCGGAATTTTTCAGCAAGGCAGGCAGCCTGTACCCGGATGCCCGCCGGGTATTGCTGGCCGAAACAAAAGACAGCGAAACGGCCATCACCGCCATCAACCAGTTGGGCATTCACTATTACCTGGTCAGGCCCTGGCAGGCCAAAAACCTTGAACACCTCGATGAGCTTCTCGAAGACTGGCAGGCGGTCGGCCAGCCTTCTTATATGTACGTCAAAGGTGTGATGAACACGCACGTTGCCCGCATCCGCGCCGATTCGAACCTGCATGTGGCGGCTGAGATTGTGGCCCTTTCGGGAGTCAGCGACCTGATGGTGGTGGATTCATCCGGCGGGTTTGTCGGCGTCCTCTCCGAGGGAGACATCCTGCGCGCGGCCCTGCCCGATATTGACGATATTTTGGAAGAAGGCGGCACGCTCGACGACGCCTACCAGGTCTTCCTGCGGCGCGGGGCCGAACTGTCGCACCGCCCAATTGCGCCGCTGATTATCCGCGAGCCGATTACCCTGCTGCCCGAAGACCACGTCGCCAAAGCCTCGGCTATTCTGGTCAGCAGGCAAATCCGCCTGCTGCCAGTAGTCAAGGATGGACGCCTGCTCGGCACGGTCTCGCGCGCCAATATCTGCCAGGCGGTTGTGGGGACTCTGTAACATGCCAGACAGTCCGATTCCCATCCGGCGCGTTCTGCTGGAAGCCGAAGACGAAAACCGCCGCCTGGGGCATGAAAACCTGGGCTTCCTCTCGGCCTCGCACGGATTCATGCCCGTCGAGCCGCCGCGCCTGTCGCTGCCAGCCACGCACCAGGCCTGGGACGAGACCGCCGCCGAATTGCCGGAACTCTTTCGCAGCCTGGGCCTGCGCCGCCGCCTGGAGCAGATGCCCATCTTGAGTGGGGAGGCCTCCGCCCTGCCAGACGGCGACCTGTACCGGGCGGCCGCCATCCTGGGCATCTTCACCCACGCCTATCACTACGTCGAAGGCGCGCCATATGAGCGCATCCCTGAAAGCGTCCTGCGCCCCTGGGCCGAGGTCAGCCGCCGCTTGCATCGCCCGGGCGCGCACCTTTCCTTCATCGACCTGAACATCTATAACTGGCGTCTCATCGACCCCAACCTGCCCGACCCGATGCGGATGGAAAACCTGCGCCTGCTGATTCCCATCGTCGGCAACGAGGACGAGCGCCGTTTCCAGTGCACCCCAATTGAGATTGTTGCCCGTTTTACACCGGTGCTGATCTCCGTCATCCGCGCGCAGGAGGCCGTCCAGGCCGAAGACTGCTCCGCGCTCAAGCGTGAATTGACCTTCCTGGCTGACGCCTTTAATAACCTGACCCACACTTCCTTTATGAAGGTCAACCCCAACGCCTACCATCCGCTGTACGTCGACCCGGTGGTATGGGGCAAAACAGTCGCGCCGCTGGCAACTCCCTTCCAGGAAGGTAATGCCATTCCGGGGCCGAGCGGCACGGCCATCCCGACCTTTACCCTGATGGATATTTTCTTCGGACGCGGCAGCTATGCAACCACCGTCGGGCATGAAACCGAGCGCACCCGTGCCTGGTTCCCGCCCCACTGGCAGGAATTGCTCAAAGCCGCCGAAGAAGTTTCCATGCCCGCTTTTGTCAAAAAGGCCAACGACAGCGCGCTGACCGGTCTGTTCCAGCAGGCCCTCGAGTCCTATTCCGGCGAAACCGGACTGATAGGCAGGCACCGCCTGAAAGCCTACGGATTTTTGGATTTGTCCTTCAAAGCCGGGCGCAGCCGCACCCTGGGCGGATTCGACGGAGGGTTCGAAGACCGCCTGTGGGACCGCATGGACGACGAACTGGAGCGCGCCCGCCAGGAGCGCTACGTCCGCACCCCGGCCACCTGCCACTTTGTGCGCGTCAAACGCGTCGAACCGTTGGCGGGGTCGGATGCTTCGCCGGTCAGCCGCGTGGTGCTGGATACCTCCGGCAGCGGAATCCGTTACCAGCCGGGAGACCGCTGCGCCATCCTGCCCGAAAACGACCCCGAACTTGTCCGCCAGACCCTGGCCGCGCTGCGCGCCAGCGGCGACGAGCCGATTCCGCTCAACGCGGTCTGGCGCACCGCCGTGCAACTACGCGACGGCTACCAGGGCGCGGTCGTGCTTTCACTGCGCAGCCTGCTCACTTTCGGGCGCATCCGCCCGGTGGCGCGCAACATCGCCAAAACCCTGCTGGCGTTGACCCACAACCAGACACTGCACAAAATCATCGAAGCCCGCGCCGAAGACCAATGGGAATTGTGGGATTTGCTCAACATCCTGGCCGAGGCCGGGTTCAACCCCAAGCGGCTGTGGAAAGCCCAGCCCGGCGAGCGCGAACATATCACCCGCCTCGTTCCGCCGGAAACCTTCCGCACCTATTCGATTTCCTCGATCATGTCGGATGAACAGGCCGACGAGATGCAACTGACCATCGGCGGATTGCGCTACCAGACGCAGGAGACGCCCGTCTCGCGCGTCGCGCTGCGCACCGGAACCGGCTCCGGGTTCCTCAACCGCATCGCCGCTGATGGCAATCCCGAGGCGCGCCGCATCTCCATCAAGGTCATCCACCCGCCGCGCTTCAGTCTGCCCGCCGACCCGGCCCGCCCGGTGGTCATGTTCGCAGGCGGCACGGGCATTGCCCCCTTCCGCAGCATGATACAAGCCCGAGCCGCCCAACCCGGCTGCGGCGAAACCTGGCTTTTCTTTGGCGCGCGCACTCGTTCCGAACTGTATTACCAGGACGAATGGCAAAGGCTGGCCGCGACAGGCCTCTTGAATTTGCAAGCCGCATTCTCACAGGAGGATGCCAGCCTGGCAACCGAAGCCGGGAAACTGGCCTTCAACCCCGCTCCGCGCGGCTACATCGACCGGGTCATGCAAACGCCCGCCAACCGGGCCGCGCTGTGGAATCTCGTCCGGCAGGGCGCGTACTTCTACGTCTGCGGGCGGACGGGATTCGCCAAAACTGTCATGGACACCCTGTGGGAAATCATCGCCAGCCATGCCGGGCCGGACGAGGGCCGCGAGTTGTTCTTCCGGCTGGTGGGCGAAGACCGCTACTTGCAGGAGGTTTTCACCACTTACGCCGGGGCGCAGTTCGAACAAACCCGGCTCTATCCGGCCTCCGAGGTCGTGCTGCACAACAACCCGCAGGATGGCTACTGGCTCATCATCAACGGGCGCGTGTACGACGCCAGCGACTTTGCCCACCTGCACCCCGGCGGGTTGAAAATCATCCAGTCCTACGCAGGCATGGACGCGACGATTGCCTATAAAAAAGTACAGCACGATGTCAACCCTGAAGTCGATTCCCTGCTCGGCATGTACCAGTTGGGCGCGGTGCGGCGTCTCGATTTCGGCACGGGCGGCGGGGTGGCTATCACGCCCCAGGGATTGCAATTCGTCTCACTGACGCACCTGTACGAAACCTGGGTGCGCTTCCTCTTTGCAGTGGTCGAAATGGAAAACGCCCTGCTCAACGATTACAGCATCGGCGAGGAACAGGTTACCCACGACGAAACACGCGGACAGCCGCGCCCATCGCATTACCGCGCCCAGTTGCTCCTGCAAACCCACGAAAGATTCCTGCGCGACTACCTCGCCAAAATCTGTGGGAAGCCGCTCGACGAACTATGGGCACTGACCAGCGGCCTGTGTTCCAACCAGCAAGATTTTCGCTGGATGCGGGAACGGGTTGGCGAAATCGAATCCGGCCTGGCGGCCAAACCCGCGCGTTCGCTTGGTTCGCAAGCCCTGGCGCGCCTGAGCACCACACCCGAAAGCGGCCTGCCCGCCCTTGAAAAACTGACCGACGGCCTGCGCAACGCTGACCGGGAGTTCCTCAACCAGTTCAAACTGGGCTTGCGGCGCGGTTTGCAGGTTTTCGAGACGTATGAGCACCAGACCGCCAGCCAGGGACGCACAGCCCTGCTGGAAGCCGCACAGGCCCTTCCTGGCATCCTGGCAGCCTATTACCAGCGGCTCAAGATGTAATTTTTGGCGCAAAAGCCATTAAAACGGAAACGCTTCCCGATTTTGGGAAGCGTTTCCGTTTTATCTCGCGTTTTTTCAGCGGCTAACGCGCCAGCAGGCTGACCATCTCGAAATATTCCATGTTGATTTCACGCCTGGTATCGACCACTTCTTCAAGCGGAACGTATTCGATGCCGCGGCCTTGCAGGCCGGTCATCACGCCAGTCGTGCCATTCAACAGGGCATCGACGGCCTTAATGCCCATGCGCGAGGCCAGCAGGCGGTCATAGGCGGTCGGCGAACCGCCGCGCTGGATGTGGCCGAGGATGGTAACGCGAGTCCGGAATCCAACGTCCAGGTCTTCGAGCGCCCCCGCCAGTTCAGTGGTTTTGATGTTCGAACCTTCAGCATTGATGATGAAGGCGTGGGTTTTGCCGCGTTTGTAGGCGCTTTCGACTGCATTGGCAACATCCTGGATGGTGACGTCGGTCTCAGGAATCAGCACGATTTCCGCGCCGCTGACGATGCCCGCCATGACGGCCAGGTAACCGGAGCCGCGCCCCATCGTTTCGACCAGGAAGGCGCGCCCGTGCGAAGAAGCCGTATCGCGCAGTTTGTCGACCGCGTCCATGATGGTATTCATGGCAGTATCGACGCCAATCGAAATGTTCGTGCCCCAGATGTCGTTGTCGATACTGCCGGGGATTCCGACCACATTGACGCCCTGTTTGTGCAGGGCCAGCGCGCCTGCCAGCGAACCGTCGCCGCCGATAACAATCAGGCCGTCCATGCCGTATTCGTTCATGCGCCGGATGGCTTCGCGCTGTCCGCGTGGTTCGCGGAAAGCCTGCGAGCGGCGGGTCTGCAACATTGTCCCGCCGCGCAACAGGATACCTCCCACGTCGCGCGCGCCCAGGGGACGAAATTCACCGTTAATCAGGCCTTCGTAGCCGTTGCCGATGCCGACAACCCGCGCATTGCGCGCCAGCCCGGCACGCACAATGGCGCGGATGCAGGGATTCATGCCCGGCGAGTCACCGCCGGAAGTTAAGACGCCAATTGTATACGGCTTTGCGTTCATATAAAATACCTAACTTTCGCGTTTGATGATGAAATTATCGAAATCACGCGCGACCACCGCAGTCGGCAAAACGGATTGCAACTCGGCAATCACATCTTTTTCACGATAGCGGCGTGAAATATGTGTCAGAATTAATTGCTTAACCCCGGCTTTTTGGGCCAGTTCCGCCGCGCCTCGGGCGGTCATGTGTGAGAACTGGCGCGCCATTTCGGCGTCTTCGTCGAGGTAGGTGCCTTCGATGACCAGGCCGTCGGCGTGTTGAATGACCTCGAGCAGGTCGTCGGTGCGGCCTGTGTCGCCGACCACCACCAGCTTTGTCCCGCGCTGGAGAGGGCCGAGCACGTCCTCGGGAGTTACGACCCGCCCGTCCTCCAGCGTTATCTCATGTCCGTTGACCAGTTCGCTGCGCTGGGGGCCAAAGGGGACACCGAGGGCATCCGCCTTGTCCGCCAGGAAGGGGCGGCGGGCTTTTTCCTCGAAGCAGTATCCGAGGCAATCAGGGCCGCGATGCGTGACCGGGAAAGCAGTCACCGTGAAATCGGCTTCGTCCACAAAAGGGCCGGGGCCGATTTCGCGAAAGTGGAGCGGCATGGGCGGCTTTTTGCCAACCAGGACAACATCGTTGATAAGGGTTTTGACGCGCTCAAGTGTGCTTTTGCCGCCGAAAATTTCGAGTTTTTCGATGGATTCCCAGCGCATAAACGTGGACATCAGCCCGCCCAGGCCCAGGATGTGGTCGAGGTGGCCGTGCGTGAGCAGGATGCGATTGAGCTGCTTGAAGCCGATGCCCGACTGCAATATCTGGCGCTGGGTGCCTTCGCCGCAATCGACCAGGAAGCGGTGCTCGTTGTGCTTGACGATGAGCGCTGAAAGCCCCCGGCGGGCCGAGGGCGCTGATGCAGATGTACCCAAAAATAGAATTTCAAACACAAATAATCCTTCGGAAAGAGTCTGGTTATTTTACCGCAAAAAGGCGAGACATACTTTTTAGGTTCTCCAGGATTTGTCGTGAAGTGTGCCGCATTTTGGGGTCTTACCACGAAGGTTCCCGAACCCTTGTTGACAAACGCTTCTTTTGATGCAATCTATATTTGCGTAAAACAAACAGGCCTGCCGACATCGCAGGCCAGGTTTTTAGATTGGCTACGCGCAAATCAGGCGGGTTGTTCGACTTTCAGGTTTCCAAACAGCCGCCACAGGCCGCGCATGAGTTTGTGCCCAAAATCGGGCTGCAGGAACTGGGCCGGGCACGAACCGGGAATGACTTCGATACCGTTTTCGCGGCACTTCTGCACCGCCGCTGCTGAAACACTGGTCATTTCAGGCGCCAGGCCGGGTTTGGTTCCCATCATGCAGTGCATCCAGACGTGCTTGATACCCAGTTCGACTACCTGCCCGACCACCTGCTCGGTAACCCTGGGATTGGCGAAAATGAAAACCGCATCCGGTTTTTGTGGGATGGATTTCAAATCGGGGTAACACGGGTCGCCCTGGAATTCGGTCGTGTTGGGGCTGACGGCGTAAACGGTGTAACCGGCTTTTTTGAATTTTTCATAATTCAAGTTGCAGCCGGTATCGCGGGTGGTCGAAATGCCTACCACCGCAATCGATTTTTGCGACAGGAAATTTTTGGCGAGTTCATCTATGCTCGGGCTCATCGGTGTTTCCTTAAAAAAACGGCCCCAATTGTTACCCAAACCAGCATCATCGGGGCCAGGGAGAATGCCCTAGCCGCTGATTGCCATCTCGAGGCGGCGGGCTACATTGTTTAATTGGGCTTCAACAATCGTATCGGATTCTTGCGGGCTTTCAATCACCTGCGCCCACAGGTCGGGCATCAGGTCAGCCAGGCGTTTTTCAACCAGCGCCCACAGGGGGCTGTTGGGGAAACTACGCCCAGAATTGAGCGACGCGCGGAAAATAGCAAACTCCGGGGTGTTAAACGGCGGCAGGGTCCAGCCATTTTCACGAATCGGCAAGCCATAATGAGGGTAAACACCCGGTTCAGCCGCCTGGCTGCTCAAGAACTTAATCAGGCGAATGGCGGCCATGCGCTGCCGGGAGTGCTTCCAGACAACCAGGTTGTGCCCGCCGACAAACGGCATACCAGGCAATTGAGTCAGTCCAACATTCTTGCGGACATGGTCGGGCATGGCCGTCTGGATGACCCAGTAACCGCTCAAGAGAACGGCAGCGTTCATTTCGCCTGCCCAGAAAGCCCGGTCGGTATCGGCATCAGCGAGCAAAGGATCAGACCCCAAATAACGCGCCAGCCGGAAGTACGACTTTATCGCTTCCAGCGCATCACTCTTATGAAACAAAATCCGTTTGGAATCGTCAGAAATAAAATCGCCGCCCGCGCCCCAGACCCAGGCAGCCATATTATGCACACTGATGCGCGAACGCAAAGTCTGCATGGCTATTGGGGTCGGAACACCACTTTCTTGAAGACGCTTCAAGGTTTGCTCGAAAGCCGCCGGGCTTGCAAATGCTCCCGCTTCATCAATACCTGCATTTTTCAACAGGTCGCGGCGGTAGTACACCACGCGCACATCTCCCGACCAGGGAATGGCCCAGACAGAGCGCGTGCCGCCCTCGGAGGTCACACAACTGTTCCAGGAAGGCTCGAAGAAGCGCGACCCGTCGCTAATGTTGGCTATTTCTTCATTCGTTAGCGAACTAAGCGCGTTCATGTGGACAAGGTCCATTATCCAGGTGTTGCCAACTTCCGAGACATCCGGGCCGTTGTGGTAGAGGGCAAACTCCACCAGGCGTGGCCAGCCGACATCCCAGGAAATCACTTCCAAACGCACACGAATACCTTCCTGCCGCTCAAACTCCTGCAGCAATTCCTGCATTCGTTCTCGCGCCAGGGTTCCGTGGTCAAACACTGAAAAAGCCAGTTCAGTCATTCAAAACCTGCCATTCAGAACTTTTACGCCAAGTGACTGCATCGCAATTCAATATAAGCGCAACAGCCTTAATATACTATTTTTTTGGGTAATGACGCAACACCTGCAAATATACCACGTTACATGATGTCAGCAAATATATCCGTTTCAGGGTAAGCCGCCTGTTTTACCCGCTGATTGCTATTTCAAGCCGGCGGGCCATGTTAACAAGCTGGGTTTCAACAATCGAATCGGTCTGTTCCGGCTTCTTAATCACCTGCATCCACATCTCGGGCATTTGTTCGGCCAGGCGTTTTTCGACCAGCGCCCACAAAGGGCTGTTTTGAAAGCAGCGCCCAGAATTTAGCGAATCTCGAAAAATTCCAAATTGAGGAGTGTTAAAGGGCGGCAAAGACCAGCCATTTTCACGAATCGGCAGGCCAAAGTCCGGATAAACACCAGGTTCTGCGGCCTGGCTGCTCAAAAACTTGACCAAACGAAGGGCATCCTGCCGCCGGCGGGAATGCTTCCAGACGACCAGGTTGTGCCCACCGACAAAAGATACGCCAGGTAACTGCGCAACGCCCAGGTTGGCGCGAACATGTTCAGGCATGCGCGGTTGTCGAATGACCCAATATCCTGTTAGTGCTACCGCTGCATTTCCGGACCAGAACATCTCATCCGTCTGGCCATCGTCAAGCAAAGGTTGCGGGCCAAAGTAATGCCCCAGTTGGAAATAAGATTTTATACCTGCAAGGGCAGCGCCCTGGTGAAACAAAACCCGTCTGGCATCATCGGAGATGAAGTCGCCGCCCATACCCCAGATCCAGGCTGCCATGTTTTGAAGGCTGATACGAGAAAACCGGGTCTGCATCGCCAGCGGGGTTATCACACCGCTTTCCTTAAGTCGTTTCAAGGTTTGCTCGAAAGCCGCCGGGTTGGCAAATGCTCCCGCTTCTTCAATGCCGGCATTTTTCAACAGGTCGCGGCGGTAGTAAACCACGCGCACATCCCCTGTCCACGGAACAGCCCAGATAGACTGCTTCTCACCATCTGAAGTGACGCAACTCTTCCAGGAAGGTTCGAAGAAACGCGCACCACCGCTAATATTGGCGATTTCTTCGTTTGTCAGCATGCTGAGCGCATTCATGTGGACAAGGTCCATAATCCAGGTATTGCCGACTTCCGAGACATCCGGGCCGTTCTGATAAAGGGCGAACTCGACCAGGCGCGGCCAGGCAACATCCCAGGTAATCACCTCCAGGCGAACGCGAATGCCTTCCTGCTGCTCGAAGTCTTGCAGCAACCCCTTCATCATATTTGTTGAACCAATACCGTGGTCGAACACTGAAAAAGTTAATTCATTCATTCAACCTCTGCCATTCGGGAATTTCCCGCTGTACCGTCTCAAGCAAAAAAGCACTCTGTTGGGGAGAAATGGTAAAGTAGCTGCTATTCTTGCGAGCTGTATCGCGGTTTTCAACCAGTAAAATGGTCGCATCGCGGCTCAATGCAACCGTGTGCCAGGCGCCGCGCTTTACGTTATAAAAAATATCCTGCCGCATGGGATAAGGGTTAATTTTCTCGACCTGTTCTTTGCCTTCACCCATAAAAAGTACGGCTTGCCCTTGCAGCAATACAAAAACCTCATCGGTTTCATTATGGCGCTCGAAATAGGAGATTCGGTCAGGTTGCAGTTCGTCCAGGTAGCGCAAAACGGCCACCCGCCAGCAGTTGAAATCAATCAGAGGCTTGTATCCCTCGCCCTTATATTCATGAATTTCAAGCATTTCTTTTTCCATTCCCTTGGCCTTTCTCCTGAAATATAAAATAAAGAATTCCGCGTCGTGCCATAAAACGTTGATTAAACCAGTTCGGCCAAAATTTCTATGCGCGCCGAAAACGACTTTAACACATCACGTTTTATCTTAATACCTTTGGTCGTTTTCTCAACATCCATCTGCTGGCCGTTTACCAGTACTTTGCCAGTTTTGTATTGTCCATAGTCCAACCCGCGCGGATTTTGGTATGTAATGCGCAGTTCCCGGTCAGCAAACAGCGTGCTGACCGTAGCACATCCTTCCACATCGAACTGGCTCGCCAGCAGTTTTGGGGCAAGCACCAAATCGCCCAACTCGCCGCGCACACCGTAGACTTCGGTCAGCATCGTCAGCAGGTACCAACTGGCCGAACCGGTCAGGTACGGGTACATACCGCGACCGCGCTGGCTGAAATACTCCGGGATGCCGGGATACATGCGGCTGACGGGGAAATCCTGGCTCTGTTCGTAGATCCCTCGTAAAACACGCCAGCCCTCGGCAGCCAGTCCGCGCTGGTAAAGGGCGTTGGCGTACATGACCGCCATATGGCTGAACATGGCGCCGTTTTCCTTGTGGCCGTAGGCAAAACCAAAGGCGCGTCCCAGGTTTAAGCACACTTCGCCGAAATTGGTATTCAATCGGTAGCCGCGCAATGCCGGGTCATACAAATGACACCTGACAGCATTCGCCACCTGGTGAACTTGCTCGTCGCTGGCAACCCCGCCCATCAGCGCGAAAACCTGCCCGGTGAGAGTCATGCGCACCCCAGATGGAGAATTGCGGTCAACCGGCTGGCCATCGTCATCGTAATAGCCATTGAACCAACCCAGTCCATCGCCTGCTGCAATCCATTCCTGTTTGCGAATGTGCGCCGAGAGCCAATCCGATTTTTGGCGCAGGTTGGCGGCCAGTTCGGCCAGTGACAGGCGGGTTTTGGCTCCCGAAACGGTATGGCGCACCTGATCGAAATAATCCTGCAGGCGCTGGCGCTTCTTCTCGATCAAGTCAAAATCGACTGCCTCGAACAGCGTTGAGAGTTCAGCAGCCAGTTCGATATCGGCGCAGCCCGTCCCGGCCAGGGCGGTACACAGGTCTGCCAGTGTATCCAGGTTGCCGGCGTACAGCGCGCTAAACGCCACACTCTCGCCGCGCCGGTGGGCCATGTCCAGGCCGTCGTTCCAGTCCGCGCCCTCCAGCAAAATCGTATTGTGTTCGCCGACGTTGTAAAACGCCGTCAGATGCTGGATAAGCAAATGTTCCAGCACCGAACCGCGGTAGAACGACCCATCCGCCGCGCGCAGCACCGTCCCCTGCTCCGGCGACCAGTCCGGGTCGGCCTGTTTACAGCGGTGACTCAGGTGGTCTTTGAAATAGCCCTGTTCGCGCAGTAAAAAATCCAGGTCGCCGCTCTGGTCGATGTAAAGGCGCGTCGTCAGCAGCGGCCAGGCGCCGTGGTCCATCCAGACGCGCGGGATGCCGTTGCGGTCGGCACGGAACTCTCCCGGCTGCGAACCGATAATCGTCGCGTTCGAGCCGTCGGCGCGCACACCGCCAAAATAGCCCAACAGCATCTCGCTCACGTCGCTACGCGCCATCATCAGCAGCGCCAGCACATCCTGCCACAGGTCGCGCCAGCCGCGCCCGCCGCGCCCGTAATCGTGATACGGCAGGAACGAATTGCCCATCATCCGCCGCAAGGTCGGCTGCAATGCCACCCACGTCAGCCAGCCATCCAGCCGGGCATCGCCGGTCTCAAAGGTCAGCGCCGCGACCTTCGCCTGCCAAAACGCCTGCGTCTCGACCAGGGCGCGTTCAAATTTTTCATCGGTTGCATAGTTTTCGAGCCAGGATTCGGTATTTTCGCCGTCCTGCAAAATGCCCATCAGGAGAATATAGGAGGTTTCCTGCCCCGGAGCCAGTTCCACATCCGCGAATCGGATGCCGCCCATGGCTTCGTACCCATCGGCCGTACTCCCCGCCGCCTGGGTCGCCGTCAAATCGGCGACAACTGCCCCGGGCCAATCCAGTGCGCCGCCTTCGCCGATGAAATCTTCCAGCACCGGAAAAAAGCCGGCCGGGGGCCTTCCATCCAGGGCCACGCCGAGCACCGCATAGGTCAACGTATTGACAGTATGACCACGCTCATCGAACGACAGCGTCGGGCGGACGAGGACGCCATGCTGTGTGCAGGTGATGCGATGCAGCAGCGAGGTGACGTGTCGGTGGTCGCGCAGGTTATCAGCCGAGCGACCATACATCGGGATGGCGGCGGTCGGGGTCAGGCGCAGGGTCTTCTTGGCTGTGTTTTTCAAGCGGACACGCATCAACTCGACCTGGTGCTTTTCACTGACTGGAACGAAACTGGTGACTTCAGCCTGTAAGCCGCTCAGGGAATCAGTCCGCTGGACGGTTTGCCAGAGCAAGCCCGCAGTCAGGGTGGCGGCATCTTTATCGGCACCCAGGCGGCGGGTCGTTTGTTCCGCGCTGTTGCCGGTGGCCGACCAGGGCCGTTCCCCATCCATCCGTACCCAGAAATTGCGCGCCGAGCGGGTGTTATGCAGGTCATCCACCGAAACAGGCCCGAGCAGGTAACTGTTTTGGCCGGTTTTGGCGTCGCCATGAGCAGCGGGTGTGACGGCAGACATCATCCCGGCTTCGTTGAGCAATGGGAAGTACAGGTAGTTGGTGTGGTCGGGGTCGGGCAGTTGGAAGGCCCCGTTTTCGTCGATGAATTGCCAGCCGGGTATGGTCATAGTGGTTCTCGTTGGGGTGTGATGCGTACCGCAGGCTAAAGCCTGCGTCAGCCGCCCAAAGGCGGCGGTATATTACGCAGGCCAGATTTTGCGTCCCTTGCCGGGCGCGACAAGATTATCAATGAATGCCAGTTCCTCGGCGCTGAGGGGCGGCAGGAGGCCCGCAGCGATGTTTTTCTCGGCCTGGTTTACGTCCTTGATGCCGGGAATGACCGTCGTGACCGCCGGGTGGTGGAGGGCGAACTGCAAGGCCAGGTGCGCCAGGCTGCGTTCGGGGGTTTCCAGTTTGCGCAGTTGCTCGACAATTTTCAGGTCGTTCAGGAAAATTTCGTATTCGTCCGGGTTTTCGTGCCAGCGACGGCGGAAATCGCCTTCGCCGAAACGGGTTTCGGGCGTGAATTTGCCGGCCAAAATACCCATCGCCAGCCCGCCGCGCACGATGACGCCAATGTTATTTTGCTGGCAGTAGGGGAAGATTTCTTCTTCGGCGCTGCGGTTGAGAATGCTGTAATCGATTTGAAGACCGGCACAGCCGCCCGCCGCGTTGAAGGCTTTGAGATACTCAAAATCGCTGGTGCTGACGCCATAGGCTTTGACCTTGCCGTCTTTTTGCAGACGCTCGAAGCCTTCGACGAAGATTTCCATGGTCGGGTCGCGGAAACTGATGTGGCTCTGGATGAGGTCGATATAGTCGGTATCCAGCCGTTGTAGGTTGCTCTCGACCCCGGCGATGAATTTTTCGAGCGTGGTATAGGCGGTTTGCCCTTTCTCGCCGTCGAAATCGCGCCAGCCGATTTTGGTGGCGACGATGAATTTATCGCGCCGTCCCTGCATGGCCTGGCCGAGCAGTTCCTCGCTATGGCCGGAGCCATAGACATCGGCGGTGTCATAGAAGTTCATACCCTGATCGAGGGCGTAATCAATCGCATCGAAGACTTGCTGGTCGTCGGTCGCGCCCCACTGGTCGCCGCCAGCGGCCCACAGGCCGAATCCGATTTCGGTGATGTTCAGCTTGCTTTTGCCAAGAGTGCGAAAGCGTAAGTTGTTGGTCATGGTTTTCTCCTTTTAAGGTAGAGTGAGATAATATCTCGCTCTACGAACCAAAATACATATCCAGTGCCGCGACCTGCCCCTCGCGCAGCGATTGGGCGTACGGTGCAGGGACAATTCCGCCGGGGAATTCGACCGTCTCGCCGCTTATGAGGCGCAGGACGGTTTTTTCGGCTTCGAGGCCGCCGAACGTATCGCGGCGGGACGGGTTGTGGTAGGTGACTTCCGTTTTACCGAGCAGGCGGAAGGACAGTTTGCCATCCGCGTCGAACCAGTCGCCGGGCAGCGCAGGGCACAGGGCGAGTTGCAGTTCGCCATCCTTGACGATAAACGGCTGTGGGCCGCTCATCATCAGCTGCCACATCGACAGGAATTCAGCCGTCGAGCCGCTCAGGCGGGCGACAAAGCCCGTACCGTGCAAGGACTCATCCGGGTGGACGCTGGAGACGATGAAAGATGAGTTTTCGAGCGGCGAACGTCCGTACACTGCCGGGTCCATAAACGGGACGAGATTCTTGGGTAGTTCAGCAAAAAATTGTTCATATAACCCGGCACGCAGTAGCTCGAGCAAGTACTTGTAAGACATGTGCAGCCAAATCGAGCCGTTTTCGAGCCAGCCAGGCGAGAAGGCACGGGCGCGGCCAATGTCGTGGGGCTGGTCTTCGAGCGAGGCGTTGACGCGGTACATGCCCAGTTTATCGTCGTACAGGTGGCTGTCGTACACCTTGCGATGCAGTTTTTGGGCATCTTCAGTGTCCAGCACCTTCATCTGGCGCACAGGGCCTTCGAGGAAGGACGGCAACGGCACATGTTTGAAGGATTTAACCTGGATGAAGGGGCGGCCTTCGGCGTCAATTGTGTCGAGCAGGTCAAATTCGAGCGGTTCGCAGGCCAGGTAGGTCGGCGGCAGATCGTCGCCCAGGTCGGCGGCGCGGCGGATGCCGTCTTCGAGGGCGGACTTCATCCCGAACAGGGTTTGCGCCAAAGCAGCCGCATCCAGGCGGAGGGTTTCGCCATCAAACCCAAGCCGGGTTGCGGCGCGATAAGCTTCACGCGCATCTGACAGCGCGTTCCAGGCTATGAGCGGGTCGCTGTCTGAATGAGCATGGATGGCTACGAGCAAGGATTCGGCTTCGCGCGGCAGTTCAGTTTCGCGCGGGGATTGTTCCAGGCCTTCGAGCAGGAAATTGACCAACCGCAGCAGTTCATAGGTTTCGGGCATGGACGAGCCAAACAGGCCGGGCATGCCATTCAGGGCGTCGTACCAGCCGGGGCGTCCGGCTTCCATTTCGATGCCCATGCCGAACGGGTCGCGAGTAGCGAATTTGAGCAGGGCGAGAAGACTGAGTTTGCCGAACAGGTTCAGGCGGAAGGGTTCACCTTTTCCGTTTTGCGAACAGGCCCAATAGCCATTTTCGCCACGAGCGGCAATCAGCGCCGCCTTTTCGGGGTCTTTGCGCAGGGCGTTCAGTTGGCGCGGCTTGCCGCCCGAAAGGACATAACGCTCACGGCGCGGACGGATAACTTCCGAGCTGTCGTAGAAGGACAGCGGCTCAGAGTCGAAGAGCAGGTCGGCTTTTTTATCGGGGTAAACTGCCAGGTAGGAATCAAGCAGGTCGAGGATGTATGTCCAGTGGTCGACCCAGTAGCCCTCGCCAAACTCGGCGCGGATATGCTGTTCGGATTGGGCCAGGACGTTTTCGAGGAATTCGACTGGCTGACGCAACCCGGCCCCCATGGCGGCGGTCAGCAGTTTGCCGGGGGTGAAGGGTGCAGACAGGATTTTTTCGAGGCCAGCCATTGAGCCGCCTTCAGACGGCTTCGAAGAAATAGCCGGGGGGTTCAATCCCCGGCGACGTTCGGGCGCGGATTCGGCCAAAATAGCGGCGCATTTCTCCGCGGGCAGGCTGAACGTTGCGCCCTGCACGACAAGCGGGTTGTAGCCATCGGCCTGGAGCAGGCTGGCAAAAGTGCGGATGTTGGAATCGCCAACACGCGGCTCGAAGAACACGTCGCAGCGGCGATTCTGGTTGACATCACGGTAGTTGCCGTTGCCCTGCGAGTAGTATTCGGGCGCGAGCACGAAATAGTTGTAGTCGCGCTCCATGTCGCCGTGCTTGCGCGAATAGACGTGATAAACATGCTTGCCGCCCAAAATCAGCGGCCAGCCGCCGCGCATGACGTTGTCGAGGAAGGTCTGCCGGCAGTAGGCGTCGAAAAGCGGCGAGGCGGTTTTTGTGGCAATCGGTTCGGTTATGGTCTCGGCCAATTGGCGGGCCTGCGCCAGAGCAGAATCAAGAAAGGCGGAGGAGGCCAGTTGCGCGGCATGTTTTTCAATGAGCGGGAAGGAGGCCACCATGCCGTACAGGCTGTTCAGGGTGTGCGTCTCGGCAGGATTGAGGGTCAGTTTGGCGGCAAAAAAGGCGCAGGGGGTACGTCCCTCACAGATTTGGCGAGCGGATAAAACCGAATCCAGCCCACGGGCGGTGAAATTCTGCGGGTGGGTAAAAGCCGTGTCGAAACCGAAGACAGTTACCGGGTCGGCGAGAACCGGGAGCCGTTCCCCATCCGCCGAAAATGCCAGGGCGAAGTTTCCGGCCTCGATGGCGGAAACCTCCGCGCTATCCCCCGAACTGGCGCGCAACTTGTAAAACGGGATACGCGCTTCAAGATGCTTCACTTCCATCCAGGCTTCGACAGTGCGCGCCATTTCTTTGAGGGCCTGATTCCCGGTTCCGTAGGGAATCAGCGCGGGCAGGCCGTCGAGGATTTCAAGTTCGATGGGTTTATTACCCAGGTTGCGGAAAGTGACACGGCGGGCAAGGGCGGCGAAAGGCTGCTCCGGGATGATGAAGTACAAAACGCTGGTTTCGAGGCCCAGGCCGGGGTGCGTTTCGCGGATTTCGACTTCATTCATGCCAATGAGCATCTCGCGCTGGACTTCGCTGGCGTGCCAACTGGCAAATGGTTCATAAGATTTGGTCTGTTTGCCGCGCCGCAGGTTAATGAAGGTACGGAAGCCAAGCGCACCGGTCTGCTCGTAGGCCTTGCGGGCGGGCTGAAATTCCATAATGGGGTGGTCTTTGCTTTCGACCCCAAACCCGGCAATAGCCTGGCCGCGGTTGACGTAGAAAACCCAGAGCGGGATGCCAAGCGTTCCGGCAATGCCAGGCAGGAAGGAGGAGAAGGGGCGCGCCTGTTGGAAATCAAGCAGGCTGAAGCGCCCAAGCGGGTCAAATTGTGTGCTGGTAGTTTCGATTGGTTTCATTCGTTTATCCCCGGCCATTCAGACAGCCAGTAGTCGTCTGCAACGGCGTTGCGGTAGGCTTCGAGCGCAGCATCGGATGAGTTGATGCGCCAGTCGGTCTCTTTGGAAATGTGAAACCAGATGATGGCGCGGATTTGCGGGTATTCCGTGCGGATTTTCTGGAAGGTGTCGGTAATCCAGGCGGCTTTGTCACCGCCTTCTTCGGTCGAGGAAAACTCGCCGATGATGATGGGTTTTTCTGGGTTGATGGCCTGCAGTTCGGCGTAACTGCTGGCAAAGATTTCGTCGAAGGAAGTCCATTTGGCGTTGAAAGTTTGCCCAAAGGAAGATGCGCCCCAGTTATAGCCGTCAAAGCACATCCAATCGACGTATTCATCACCGGGGTAGTAGGCGGCGGCATTGTTCCAGTCGCCGAGGGCATCTTGCATGCCTGAGAAGGGCGCGTTCGGACACCAGACCCAGAGCACGTTTTCAGCGCCATTGTGCGTGAAACGGTCATGGATGTAACGGTAGGCCGCCACAAAGCGCTCCGGGCCGTCAGCCAGGGTGGGGTCGCCGTAGCCGTCCAAAGTCCCGCCGCCGTTGAAGACGCCCGACCAGGGATACCAATCGCCATTCATTTCATGTCCGAAACGCAATAATACAGGTTTGCCGAATTCGGTCATGCCCTTCGACCAGGTGTCGAGGTAATCATCATAATGCCCGTCGATGATGGCTTCCAGCACGCGGCCTTCGTAGTCGCGGGCGGTTTTGGTTGCGCCGGGGAAAAACTCCCAGGTTATCAGCGTGGTGCGCCCGGCATAGCGGTTGGCGCTGAGCAACCCATTGTTGAATCCCTTGCTCCAGTTCAGGTAAACCGCTGATATGGCAACCCCTTTGCCGATTCTCTCGAACAGGTCGACACTGGAAACGCTTGTGCCGTGAAACGTGCCCAGATAAACGCCGGGGATGGTCTCATATTCAGGCAAGTCGGGCGTTGCCGTCGGCGCCGGGGTTGGCGGTTCCGGTGTCGCCGCTTGAGGGGGAATGCCCTGCTGGCAGGCCGCGAGCAGGATGACTGCCAGCAGGGTCAGGAGGAGAAGATTTCTCGAAAAAGATTTCATTTTTCCAATTTGGCACAATTGCGGATGTTGGCCGGTTTGTCGTAGGTGGCATTCGGCCCGCTCATGTTGGTGACACAGAAAGTTATCTCGCCACTTCGCTCGACCGGGAAGGAGAGCAGGCGGATGATCCCCTGGGCATCGGTTTTGGCGCTGGTCTCACCCCGGCTGGTAAGACCAACCCAGCCGCCGGTGACGGTGATGCCCTCGACCGGGTTGCCCTCGGCATCGTGGACGGTAATCACGACGGCGGCGCGCCACTCCCCACCGCTTGTATCGGCCTCGAGGAACATATCGCCAACGTGGACGGGGCCGCTGCCAACGCTGCCGGTTGCGCCATTCGGTCGCTGGTAAACGCGGATATAATCCACAATCAGGAATTGCGGGAAGACCGTGCTGTCATCCGGGTAGCCGGGCCAGTTGCCGCCGACCGCCAGGTTGAGAATGATGAAGAAGGGGTGGTCATAAACCCACCGGCCCGGCACAGATTCGGGCGTAATTTTGAAGAACTGTTCCTCATCCACATACCAGCGGATTTCGTTTTCTTCCCATTCGACGGCAAAGATATGGAAATCCTCGTTGAGCGTTCCGGCAGGCATATTGGTGTAATGCCCGACCCCGCCGCCGCCCGAATAGCCCGGCCCGTGGACGGTTCCATACACCCGGTTGGCATCGCGCCCAATGTATTCCATGATGTCGATTTCACCGGAGGCCGGCCAGGGATTTTGCTGGATGTCTGCGCCAAGCATCCAGAAGGCGGGCCAGATGCCGTTGCCGTAGGGCAGTTTCATGCGCGCTTCGATGCGTCCATACGTCCAGGCGTGCAATCCCTGGGTCTTCAGGCGGGCCGAGGTGTAATTGCGGCGCACAAATTCTTCTTCGCGGGCTTCGATGACCAGCATCCCATCTTCGATGCGGACGTTTTCGGGGCGCTCGGTATAGGCCTGCCACTCGTTGTTGCCCCAGCCGTGCCCGCCGATGTCGAACGTCCACTTGGTGCGGTCGATTTCCGGGCCGTCGAACTCGTCCTGCCAGACCAGCGTCCAGCCGGGAAGTTCCCATTCGGGGGTTGGGGAAGGCAAAGGCATAGGCGGCTCTTCTAAAGGCAAATCGGACTGCGGTGCGCACGCAAAAAAGAGCGCGGTGGAAATCAGGATTACAAGGGTCAGGCGGGCAAGTTTCATCTCAATCACTTTTTACAAAAACTCTTAATCACGGGCAAACCGGCAGCGTAAACGGCTCGCTCGAGGTCACATCCAGGCCATAACCGTAGGGGAAGAGCGGCGCATCACAGCCCCCGGCAGGCAGGTTTGCAAAGTCGAAAGGCAATTGCTCGGCCGAGCGCGGCCACGAGAAAGGCGTCTTGCCGGTGAAAGGGCGGTCGCCGAAAAGCACATCGGCAACACCCTGTCCTTCGGTGCCAGGCAGCCAGGCGGCTACAAAGGCATCGGCGTAAGGCAGGGCTTCGGTAAGTATCAGCGGGCGGCCAGAAATCAGAACAACTATCACCTTTTCGCTTTGCTCGCGCACACGCTGAATCAGGCCAATATCGGTGTCGCTCAGGGCCGGGTTGGCATTGTCGCCGCGCCCTTCGGCATAGGGACGTTCGCCAACCACTACAATCGCTACGTCAGCCTTGCGACCTTCATCGAAATTGCCAAAGCGGTTGAATTGCACTTCGCCGGCAGCAGTCGCCTCGATGGCCTGCAAAATGGTCGTGCCGGGGGTAATGTTTCCGGGCTTGCCCTGCCACTCGATTGTCCAGCCGCCGCACTGTATGCCAATATCGTCTGCAAACGCCCCGGCCACATACACCAGCCCGGCGTCCCTGGCAACCGGCAGGGCGGCATTGTCATTCTTGAGCAAAACCAGCGACTTGGCCACTGCCTCGCGCGCCAGTTCGCGGTTCGCATCCGAACCGACGGCGTCGAAATAGGCCGGGTCGGCAAACGGTTTTTCAAACAACCCTAACTTAAACTTGACCGTCAGGATGCGCAGCACAGCATCGTCGATACGCTCCATCGGCACGTCGCCTGCCTCGACCGCCTGGGTCAGGGTGGTGATGTAGCGCATATAGCCCTGCGGAACCATGTTCATGTCGACACCGGCGTTGATTGCAGTCACAACCGCGTTGTAATAGTTGCCGTCAATCTGGTCAATCGCGCCCCAGTCAGAAACGATAAAACCCTCGAAACCCAGTTCGCCTTTGAGTACATCGGTAATCAGGTACTTGTGCCCGTGCAGTTTAACGCCGTTCCAACTGCTGTAAGAAATCATCATGCTCTGCGCCCCAGACTCGACAGCGGCCTGGTAAGGCGGCAGGAAGAGTTCGCGCAGGGTAGCCTCGTCCATCTGGGTGTCACCCTGGTCAAGTTTCCAATTTTCGGTTTTGGATGTTCCCCACGTCGTACCGCCATCACCGATATAGTGCTTGGGTGTCGCCAGGACAAGAAGCGAATCGCCCTCCCCCGCGGCCTGTAAACCGTTTTGGTAGGCGATTCCCAGCCGGGTGACCAGTGCGGTATCTTCGCCGAAGGCTTCGTAAGTGCGCCCCCAGCGTATATCCCGCACAACGGCCAGCACCGGCGCGAAATTCCACGGGATGCCGGTCGCCAGCATTTCCTCGGCGGTGGCGCGGGCGATTCTCTCGACCAGTTCGGGGTCATCCGCCGCGCCCAGGCCGATATTGTGCGGGAAGATGGTTGCGCCCTTCAGGTTGTTGTGCCCGTGGACGGCATCCACGCCATAGATAAGCGGGATGGCGTGGGGCGTCTCGAGCGCCGCAGCCTGGAATTCGTCCACCATCGAAATCCAGCCTTCGGTGGTGTTGTTCCCCGAAGGGTATCCGCCCCCACCGCTTAAAATCGAGCCGATGTAATAACGGGCAACATCGTCAGGGCGGATGCTGTTCTTCTCCACCTGGGTCATCTGACCGATTTTTTCTTCCAGGCTCATGCGCGCAAGCAGGTCGAGGGCGCGTTCCTCGGCAAGCAGCGAGGCATCGAGGTAAGCAGGCGTTCCCTGCTCAACAGGCGCTTCATCAACAACCACTGGAACCACAGTTGCAGGAGACTGTTCAGTCACCGCCACAGGCTGGCAAGCGGAGAGAAGCAAAACAAAAATAATGGTTAGGAAAAAGGATTTATTCATCATAAAGTGTTTGAATTTTTGAAAGAAAAAGACTCCCCACACCCAAAGCAAAGTGATGGCACGATCTTCGATTGGGCACGGGGAGTCTCATCCAAAAGGACTATTTTTCGACGCCAGTAACCACGATACCTTGCATGAAAACGCGCTGAGCCAGGAAGAAGACGATAATCGGGACCACCGCCGAAAGCAGCGAAGCCGCCTGGATCAGGTTGGTAGACTGCGAGTAAAGATTGTTGAACGCCGTCAGGCCAACCGTAATCGGGAATTTGTCGGGGTTGCCGGCCAGGTAAATCAGCGGCCCGAAGAAGTCGTTCCAGGCATAGAAAAAGTGGAACAGGCCAACCGCCGTCAGCGCCGGAACAGCTTGCGGCAGGATGATCGAGAAGAAGATCCTGAATGGCCCGGCCCCGTCGATCATGGCGGCTTCGTCCAACTCGCGCGGAATGGTCAGGAAGAACTGGCGCAGCAGGAAGACGTTTGTGCCCCACGAGAAGAAGGCCGGAACAATCAGCGGCAGCCAGGTCCCCACCCAGCCCAGTTTCAGAAAAACGAAATAGGTTGGGATGAGCGTCACTGCGCCGGGCAGAATAACGGTTGAGATCATGAGCATAAAGAGAATGTTCTTGCCTGGAATGCGGAAGCGCGCAAACCCGTAAGCCACCAGGGCCGCAGACATGACCGCCCCAAAGGTGGTGATGACCGCATATACGACCGTGTTGCGCAGCAACAGCGGGAAGTTGATCGTCGTCCAGGCTTTGGCAAAATTGCTCCACTGCGGGTCAGGGGCCCACGTTCGTTCCAATTGCCGCCAGGCGCCTTCCCACTCGATCAGCCCGGCTTCAGGATTATCCGGGTCAACAAAGGAACTGCGCTCACGTCCCTTGACCACCAGGGCCAGGTCGCGGGTATCACCGTCGGGAAGCGGGACACTGTAAATTTCGTAATCCTTGCCTTCATAATTAAACTTGCCTTCGGTTGCAGGCCACCACGGTGCGCCGGTTTTCGAGAATTGCGAATCAGTTTTGACGGCGGTCACAATCCCATACACCATCGGAATCATGAACAGGAATAGCACTGCCAAGGCCAGCCCGGTAATGGCAACGGTGCTGATAAAGTTTCGGGCTTTCTTGGTCATCGGCGCGGCTTTGAGAGGTTTCTTTTCAACGGCCATTATTTTTCCTCCGAAGCATAATAGACCCAGTACTTAGCACTGCCGAACAAAGCGATAGTTAAGACCAGGGCAAAGATGAACATGAGCCAGGCCAGCGTCGCACCATAGCCCATGCTAAAAAAGGAGAATGATTGCTTATAGAAATACACCATGTAGAAGCGGGTCATCCCTTCGGGGAAGCCTGTTCCACGATTGAGCACGAATGGCGCCAGGAAATATTGCAACGATCCGATCACCCCCAGCACCAGCTGGTAGAAAATAACCGGTGTGATCATTGGAAGGGTGATACTCCCCAGGCGCTGGAACCAGTTCGCGCCATCGATCTCTGCCGCTTCGTAGAGTTCGGTTGGAACGCCCTGAAGCCCGGCCAGGAAGATGATCATCGCATTACCAACCCCCCACAAACCAAACATGGTGTAAGCGTAGTAGACCAGTTTCGGGTCGGCCAGCCAGCGCAAGCCCTGGGTGCCAATGGCCTTGATGCCGGTTGCGCGTTCAATCAGCACATTGATCCAACCGGTTTGTTCATTCAACACCCCGGCCCAGATCAGGACGACTGCCACCAAGGGGATCATGGTCGGCATGTAGAACAGGGTCCGGAACAGGTTTTTGCCCAGCACGTTTCTTGAGTTGAGCAAAATTGCCAGGAACAACGAAAAACCAAGCCCGATCGGCAATGAGATGGCCGCAAAATGGAGCGTGCGCATAAACGACAGCCGCACTTCGGCATCCAAGAATATGGCCCGATACCAGTTGTCAAAGCCGATGAATTTTGCCTGGTCTGGAACGGCCGGATTAAAATCGTACAGCGAAAAAACGAACGAGGCGATCATTGGTAAAAGGTAAAAAGCCAGAAAACCAATCAGGAACGGAGCCAGGAAAAGCAGGCCCCAGCGGGCTTCTTTTTTCTGGATGTCCGTCATCTTTACCTTGGGCGTCTTTTCGCGCTGGATGGCTGCACTGAGCGACATTATCTACCTCCGTCAGGGGGTTTGGGGGTGCCAGCCTGGCCCTCAACAGGCCAGGCTGGCGGTAACAGGAAGGAAATCTCTGCTTATTGCTTACTTGGCTGCGTCGAAGATGGCTTGCAGGCCGGCCAAAAGTTTAGCCGTCTCAGCCTCGAAGTCAGCGCCAGGGGTGTTGGCGAGCATGTTCCAGTATTCGTTGTACTTGTCAGTGGTTTCCTGGAAGCTGGGCATGAAGCTCTCGTGGTTGGGGTTGTCGGCATAAGCCATGCTGTCCACGACCACGTCCCAGTTGATGTCCTGACCGGGGAAGTTGGTCTCGCTGTGGGTGGCAAAGTAGCCATCCTGCATCGAAAGGCGGGCGGGCATACCACCGTAAACACTGAGCAACTTGGCCGCAGTTTCGGAGCTGAGCATATAGGTCAAGACTTCAAAGGCGGCATCAGGATTCTTGCTGCCCTTGAGGATGCCGAAGGTGTCAGCATGCATCTTGGAAGTCACAACACCGTTGTACGACGGGGTTGCAGCCAGGTCCCAGCCCCAATCGACGCCACCGAGCGCCCAGGGGGCCACATACCACATGTGCAGGTGCACCATGGCCAGGTTGCCGGACGAGAAGGGGCCACCGGGGCCTTGCAGGAAGTCAGCACCACCGTAGGGGCCATTCGGGATGAAGTAATCTTCCCACCAGCCCTTGTAGGTCCATTCCCAGGCAGCTTTCCAGTTGTCAGGAATCTGGGCGGTCACGCCGTCATCAGCCACCAGCGAGCCGGAGCCGAAGAAGGTGCCGATACCGCGCGGGTCGGTCCACTGGTTCATGAAACCGAACTGAACGATGTTTTCGGGGTCGAAGGCTTCGCTGTTGGCATCATTGCCGTTGGCGTCAACCGTCAACTTCATGGCAACTTCGCGCAGGGTGTCCATGTTCCATTCTTTTTCGACACCGTTCTCATCAACATAGGGCAGGCCGTATTCAGCGGGCGGGTAAGGCAGGCCGGCTTCATCGAACAGGTCCGAGTTGTAGATGATGAACGACGGGAAGATGGCGAACGGAATACCGAGTTGGCCTTCTTCTTTGACCTGGTAGAACTCAACCAGGGCTTCGTCAAAATCGCTCAGGTCATAGTTGTTCTTGTCGATCAGGGGCTGCAGGTCGAGCCAGGCGCCCTTGAAGCTGTCGCGTCCGCGAATGCCGACCGGGCCGACAATGTCAGGAGCGTTGCCAGCGGCAATCTGGGTCGCCAGGGTGTCGTAAGCGGCGTCGTTGTCAACAATTTCGAGCACCAGTTCGATTTTGTCCTGCGAGGCGTTGAACTCATCGACAACAGCCTGCTGGGCAGCGAAGGTGCCTTCATCGGAACCAGCACCCAGGCCGACGAACCAGCGAACCTTGGTTTTTTCGCCCATGGCGGGTTCTTCAGCAGCAGGGGCAGCGGTAGCGGGTTCAGCGGGTGTATCAACGGGAGCATCCGGGGAAACCGGCTGCGTCGTGCCACCACCGCAAGCGGCCAGCAGCATGCTCATGGCGACGAGCAAAGACAGAATTACAGTTATCTTACGCATGACTTTTCTTTCTCCTTGTATTGAGTAATTGGGCCGGCCCAATTGCCGGAACAAACCTTGTGACAAACTACATTTATTTCTTGAGAGCAACCACCTCCTTTATTTAAGCGGGCAAGGTGCCGCACGATTCACGAATCACCAATTCGATAGGCAGGATGATATGGCGTTTATGCTCGCCCGGGTTCTGAATAATATCGATCAGGGTATTGACGGCCAGCGCGCCCATTTGTCTGGTCGGCTGGCGGATGGTGGTTAGGGGAGGATTTGTTCTGGATGCGTTAGGCATGTCATCGAAACCAACAATGGCTACATCTTGAGGCACGCGCAATCCTGCATTATGCAAGGCACGAATTGCACCCTCGGCCATCGTGTCGCTGGCCACAAAAATAGCTGTTGGGTTGGCAGCCAGTAACCGCTGGGCGGCAATGTATCCGCTGGCTTCGCTGAAGTCGCCTTCGGTAATCAGTTCAGGCAGGACGGCAAAACCGCGTCCTTCGAGCGCTTTGCGGTAGCCTTCAAAGCGGTCGTAACCGGCGATCATGTTTTGCGGACCGGTGATGGTCGCAATACGTTTGTGCCCCAACCGCATCAGGTGCAGAGTGGCTTCGTACCCGCCGCGCACATTTTCCGCATCGATGTAATTGACATCCAGTTTGGGATGGCGGCCAAACAACACGAATGGCTTGCGGCTGCCGTGCAGTGCCAGGACGATCGGGTCTTCCATTAACATCGAGGAGACAATGACTCCGTCCAGTAGACCGCTGTGCAGGATCTGGCGCATCATGCGCCGTTCGAATTCCGGTTCGGCCAGCCAGAGCATGGTTGAATAATCTTTTGTATTACAGGCCAGCGAAACGCTTTGGATTAAATAGGGGAAATAGGGGTCAGTAAAGATAGCTGACACGCCAGCAGGAATGATCAACCCGATGACATTCGTACGGCCTGCCGCCAGGCTGCGCGCAGCAACATTGGGCTGGAAGTTACTTTGTTGGATAACCTCCATCACCTGCACGCGGGTCTGTTCCTTAACATTATTTTCCCCATTAATGACCCGCGAAACTGTTGCCCGGGAAACCCCGGCGCGCCTTGCAATGTCTTCAAGTGTCAGCGACATAACACTCCCATTGAGAGCGCTCTCATTTCTGTTGATTTAATTTGCCGCAAAAAGCGGCAAGATTGGTCATATTCACTATTGATGTACTGTTTTTGAGAGCGCTCTCATTTCATTATAATGATTTTGAGCAAAGAGTCAATAGGTTTTCAATATGACTTTTGTCACTTTCCCCCGCCCAGCCCAACTTCTTTAGCGGAAATTGAATTCCTCATAGTGAATATTTTCAGCAGGAACGCCCAGCCGCCGAAATTTTTCCGAAAAAGCCTGCACCATGCCGAACGGTCCGCACATATAAATATCCCGCTTACGCACGTCACCCGCATTTTTGGCGATTTCATCCACGGAGAGCGAACCATCCTCGATGGAAAAGCGCACAAACGCCCTGAAGCCGGGATTGTGTTCCGAGGCAACCTCGATTTCATCGAGGAACAGGGCTTCCTCGCGGGTACGCACGGTGTAATAGAAATCCACTTCGCGGTTGATGTTTCCATAACGGATAAAAGATAAAAACGGCGTGATGCCAATGCCCCCCGCAATCCAGATTTGTTTTTTGCCCACCCTGTTGATATTGGAACAGGCCATAAGCGCCCTCGACAAGGGCCTCGGCCCCCTCGCTGAGATTTTGGTGCAGGCTACGGGTAAAGTCTCCGCTGGCCTTGATGCTCAAACGCAAGTCCGAATCGTCGGGAGCCGAAGAAATGGTGAACGGATGCGATTCATCCAGCACCGGGTCGCCGGGAAAGCGAACGAACAGGAACTGCCCTGGCTGGTGCGCCAGCCGCTGGCCCCTGGACGAAAGGCTCACTTCGGCTGTGTTCCCGTTCAGGCGGCGGACGGCGCTGACACGATAAGGCAGCGATTTGTTCAGGAAGCGGGAGAAAACTTCAGTGTAGAGATAAGCCGCCAATCCGATAAGAAAAATAAACTGAACATAGGAAAACGCAACCAGCGCCGAAAGCCCATCCACAAACAGGGCATGGATAAAACCCAGGGTATAGAAAATGCCGATAAAACGGTGAGTCCGCTTCCACTTGTCATAAGAAGCATTCGTCAGCCTGCTCAAAAGCGGAATGCGCGGCGAAAGCGTTAGCAGGACAAGCGTCACAATCCCCAGGAAGGCAACGATGCCGATGGGTGTGCCAACCAGCAGCCGGTCGGTGGTGATTGGAACGGTCAAAAGGTGGACGAACAACAACAGGAAAGCGCTGGTGTTGGCGCGTTTGTGGGCAGCGTACATTTTGTCGAGGCCGCCAAAGTACGGCTCCGCCCATTTTGGGCGCGCCGCCAGCACCAACCCGCAGGCCATGAGAATGATGATGGTCGAGCCCAGCACCTCGCCCGCGTAAACCCGCAGGAAGTTGGGACGGCCATCATAAATGGGCGGAAAGACAACCCACAGGGTGAAATTTAGCATGACCAGCCCAATAATTACCAGGTTGCCAAAATTTTTCTTTTTCATAACAACTCCCGAATTCAGAGTATTTTACTCCAATACAGACCCCAAAATGCCGCGCGTTGAGAACAGACAAAAGAGGCCTCCGCTTCATGACAGCGGAGGCCTCTTGCCGGGTTGCATCGGTTCAGGAATTGCCCAATTTATCAAAGGTGGATGTCAGCGCCGGGTACAGCTCCCGGTAAAGCGGGTAAATCGCCTCGTAGGCTTTCACGCGCTTATCGTCGGGGAGCGTGCTGCCCGTCACCTTGACCGCCGTTTCGCAGGCCGACTCCACATCTGGAAATTCTCCCGCGCCCACCGCCGCCAGCAATGCCGCGCCGTAGGCCGCGCCCTCGGTGGTATTAACCGTCACCAATTCGCAGCCGAACACATCCGCCAATATTCCCCGCCAGAGCGGGCTTTTGGCCCCGCCACCCGAAACGCGCACCTGGGTAATTTCGCCCAAACCCGAAGATTTCATCAATTCAAATGAGTCTTTCAGCCCGAAGGCCACACCTTCCAGCACGGCGCGCGTGCAATGCGCCATTCCGTGGCGCACCGTCAGCCCGACAAAGGCGCCGCGCGCCAGCGGATCGGGGTGCGGGGTGCGCTCGCCGGTCAGATAGGGCAGGAAGAGCAGGCCATCCGACCCAGCCGGGATATTGGCTGCCGGGGCCAGCAACTCATCATAGCTGTGAAGCGGCGCAAAGGTGTCGCGATACCAGCGTAAACTGCCGGCCGCCGAGAGCATGACTCCCATCAGGTGCCATTTGCCCGGCACGGAATGACAGAAAGCGTGCAGGCGTCCTTCGGGTTCGATGAAGGCGCCGTCCGCAGTCGCAAAGACCACCCCGCTGGTGCCGAGCGTCAGGGCCACGATGCCTTCAGCAACCGCGCCGACGCCGACAGCCTGGGCCGCCTGGTCGCCGCCGCCCGCCATAACGGGAGTCCCGGCCCGCAGTCCGGTCGCTTGCGCCGCTTCAACGGTTAAATGCCCGGTGATTTGCGGCCCTTCATACAAGGGCGGCATCCATTCGCGCGGAATATCCAGCGCAGCCAGCACTTCGTCAGACCAGTCGCGGGCCTTCAAGTCCATCAGCACGGTTCCGGCCCCATCAGCCTTGTCCATCGCGTACGCGCCGGTCAGTTTGTAGCGCAGGTAGTCTTTGGGCAGCAAAACGTGGGCGGCCCGGGCATAAATTTCGGGTTCGTTCTGCTTGACCCACAGGATTTTCGGCGCGGTGAAGCCGGTCAGGGCCACGTTGCCGGTGATTTGTATGAATTTTTCGCGCCCGATGCGCGCGTGGATTTCGTCGCACTGGGCCTGGGTGCGCTGGTCGTTCCACAGGATGGACGGACGCAGGACATTGCCGTCCTTGTCGAGCAAGACCAGGCCGTGCATTTGGCCCGTCAGGCCAACCCCGCCAATCTGCGCAGGGTCGATGCCCGATTCTTTCAACACAGCGCGGATGGATTTCTGCGCGCCATCCCACCACAGGTCGGGGTGCTGCTCGCTCCACAGCGGGCGCGGCGTCTCAAACGGATATTCGCTGGCCGCTACAGCCAAAACCTGCCCGGCTGAATCGGTCAGCAGGGCTTTGGTGGCGGTGGTCGAACTGTCGATGCCGATGTAATACATATTTCCTCGCACGTAGGGGCGCAGCAATGCTGCGCCCCTACCATCAATTATCGCGTTCCGGTCAAAATATCAATCGTCAACTGGTCGAGGCGTTCGTATTTCAGGCCGCGTTTGGCAATCGCCGGGCGGTCGAAGGACTGGGCCTTGAGCGCGGCGGCTTTTTCGGCAGAGTATTTGCCAAAGAAAGGAGCCATTGCACCGTCGTCGGCGTTGATTTCGGCCAGGATGGCCTGCACTTCGGGGTCGGCGTTGAATTGGGCGGCCTTTTCTTTCAAGATCATGTAGGTGCGCATACAGCCGCGCGCGAAGTCCTTGACACCCTCGAAATCTTCGGTGCGGTAGGCATGCGCGTCGAAGTGGCGCGGATTGTCGTACTTGACATCTTCGAGGAACTTGACCAGGTAGAAGGCGGCTTTCAGATCGCGCGAACCGAAGCGTAAATCCTGGTCATAGCGGCCCGGATACTGGTCGTTGAGGTCGATGTGGAAGAGTTTGCCCGCTTCCCAGGCCTGGGCGACGCCGTGCATGAAGTTAAGTCCGGCCATGTGCTCATGGGCCACTTCGGGATTGACGCCGACCATTTCGGGGTGGTCGAGGGTGGCGATGAAGGCCAGCATGTGGCCGGTGGTCGGGTTGTAGATGTCGCCGCGCGGCTCGTTGGGTTTGGCTTCGAGGGCGAATTTCAAGTCATATTTGTTGTCGAGGGCGTATTCGCACAGGAAGTTCATTGCTTCACGGCTGCGCTTGATAGCCTCGACCGCGCTTTTGCTGGAGTCCGTTTCGGTGCCTTCACGCCCGCCCCAGAAGACGTAGGTCTTGGCGCCAAATTCGACGCCCATGTCCATCGACTTCATCGTCTTTTGCAGGGCATAGGCGCGGACTTTGGGGTCGTTACTGGTGAACGCGCCGTCTTTGAAAATCGGGTCGCTGAACAGGTTGGTGGTCGCCATCGGCACGACAACGCCGGTATCGGCCAGGGCTTTGCGGAAGTCTTTTTTGATGGCTTCGGCTTCGGTGGGCGTGGCGTCGATCGGAATCAGGTCGTTGTCGTGGAAGTTGACGCCGTACGCGCCGACTTCGCCGAGCAGGTAGACCAGTTCAGCCGGGGTCTTGTGTTCTCGAGTGGTAGAACCAAACGGGTCTGCGCCGCGCTGGCCAACTGTCCACAAGCCAAAGGTGAATTTGTGTTCGGGTTTCGGGGTATAGTCTGTCATGGGGAAGGTCTCCTTGTGAATATGTATAAGCAAGTGACAAATGGTGCTTGACTTTATGCCAGATTGTTCTTATAATTTTGTTTAGTTGGTTGCCCCAACAAACTAATTATACCCTGAACCCATCCCTAGTTGTCAAGAGCCATTCATGCAAAAACGCGAAACCTATCAGACCGGTGACCAGGCGCTGGTCCGGCAAATCAACCTGTCGCTGGTGATGAACATCCTGCGCACCCAGGCCCCGATCTCGCGCGCCGCCCTGGCCCAGGCCACCGGGCTAAACAAGGCAACAGTTTCTGACCTTGTCTTCGATCTGATGGAACGGGGCTTCATCCGCGAGGTCGGTATGAAGTCGTCGGGCACAGGCCGGCCAGCCACCCTGCTCAACCTCCACCCGGCAGCGGGTTTTATCGTCAGTTGCGAAATAGCGGTTGATTTTATCGAGGTATTGGTTACAGATTTTGCGCCAGAGGTTGTCTGGCAAGTTAAAGAAAGAATTTCTCCTGAACAGGGCCAGCAAGCGATTTTAGAGCGCACGCTGGCCCTGTTGTTCCAGGCCATCGAAAGAGGCCAGGCCGCCGCGACTTCCTTGTTCGGGGTGGCAATCGGCGTCCCAGGAATGGTCGATTCCGAATCTGGAACCCTGCTCTTTGCGCCGAACCTGGGCTGGAACAATGTTGAACTGCTGGACTTTTTCAAAAAGGCCAATTTTGGCGCTCCTGTTTTTGTCGACAACGAAGCCAACCTGGCCGCCCTGGGTGAACACTACTTTGGGGCTGCCCGAGGTTACGATAACGTGCTCTACCTGAGCGGCAATATCGGCCTGGGCGGAGGCGTGGTTCGGGACGGTCACCTGTGCCGGGGGGTAAGCGGCGTTGCGTCAGAATTTGGGCACATGACCATGAATCCTGACGGCGAGCTGTGCAAATGCGGAAATCGCGGATGCTGGGAAACCCAGGTCAGCCAGAAAGCCTTGTATCGCTACATTGATGAATTTATCAGCGCCGGCAAGAAAAGCACACTGGAACACACGTCCGGCAGTTATTCAGTCGAAACAATCGTCGATGCTGCCAGGATGGGAGATGAAGCCGCCATCCTGGCCCTGGAAAAAACCGGCCGGCACCTCGGAATTGGCATCGCCTCGCTCTTGAACGCACTTAACCCTGAGCTGGTGGTATTGGGCGGCATGTTGAGCCTGGCTGCTGATTTTCTCCTGCCGGTTGTCGAAACTGAAATCCAAAACCGGGCTTTGCGTTGGAATCGCGAATCTGCACGGGTTGTGAGGGCCGCTCATGGGTCTGATGCCTGTGTTAAGGGCGGTATTGCAGTTGTTTATCAATCGGTCCTGTTGCAAGCCAATCCCCTGGCCATTCTAGGACGCTAGCATATATTCCAGACAGGAGGTGTACCAATAAAAATGTTTTCTCGTTTTTCCAAAGTTCCCATATCATTTCACACACTATTTGGAGGAAAAGATGTCTAAGTTATTTCGTACTCTCTCTGTTTTTGTTTTAATCGCAATTCTGGCTTCGAGCCTGGCTGCTTGCGGCGCTGGCGGAAGCGGAAAAATCAAGGTTGGCCTCTCCTTCTCAGACTTTGCCACCGAGCGCTGGAAGAACGAAGAAATTCTCATGCGCAAACTCCTGGAAGAAAAAGGCTACGAAGTCATCAGCCAGGAAGCCAATCATGATGTCAAACTCCAGAACGACCAGATTGACAACATGGTCAGCCAGGGCGTAAAGGCCCTCATTATCGTTGCCGAAGACGGTGATGCGATTGTGACCTCGGTGGATAAGGCCGCCGCTGCGGGTGTGAAAGTTCTCGCTTATGACCGTCTCATCAAGACCGACAAAATTGCCGCCTATCTGTCCTTCGACAATGTCGAAGTTGGCCGTCAACAGGCGCTGGGTGTCATGAAGGCCATCGGCGCTGACACCTGGGATGTGGCCGCAAATGGCAAGATGCGCGTCATCCAGCTCGCCGGTTCCCCCACCGACAACAACGCCACCCTGTTTACCAAAGGCCAGACCGAAATTCTGCAACCCTACATTGACAAAGGCGTCATCGAAATCATTGCCCAGCAAGGTGTCGAGAACTGGGACCCCGCCAACGCCCTGAAATTGATGGAAAACCTGCTCACCGCCGCTGGCAACGATGTGGATGCAGTTGTCGCTTCGAATGACGGCACCGCCCTCGGCGCTCTCCAGGCCATGAAGGCGCAGGGCCTGGCCGGCGTCGTGCCGATTTCCGGGCAAGATGCCACCGCCGATGGCTGCAACAGCATCGTCAAGGGTGAATTGACCGTCTCCATCATGAAGGACATCCGCAACCTTTCCCCGCTGGCTGTCGATTTAATCGACAAACTTCTCAAGGGTGAGGCAATTCCTGAAATGAAGAAGTTCACCCTGGCCGAACTGACCGTAGACCCAACAAAAACCGGTGAAGTTCCCTGTGTGTTCCTCCAGGTTTCCCAGGTAAACAAAGACAACGTCCATGAACTGGTTGTTGTTAGCGGATTCCAGTCTTATGAAGATGTTTATCGTGACATCCCTGAAGGCAATCGTCCCGCAAAACCCTAAGCTTTGACGTAAAATAGGATAAGTCCCGGCTTGCTTGAATCGAGCCGGGACTTATCCCAGGAAACGAGGAGCAACCTGTGGCTGATGATATTATCCTTGACATCCGTAATGTCACAAAAAAATTCCCCGGTATTGTGGCTTTAAGCGATGTTTCTATCCAGATTCAACGCGGCAAAATACATGGGCTATGTGGAGAAAATGGCGCAGGCAAATCCACATTGATGAAAATTCTCTCCGGGGTGTATCCATACGGTTCTTATGAAGGAACGATTCTCTACGAAAACCGCGAACTCAAATTGGAAGACCGTTCCATTCGGCAAGCCATTGAAGAAGGAATCGCTATCGTATACCAGGAACTTACCCTGGTACCCGGCATGACTGTTGGTGAAAATATTTTCCTGGGCAAAGAGCCTATGGAAAATGGGGTTATTGATTGGGACAAACTTTACGCAGAAACCCGCCAGATTCTCGAAAAATACAAACTGGATGTTCCCCCCCATGCAATTGTGAAAAATTTGGGCGTGGGCAAAATGCAAATGGTAGAAATAGCCAAAGCCCTGTCCGAAAATGCAAAAATTCTCATTCTCGACGAGCCAACCAGCGCTTTGAGTAAGGCTGAAATCGATAAATTAATGGCGATTTTAGAGACGCTCAGGGAACATGGTGTCACCTGTATTTACATTACCCATAAACTGGAAGAGTTTTTCCGCATTACAGATAATGTCACCATCTTGCGGGATGGCAAAACCATTATCACAGAACCGACCCATGTATTTAACCTGGAAAAACTGGTTAAATACATGGTTGGCCGGGAAATGAAAGAACGCTTTCCACCGAATAAACGTCAACCAGGCGAGGTCATTTTCCAAGTAGAAAACCTGGTAGCCAATGACCCAAATGATACGGGCCGGAAAATATTAAATGGAGCCAGTTTCGATCTGCGCAAAGGGGAAATCTTGGGCATTGCCGGTTTGATGGGTTCCGGACGCACAGAATTGGTTACTACAATTTTTGGAGAATACGGCAATATTATCTCGGGCACGGTTATGCTGAATGGTCGCCCCCTTAACATTAAAAGTGCGCGAGATGCCATGTCAAACGGCATAAGCCTGGTGCCAGAAGACCGAAAAGGGCAAGGCTTGGTGCTGATTCAGCCTATTTTACGAAATATTTCATTGGCAAACCTTGACCAGTTTGCATCCTTTTTCCGCATAGACCAGGATGCAGAGCTGGCTGCATCTACCCAACAAAGCAAAAATCTGGCAATTAAAGCGTCCAATCTTCATGCGCGGGTCGATTCGCTCTCCGGGGGCAACCAGCAAAAAGTTGTCATCGCAAAATGGCTGCTCACCAACCCGCAAATTCTCATCATGGATGACCCAACCCGTGGCGTCGATGTTGGCGCAAAGTTTGAAATCTATAAACTCATGAACGAGTTGGCAGAAAAAGGCGTATCCATCATTATGATTTCCAGTGAACTCGAAGAAGTGATTGGAATGAGTGACCGAATTATGGTTATGCACCAGGGCCATACCGGCGGCATCCTGGACGTAAAAGATGCCACCCAGGAAAAAATCATGGCAATCGCCACTGGCATTGAGGCTTAAATCCCATCCGAGGTATTTCATGAACCCATCTTTTGATCTCAAAAAACGTTTTAGCGAAAACATCCAAACATACACATTACTCTTGGCAATGTTGGCCGTTTGGGTCTTGTTCAATGTATTGACCAACGGCTTTTATTTAAGCCCACAAAACTTCTCCAACTTATTCCGCCAAATGACTGTGACGTCTTTCCTGGCTACCGGCATGGTGCTGGTCATTGTCACAGGAAATATCGACCTTTCGGTGGGTAAATTGGCCGGTTTTGTTTCTGTGGTTGTGGCTTATCTCCAGGCCAATGTCTGGAATAGCATTTTCCCCGGGCAACCTCTTGTCGCGGCAGCGCTTTCGGTAAGCGTTGGACTGATTGTTGGCGCTCTGTTCGGGGTATTGCAGGGATATATCATCTCATACATGCGTGTGCCAGCATTTATTGTTACCCTGGGCGGTATGTTTGTGCTTCGGGGCGGGATTTTAATCATTACCCAGGGAAAAACCATCCCGGCCAACCAGCCTGGTTTTGACCAAATTGCACAGGGTTACCTGCCCCCCAGCATTGGTTGGGTCGTGGCAGCCCTGGTTGTCGCGCTGCTTTTCTTTAATATGGTACGCAGTCGAGCACGCAAGGCCCAATATGGTTTTAGCGTCCCGAACATTTACCTGGACGTTCTGGGAACCCTTTTCTTCTCAGCCCTGGTCGTCATCTACGTTGCTATTGTCAACTACTATAACGGCGTTCAAGTTCCCGTACTTTTGCTGGCGGTAACAGCCCTGATAATGACCTACATTTCAAGCAACACCCGTTTTGGACGATATGCCTATGCCATAGGCGGAAATCGTGAAGCAGCGCGCCTCTCCGGAATTAACATTAAACGAAATGTCTTCATGGTTTTTGTGCTGATGGGATTTCTATGTGGTGTGGCAGGCGTTGTGCTGGCTTCTTATGTGGGCTACGGCACCACCGCTGCAGGTGAGGGCTATGAATTAGACGCCATTGCAGCCTGTATCCTGGGCGGAACGTCCACACTGGGCGGTGTAGGAACCATTTTTGGGGCCATGATTGGCGGCCTGATTATGGCATCCCTGACCAACGGTCTGCAAATGCTCAACGTTCCGGCTGCTTACCAATATGTTGTCAAAGGGGCTGTATTGATTTTGGCAGTAGCCATAGATATGTACTTCAAAAAGAATCGGTAAACCTCCAAGAAAAAGTACCCTTCCTCGAATCAAAAAGACCGCCAGGATTTTTAGCCTGCGGTCTTTTTGATTGGGGAAACAAATTACGAAATATGGAACTCGCACATGGCAGCCTCTGGTGCGCCGAGGGCCAGGCCGCGCGTGCCGGGAGAGCAGCCACCTGCGGTCAGGCGGAATTTCCCCGGTTCAAATTTCTGGAGGCCATCTTCATCATACAACATCAGCATTTCGGGCGTTACCGCCAGTTTGACGGTTTGGGACTTCCCCGGCTGCAAGTGGACGCGCTGGAAACCGACCAACTGGCTGACGGGAGCCGGTAGGCGGCTCTCGAGCGCGCTGATGTAGAACTGGACCACTTCATCGGCGGCCACATCGCCGGTGTTCTGGACGGTGACTTCGACCTCGAAGCCGGAGGGCGAAACAGCGGGTGAGACAACCTTCAATCCGCAATATTCAAAACGGGTGTAAGACAGGCCAAACCCGAAGGGATAAAGCGGCTCCTCGGTCATGTAGCGATACGTCCGCCCGGCCATGTTGTAATCATCGAAAGGAGGCAACTGCTCCAGCGATTTGGGGAAGGTGATAGGCAGCCGCCCGGCGGGCGCGACATCCCCAAACAGGACATCGGCTACCGCCCGGCCGCCTTCCATGCCCGGATACCAGACAAAGACAATCGCCTCGACCAGGTCTTCGACCTCACCCAGGGCAATCGGACTGCCGCCGGTCAGGACGAGCACAATTCTCGCGCCATGGATTGCCAGTTCCTTGATGTAATTCACCTGGCTGTCGGGCAGCGAAATGCTCTCGCGGTCGCCGTTCTGCGGCGAGAGCAGCGATTCTCCTTCCTCGCCTTCAAGGAAGGAAGATTGCCCGGCACAAACGATGGTCACATCCGCCGATTGGGCCATGCCAAACGCCCAGATATCCTTGATTTCGCGCGCATGCTTGAGCAAAGCACCTGAAGTATATTCCAGGCCCATGCCTTCGGGCAAGCGTCCGGTCAGGCCTTCGAGCAGGGTAATCATGTGTTCGTTGAAGCCGTAATAGTTGCCGAGCAAAACTTCCATGCTGGCGGCGGTGGGGCCGGTGACAAAAATTTTGCGTGTGGAGGGTTTGATGGGCAGGATATTATCCTTGTTCTTGAGCAAGACAACCGACTCGGCGGCAGCGCGGTAAGCCAATTTGCGATGTGCTTCGCAGGCAACCACATCCGCCGGGATGGAGGCAAACGGCACTTTCTCTTCAGGGTCGAACATGCCCAGCTTGAAACGGGTGCCCAGGGTGCGTTCCAGGGCGCGGTCTACATCCGCTTCAGTCATCAGGCCGCGTTCGATGGCTTCTGGAATTTCGTTATAAATATGGTCGCAGCCCAAATCGCAGCCGCGTAGCAGGGCCAGGGCTGCCGACTCGGCGGCATCGCCGGTAACTTTATGATTGAGGTGAAAATCGGCCAGCGCCCCACAGTCCGAGACAAAATGACCCTCGAATTTCCACTCGCCGCGCAGGATGTCTTCGATGAGCAGCCTGCTCCCGCAGCAGGGTTCGCCCAGGGTGCGGTTGTACGCCCCCATGACCGATTCGACTTTGGCATCGGTAACCAGTTTTTTAAAGGCTGGCAGGTAGGTTTCATGCAGGTCGCGCTTTGAGACAATCGCGTTGAAATAATGGCGGTCTTTCTCAGGCCCGGAGTGAACCGCGTAGTGCTTGGCGCAGGCTGCCGCTTTGAGATAGGTGGGATGGTCGCCCTGCAAGCCCTTGACAAACGCCGAGGCCATTTCGCCGGTAAAGAACGGGTCTTCACCCCAGGTTTCCTGGCCGCGTCCCCAGCGCGGGTCACGGAAGATATTGACATTCGGCGACCAGAAGGTCAATCCCTGGTACTGGTCGGTGTAGCCGTTGCGCTTGAGCGCGGCATGGTATTTGGCGCGGCCTTCGTCGCTGATTACCGCGCCAATCTGGTGGATTAGTTCCTTGTCCCAGGTGGCGGCCATGCCAATCGCCTGCGGGAAGACGGTTGCGCGCCCATTGCGGGCCACGCCGTGCAGGGCCTCGCTCCAATAGTTGTAAGCGGGGATGCCCAGGCGCGGCACGCCATGCGCCGGGTGGCTCATCAGGCCTACTTTTTCGTCGAGGGTCAGGCGTGAAACCAGGTCACGCACACGCTCAGGAATAGAAAGACTGGTATCGAGGAAAGTTGGTTGGGTCATAGATAAGTCCTTAATGATTTTTTGAAATGCAAACTGGCCTAATCGCCCAGGGTCAGGTCGAGCCGCCGGGCCACAGGCTCTAGGTGATTCATAATCAGTCCGCGCAGGGCATCCGGCTGCAAATGGCCGGGGGCGGAATAAATGCCCCGCCAGATATCACCAATTGCCACCGTCAGCCGGTCTTCAACCATGCCCCAATACGGGGTATCTGGCAGGCTGGTTCCATGGGCGATTGCCTCGCGGAATACGTGCAGGTTGGGGTCTGATTGCAGGTAGGTCTCTGTCCACATATCTTTTTGAACCGGTAGCAAGCCAGAGCCAAGGCAATAACTGGAAAGGAATTGCGGTTCATAGAGCATTTTGAGCAAATCGCCCAGGGCCACAATTGCGCCAGCGTGCTGAAAAACAACCAGGACCGTACCGCCGACAAAAGAAGGGCCGGGAGGCAAGGCTATCTTCAAGTGTTTGAAGGCAGCATCGGTCACCTTGTGGTTGCGAAGGAAGTTAAGCAACCAGGGGCCTCCCATCGTCGCCGCGACTTCGCGCCGGGCAAAGGCCCCAAGCGCGGCGTCATCATCGAGGGGATGCCCATTCTGGGGCATATAACGATACAGGTCAAAATAGGCCTGGGCGCCATCCATCGCCTGGCTGGTGGCAAAAGCGGTCGCTTTTCCCGAAGACGACAGGAAGGCTCCGCCCGCCCGATGAATCCAACTGGACAGGTTGTAAACTGAGTCGTGATTATCAACCTGGGTCACAACCACCCAGGGGATGATGTTGTGCATCCGAAGCATTTCAAAAGCCGATTGCATGGCTTCAAAGGAATTAAAGGCGGTTTGCGGGTCAACCTGTGCCGCTTCGAGCAAATCTTCCCAGTAGAAAATTACCCGCGCATCGGCGCGAAACGGAAGTCCCCAGGTCTTGTGTCCATCGGCAACCGTAATATCCTGCCAGAGCGGCCCAAAAAAGCTCTCACGCCCGCCCAGGTCTTGTAACTCCTGAACAGAAAAAGGCCGCAGGCAATTCATCGAGACCATGCTGCTCAACCAGGTCGAACCCACTTCGGCAATATCGCCGCCCGAATGATGGATGCAAACATTGACCAGTTCGCGCCTGTATTGCAGCCAGTTGTGGCAAATCAGGCTAATCGACTGGCCGGTGTGCTCCTTGTGAGCCTGGAAAACCTTCAGCAGCAGTTGCCTGCCGTGGTCGGGTAAATCTGGCGCCAAAAACTCAAGCATTTTTCCTCTATGGACTAATCGGCGGTTACGGCTATCAAAGTCTGGTGCGGGTCATGCAGGGAGACATGTATCTTTTTGCTCCCGAGTGACAACTCATACTCGCCCAGGAAGCCTTCAAAGGTGAGTTGCCCGGCGGCATCGGTGGTCAAGTTTTTCGGCGCAAGCCACCACTCGCCCTTGACCAGCTTTAGCAACTGCTCATAAGCCGGTTTGGGAGATTCGTCCTGGCGCAGCAACCCGGCAGGGGCGTTCAACCAGCCGCCGTCGGTCATATCCCACCAGGTGATGCCGTCCACCAGCGGGCGCGAGAGCAGGGTCTTGTAGTGTGTGACGACTTCATCAGCCTGGCGCTGCTCGCCTTCGGGCGTGCTCGGCCATTTGTCTACCTGGTAATCGTTCAGGTCGACAATTTCAGGCGGCATGATCTGGCCTGAAACGATTGTATTCTCGCTGAACTGAAATTGTCGACCTGAACG
>Ga0208244_100424_pt1 | contig 42113 bp, 35 predicted proteins | sample SubbioCR12Aug_5A_FD_184828 | JGI IMG/M metagenome (GOLD analysis project Ga0208244, IMG submission 184828) | Serpentinite rock and fluid subsurface biosphere microbial communities from McLaughlin Reserve, California, USA - CR12Aug_5A (SPAdes) | ecosystem: Environmental > Terrestrial > Deep...
TCATGCATTTGCAGTAATTGTTTAATCAGCCTCATAGGTTTTGGTTTTCCAGCCATCTGTTCTAAAATTTAGAGGTTTATAAACCTCTAAGAAAATAAAACCTATTCAAATCTAAGGGGGTCAGTATCTGCCGGAATGTCAGAAAATTTTTTCTAAATTTGATAATAATTATCCGGTTTTTAAGGGGTCAATATGCTCCGGAATATCCAGGTAATAAGGTTGCTGTGGTGCTGGATTCATTGTGCTACTAAGGTTATATGGTTTGGTTTCTGCAAAACTCCCGCTATTGCGGAGCTTCCAGTTCTTGCATTGAATTTCCAGCTTCTGCTTTCGCAGAACTGGAAACTTCCAAAAAACTATCTTCAAACCTTCAATCTGCACAATCTTCTCAATCCTGTATTTCGCCAGAATTTCAACTTCAACAATAAAATAGCTGCAAAGAATATGTAGATTAAATATGCATTTATGTATAAATATATTGTTAATTTATTATTTTTGTTGCACAAATTTACTATTTCAACAAAACTTGTTTTTTATGACACAGAGTGAATTCCCAATTCAAAATATAAAGACCAGAATTTACGAGATACGTGGAAAGCAGGTAATGCTGGATCGTGATTTGGCGGAGCTTTATGGAGTTATTACCGGAAGATTGAATGAACAAGTAAAAAGGAACAAAGAACGATTTCCTCATGATTTCACGTTCCAATTAAACGATACGGAATTTAAAAATCTTGAAAACTTGATATCGCAAAATGCGACATCAAATTGGGGTGGTGTAAGAAAGTATCCATACGCATTTACAGAGCAAGGAGTTGCAATGCTATCAAGTGTTCTCAAAAGCAAGCAAGCTGTTGAAGTCAATATACAAATTATGCGTGCTTTCGTTGAAATGAGGCATTATTTGACTAAAAATGCTGAAGTTTTCGAGAAGTTTCATAGGATAGATCAGAAGCTTTTGATACATGATGAAAACTTCAACAAGTTGTTTAAAGCATTGGAGCAAAATCAACTTACACCCAAACAAGGCATCTTTTTTCAAGGTCAGGTTTTTGATGCCCACGTTTTTATTTCAGACCTGATTAGAAACGCAGAAAAAACCATCATTCTTTTTGATAATTATGTGGATGAACAAGTTCTTACTGTGCTAAGCAAAAAGAAAGCAGATGTTGAAATCTGCATTTACTCAAAAAACATCAATAATAAACTCCGGCAGGATGTTGAGAAATTCAACGTTCAATACAAAAATCTTACAATAAAGAAGTTCGATGATTGTCACGACCGTTTTTTGATTATAGATAATCAAATCTACCACATTGGCGCCTCTTTAAAAGATCTTGGAAAAAAATGGTTTGCATTTTCAAAATTAGAAATTGATATAAATCGGATTTTTGGGGAGTTAGAGTGAGCTGCAAACTGTTTCCTCCACCGTCATTTCGACCGTTAGGGAGAAATCCCGTTGTACAACGCATCATCATTACAAACCCGCACCACACCCCATACTCCGTTAGGAGTTAAACCTCAATAGCTTGGATAATTGCACGAAAGAAAAGCGCTGCGCTACACAGTTTATTAATGGCTGAAATGTTTGTTGTCAGCGCAACGGAGAGGAGGTTTATTGTAAAGACATGCCTACCCGGCATGTCTCCAATTTCTCCATCATGGCAGATATGTAGAGACGCGCCTATCTTCTGGCGCGTCTCTAAAGGCTCATGGAGCAATGCCTTATTATTGTTGGTTTTTACCAATATTGGGGATGAGGTTTTGGGGTTGGGGTGGAAGGTGCAAGGTTCAGTGCGGAGAATATAATGTTATTTATTGCTTCTTTTTAAATACACCCTTATTTTTCCAATATAGCTTTTTATTCTTATAGACAATTGTATCATTATTTAGGCTTAGATAATGATACATGCCAAGATTTAAAGGAAAATCAATTATGAAATAATTGCACATCTGGCTCTTAACTCTATATTTCTCTAAAGTTATAAAGTCTAATGCTAATCCATGATTTGTCTCTGTAGGAAAGCCATAATAAATTCTCACAAAAAATTCACTAAATTCTAAGGACTTCGGAATTTTTATTATCCTGTCTTTTTGTCTTATGATTTCTTGGTTATCTATATATAGTGAAAACCTTATGTAGTCTTTGTCCATCTCGTATAATCCACCTTGAGGTCTTAATTCTATTGATATGCTATCGATATTATGAAACTCTTCTTGAACTTCGATTGATATTTTTGATACATCAATACGACTATTTAATATTATTATTCCATCTTTGTTAATTGTCCATGTTCCATCGGAAGTAATATTATTAAAACTAGTTAAGCTTTGTTTATATTTATATGTAGAATCAGGTAATAATTCAAGAGTATAGTAAGATCTCACGTATTTACCTGGAATGGAATATTGAGTGTTACATGAATAGCCAATAAACACTAAAATAATAAAAAAGACAAATTCAATCTTCGTTTTTTTAACGGGCATATTTCCAATCATAATAACTATATGTTTTTTACCTTTCTCCGGATTTGTATATGCTCCAGATAACAGTTGTTTTTCCAGGATCCCGAAGATTAGTGATTTCCGCTTCGCTCCAATATGAAAGTTTTTTACAACCCATTTTTTTCGGTTATTATGCTCAAAAATAGTTGTTCTTTTCTCAAATTCAAAGAAATTACTATTGTAATTTTCAGGCAATTGTAGTATTTTTGTATTAATTAAAGACATTTCAAATGAATATACAAGCTCAAAAAGCGGTTATTATAGAACAGTTTAAACAGCTTAATGACATTAATCTGATTAATGCCATTAAAAGCATACTAGATTATGCTGAAAAAAAAGAAGAAAGTTTTTTAGATATTCCTGAATCTCACCAGAAATTAGTTTGTGATCGATTTGATAAAGTTCGCAAAAATCCGGATAGTCTTATAGATTGGGAAGAAGCAAAGAAAACTTTGAGATACTGATGAAGAAATACAGTGTAAAAATTGAAGCAGAAGCTCTGTCTGATATCCAAAGCATTACTGACTGGTACAATGAGGCACAAGCCGGACTTGGGAAACGATTTCAGAAAACGGTAATTACCCAGATTAACTCTTTAAGTAATAACCCACAAATTTATGCAATTAGGTACAAAAAAATCCGATGTCTGAATGTGAAAAAGTTTCCTTACATGGTGCATTTTTACATTAATGATGAGACACTCACAACTGAAATACTTGCAGTTATTAGCACTTCTCAAAACCCAAAAATATGGGAAGAAAAAACCTATAAAAAATAGTTTCCTGCAATAGTTGATAAACCTTTTATTTGCATTTATATGATTATCAATTGATTATTCCTCTATTATTGGCTGGGATTTTAAACTATTCGATATAAATCTGTTTCTTCAAATATTATATTGTACACCCGGATTACAGGAACTATTTAAAATAAAAAATAAATTCAAAGAATTTTCCCAGAAAAATGTAGCTGCGCTGTAATCAACGCCCTGCTTCTAAATATTGGGAAGAAAGGGTTGGGGTTGGGGTGGAAGGTGCAATGCTGGATGCATGTTTTATCGAGGTAATAAGGTTGGTTGTTGCAACCCCAGAAGCTGGAAGTCCCGCTAATGCGGGAGTTTCCAGTTCTTACATGGAATTTCCAGCTTCCGCATAAGCGGAACTGCAAACTCCCAAAAAACCATCTTCAATTCTTATAAATCTTACAAATCTTCAATCTTACAAATCTTATGAATCTTCAGTCTTATAATTCTCCAATCCCCCAAAATTTAAATAAAAGAATTATTTTTGCTTCATTACCTGCAAATCTTATTCTTTATAATGGAAAGTCATAAAATCGTTGAAAATATTTCTCTTCTTTTTAAGATGCATTTTGGCGTTGAGCCTCAATCTGTAACTCTTTTGCCACTTTCAGGCTCTGATAGAAAATATTACAGAATCGTTGGGGCAAATAAAACTGTTGTTGGGGCATATAATCCTGATGTGGCTGAAAATATTGCATTTTTGGAGTTCACAAAGCATTTTCACAAAGCCGGATTGCCGGTGCCTGTAGTTATTTGCGAAGACGAGCAAAAACTTACATACCTACTTAGCGATTTGGGCGATACAACCTTGTTTGCTACATTACCGCACAAAAGAGAACAGGTAGCTTTTTCTGATGAAACTATCTCATTTTATAAAAAGGTGCTAGAATTGTTGCCGGAGTTTCAGATAAAGGCTGCAAAAGGTTTGAATTATGATGTTTGCTATCCTCGTATGTATTTCGACAGATCGTCTATGATGTGGGATTTGAATTATTTTAAATATTATTTTCTTAAACTGGGTGGTTTTGTATTTGACGAACAAAAACTGGAAGATAGTTTTAATGATTTTGTAAAGCTCCTATCTGAAGCCGATTCTGATTATTTCCTTTACAGAGATTTTCAGTCAAGAAACATTATGCTTGTAGATGGCAATCCGTATTTTATTGACTATCAGGGTGGGAGAAAAGGAGCCCTTCAATATGATGTTGCATCTCTTTTATATGATGCAAAAGCAAATATTCCTTACAGTCTGAGAAATGAATTGCTCGAATTTTATATAAGTAATCTGCATAATTATATAAAGTTTGATGAGCAGCAGTTTAGAAAACATTACTATGCTTATGTTCTTGTTAGAGTGTTTCAGGCGATGGGAGCATACGGCTTTAGGGGATTTATTGAAAAGAAGCCGGTGTTTCTACAAAGTGTTCCATATGCAATCAGCAATCTTGAGTATTTATTAGATAATGATTTAATTCCGTCACAACTTACATACTTGAAAGAGGTTATAGCCGGTATTGTCAATTCTCCAATGAGGGAAAAGTATGAACCTAAAAGTCAATTGGAGGAAAATCTAACTGTCAGGTTATACAGTTTTTCATACAAGAAAGGATTACCTGTGGATCTTTCAGGCAATGGTGGCGGGTTTGTATTTGATTGCAGGGCTTTACCAAATCCGGGCAGAGAAGAACAATTTAGACCATATTCAGGATTAGATAAAGTTGTTATAGAATTTTTGAAAGATAAAACTGAAGTTTCGCAGTTCTTGGAAAACTGTGAAAAGATTGTTGACCAGACAGTACAGAATTATATAAGCAGAAAATTCACTGATCTTATGATTTCGTTTGGTTGCACCGGCGGACAACATAGGTCGGTATACTGCACTGAAAAGCTTGCTAAATCGCTGTCTGACAAATATAATGTTGAAGTAATAATCGAACATATTGAAAAGCAGAATTGGCCTTTAAGAGTTAAAAACTAAAAGTTAAAAGTTAAAAGTTAAAAGCAAAACCTAATACCCAATACCCAATACCTAAAACCTGATACCTAAAACCTAAATTTATCTTATGAAGGCCTTGATACTCGCAGCTGGATTAGGGACAAGGTTAAAGCCCTTGACCGACAATAAACCAAAAGCTCTTGTTGAGCTTGGCGGTAAAACATTGCTTGAACATGCAATTGAAAAGCTTGTGGAGTCGGGTGTTAGTGATATTATAATTAATGTTCATCATTTTCATGAAATGATGAAGAGTTTTATTGGCAATCTGAGTTATAATGGAATATCACTGAGTATCTCTGATGAAAAGGAGCTTTTGCTTGATACCGGTGGTGGTTTATGGAAAGCTAAAAGCTTTTTTAATGATGGCAAACCTTTCTTACTTTATAATGTAGATATAATTTCAGATATTGATTTAAAAGGTCTTTGCAGTTCACACATTAAAAACAAAGCCCTTGCAACCCTTGCTGTTACTGAAAGAAAAGCAGTAAGAACCTTTTTATGGGATAGCAACAAATTGTGCGGATGGCGAAATAATAATACAGGCGAAGAAATTCTATCATATAAGACAGAAAAAGAGCCTTTACAAATGGCGTTCAGCGGTATTCATTGCATAAATCCGGAGATTTTTAAATTATATAATGCAGAAGGCGTTTTTTCTATCAAAGATGTTTATCTCAAAATTGCAAAAGAATTCAAAATAGCTCCTTTTATTCATGATGCCAATAATTGGTTTGATACAGGAACGATAGAAAATCTTAGTAAAGCTGAAAAGTATATTCTAAAAAGATAAAAGTATGAGTTTTGCAGGGCATGTAGTGGATATGATCAATAGGGTCAAGTATAATGAATCTCTCAAAAAAGGGATAAGATCCAAGCATTCCCGTGTTAAGGAAGAGTATATAAAGAAAATAAGTAGTGACGGTTATAACTCGTTAAAATACAAAGAGCTTACTCCTGAAGAACTAAGGCATTTAAAAAGCAGAATAAAAGCAGAAATAATTATTCAAAATCGAAATTATATTATAAAAACAACAATAATTCTTTTGTTTTCACTTTTCCTGGTTATTTCTCTTGGGTATTATTTATTCTATTGATTATAGTCTGTTACAGACAATTTTAAAAGGGCAATATTTGCAATTTTCTTCCTCCAGTGTTTGAGAGAATGGAATATTTTCATTGAATATCTCTGTCATAAGCAACTTCAGTCCTTTCTCAAATTCGTCAATTATTCCTTTGTCAACTTTATTGCTTTTGTTAATGCTTAATGTTTGCAGTCCTGATGAATATTTCCTAAGAGAAAAAATTCCTGGAACAAATTCTTGAGAATTATTATTGTCAGTGTTATAGATATAAGAATACAATAGAAGTTGGAATGACTTATTCAGTTTTGGGTTTTTAAAAACTTCATCAACTTCAGAAAAGCTAAGGTTTGTTTTTTCTACAAAGCCTGTTTTATAATCAATTATTCTTATATCGCCGTTAAATTGGTCGATGCGGTCAATAGTTCCTTTTAAATTTATGTTATAGGTTTTGCTGTCTGTTTTTAACTGCAAGCTTTTATGATATTTTTCTTCGAGAGCAATTATAGAAATGGGCTTATTTCCTGCTTTTTCAATACTTTTTATTTCTTCATCGAGAAAGTTTTTTGTAAACCTTTCAGCCATTCTTCTTATTATAAGGTTTTTACCTGAAGAGATATTTCCTGCAGAATAAAGTCTTCTGAATTTTTCGGTTGTAACTTTTTCAATATTTTTATTCATTGCCTTAATGTCTAAGGCGCTAATTGTTTTACCTTTAAAATCTATATAAAGTTCTTTTAATACTTCGTGGACTACAATCCCAAGAGTATTAGCTTCAATAGTTTCCTCTACCTCATCTGCTTCTTGCACTCCAGCCAAATAGCTTAAGTAATATTGCAATGGGCAGTTGATGTATAAACTCAGAGCAGAAGGTGAAAAACCTTTTGAGTTTACATCAAATAATTTTGAAATTACGTCCTCCGTTTTATCTATTACAATTTCCTTCTTCTCGTAATGCGTTGATATAGGGATAGATATGATTTGATGTGTAATTTCAGTATCAGGATTGTAATCTTTTAATTCATGTTCAATTTGCGTAATAAACCTGCTTTTTTCACTTCCTCCTGTGCTTTCTGATTGGGTGTTGTATATTAGCCAGACATTTTCAGCTCTTTGCAACAATCTATAAAAATGATAAGCATATAATGCATCTGAATCAGCATAAATATGTATTCCAAATTTTATTTTTACATCGAAATTAATAAACGACACTTTCTTTGAAGGTGCCGGAAGAATGTCTTCATTTACTGATAAAATAATAAGGTTTTTAAAGTCTAGATTTCTTGTTTCCAACATCCCAATCACTTGTAGTCCTTGCAGTGGCTCGCCCGTAAAGGTTAATTTACTCTCGTTAACCAATGATTGAAACAGCTTGAACAGGGTTTTAGGATTTTGGATGAAATCGCTCTGTGTTACAAATATTTCTAAACGCAGTATAATTGATTTAATAGCAAAAATTGCTTGCTCATCAATTACATCAACATTGATGGGGTTGCTATCCAGATTATTAATCATGCCAATTTCTATCTTTTCACAAATCTCCAAAAGATTTTTTATTGAAGTTGATATATTGTCCCATTTGTTAAAAAACGAAGAAGGCAGGCTCTCAATAATATTAGCTCCATTCTTTAATTCACTTACTGTAAATATTGAATGTAATACACGGTTTGATTTTATAATAGAATTTGTTATTTCCTGGTTAGAAATTTCTTTAGAGTTGCTAAGTAGAGTTTGCATCCCTATATGGCAGAAAACTCTTATGATGTCTTTATGATAAAATCTGGGCATATCTTTCTCTAGCCCAAATTTTTCTGAATTAATGTGCATTTTGAAAACAGCTTCAAAGAACCCGTATATGCTAGTTCTTTTGAGTGGATAGCCCATTGTTACATTTAATGTTTTGATATGCTCAGGCAAGCTATTTAAAACCGGCATTAGCAAGCTTTCGTTTGCCAGCACAAGAGCTGTTTCATTATCCTTGAAGTTGTTTTCGTTTTGTTTTAGAATATTTCCGGCAAGTTTTGCTTGATTTACGTTTTTGGGAATTCCGGCAATATGAATTTTCTTTGTGATGCTTTTGTAATAATCGCCAATGAAATTAAAATCATTCAAACCCCAATTTTCTTTGTATCTCCTTAGAAATGAACCTGCTTCATGGTTTTTATTGTTAAGGTAGAAATAATCAGCATCCCATAAAATATCGGCATATCCGGTTTTGACAAGCTTCCTGATTATGGCATCTTCACCTTTTGGCATTGCATTAAATCCGGCAAAAATGACTTTACCCCAAGTCATATTCTTACTTAGAAGCTCTATATTATCATGAGCATAACGTATTGATAATCCCTGGTAGGCTAGTTTTTTCTGAATTAGAAATTCTGTTAGTTTTGAATAATATTTCTCCATGGATTTAAAAAAATCCAGATAATTTTTTTGAAAATCAGTTAGTCCGCTTCCGTCAGGATTCCATGTCTCCAGATTTTTAAGGTCATTTAGATAAGAAAAAAAATCTTTTGTGTTTACAACAGCAGCATCTATATCATTAAAATCTTTTATAAGTGTAGGCGCCCATTTTATAAAATCTTCAATGCTTTCTGCTTTTTCTTTATGTATTTCTTTGTAGATTTTATAAAATTCGATAATAGTTGTAATATTGTCGCATTTATTAAGCCCTGTAAGTCTGGATAAAAAATCTTCAAAACTGATTATTTCCGGTGCCCAAATCGGTCCTCGAGTGAGGCTTGCCAAGTGATTTCGAAAAAACAGTCCCGAACGCCTATTAGGAGTTACTATGCAAATCTCATGAGTTTTGTCGGCGTAATTATTTAATATGTATTCAGCAACTTGTGAAAGAAAATATTGCATATTTTTAAAATATTGTATTTCCAAAGTTAATATTTATCGGTTAATTTGGGTTAAGTTTGTAACTGCATTTATTAGTGAAAAAATTTACCATTATGAAGACATTCAGAAAATGTTTTTTGATTACATCTTTATTGATGTGCATGTTTTTATTTTCGCCTTATAGAACATACTCTTGTTCGGCATTTACAATTAAAACAGAGAAGGAAGTATTTGCTGCGAAAAGTTATGATTGGACAACAGGATTAGGAATAATTCTTTCAAATCCGCGTGGGGAACGAATATCATTACCGGTAGGCAGTAATCCTCCAATTTCTTGGGAAGCAAGGTTTGGCAGTATTACTTTTAATCAATATGGGCAGTTTATGCCAAATGGTGGGATGAATGAAGCCGGACTGGTTATAGAAGTTTTATGGCTTGATGATACATATTATCCGGTATTAAATGGGCAAATCCCTATAAACGAACTTCAATGGGTTCAGTATCATCTGGATGTTTGTGAATCAGTAGATGAGGTAATTTTATCACTGCAAAACTTTGCTATAGTTCCGGTATTTGGGAAACTCCATTATTTTGTTGCCGACAAATCTGGTAAAACTGCTATAATTGAGTTTTTAGATGGTAAAGCTGTTGTTTCAGATGGCAATAATTTGGTTTGTAATGTTATTACAAATGATTCTTATGCAAATTCTGTTAAATACCTTCAAGGTAATTATAGATCAGGAAGCCAGTCTTCATCATTAAATAGATTTGTTAATGCAAAAGAGGCTGTCGAAAATCTTGAATCTAATTGGAAAGCAAAAAAGGATAATAAGTCTATAATTGATGAAAGCTTTGAAGTTTTGCAGAAAGTGTGGATTAATGGGTGGACAAGATGGAATATAGTTTACGATATAACTAAAGGACAGGTTTTTTACAAAACTGACGTTTCTCAGTCGATAAAAATTATTGATATGGGGAACTTTGATTTCTCAACTATTGCTGTGCCGCTGTACGTAAACATGAACAGCTTTTTTTCTTCAAATATTTATGTAAATTTCACCCCATTTAATTCTGACGTGAATGTTGAATTAATGGTAAATTCAAGTCGCTTAACCGGTGTGCCAATAAAGAAGAGTGATATGGAGATGATTGCAAGATATCCTGAAACAGCTGAGGAGGTAAAAAAAATCATGGCTCAAAGGGAAGCAAATCATGGCACTATAATTATAAAGATTGAGAAACTCAAGGCAAATAACGGGCTTTTGAATGTCGGTATTTTTAATTCAGAGGACTCTTTCAACAAGCAAAAACCATTTAATGGAGGTAGGGTTAGAGTGTCAAATAATTCAGCTACAATTGTTCTTTACAATGTTCCTATTAAACAGTATTACGCAATTGGCTTTTTCCATGATGAGAATTTCAACGAAAAAATGGACAGAAACAAATTGGGGTTGCCACGCGAACCATACGGTTTTTCAGGCAAGGGAAGAAAGTTTGAAACAGCTAAGTTTTTGTTTGATAAGCAAAACATGGTTGTTACTATAAAACCGCGATAAACTTTAGTTTTATTAATAATTGCAATTAATAAAATGTCTAATTTTGTTATGGATATTTAAATAAAGAACAATGAAAGCTCCACGTATAACTAAAGTTACTACGCATGTTTTACAAGAGATGAAACTTCGTGGTGAAAAGATAGCTATGCTTACAGCATACGATTATAGTATGGCAAGAATAATTGATAGCGCTGATATTGATGTAATTCTTGTTGGTGATTCTGCCTCAAATGTAATGGCTGGTTATAAAACTACTTTGCCAATCACACTTAATGAGATGATTTATCATGCCGGCTCAGTTATGAGAGCTGTAGAACGTGCTTTAGTAGTTGTTGATATGCCTTTTGGTACTTATCAAGGAAACAGCAGGGAAGCTCTGAATTCTGCAATTAGAATTATGAAAGAATCTAATGCAAATGCAGTGAAGCTTGAAGGTGGTCGTGAGGTTCTGGAAAGTGTAGACAGAATTCTTTCTGCCGGTATACCTGTTATGGGTCACCTTGGACTTACACCTCAATCTATAAATAAATTTGGAACATATGTTGTCAGAGCAACCCAAGATGATGAAGCGGAAAGGTTGTTTGAAGATGCTCAAAAACTTGCTAATGCCGGCTGCTTTGCTTTAGTGCTCGAAAAAATTCCGGCAATGCTAGCAGAAAAAGTTACTAATACTATAAAAATTCCAACTATAGGCATAGGTGCCGGTGCCGGCTGCGATGGCCAGGTGCTTGTAATACATGATATGCTTGGAATTAATCAGGAATTTCATCCTCGATTTTTGAGAAGATACCATAACCTTTATGAGGAAATGAAAGGAGCTGTTGAAGCTTATATTAAGGATGTAAAAAGCAGAGATTTTCCTAATGAGAGGGAGCAGTATTGATAGGGTATGGTTAATGGTTATAAGGTATATGGTATAAGGGTATAAGGAAAAAGGAATAAACTCGGGTGCTCCCCCTTTAGGGGGCTGGGGGGTTGGTGGAAATAGGGTATGGTTAATGGTATAATGGTATAAGGGTATAATGGTATAATGGTATAATGGTATAAGGATATAGGGTGGATATAATCAATCAAATTTTATGATAAATGATTTCAAAGACAGAATTTTATACGAAGACAATCATATAATAATTGTCAATAAACTTCCCTCTGAAATTGTACAGGGTGATAAAACCGGAGATAAGCCTCTGTCTGAACTTCTTAAAGACTACGTTAAAGTTAAGTATAATAAGCCCGGAAATGTTTTTATGGGTGTAATACACAGAATTGACAGACCTGTGAGTGGTGCTGTTGTTTTTGCTAAGACATCCAAAGCTCTTGAAAGATTTAATAAAATGCTTCAGGACAGAACTTTGAAAAAGAAGTATTGGGCAGTGGTTAAAAATCCCCCCCCCGAAGAGTCAGGCAACCTTATCCATTATCTTAAAAAAAATCAGTCTCAAAATAAATCATACGTATATAATAAAGAAATTGAGGGTGCAAAGAAAGCTGAGCTTAGATACATGGTGTTAGATAAAAGTGATGGTTATTATCTTTTAGAAGTGGAATTGATTACAGGCAGACATCATCAAATTAGAGCACAATTATCAGCAGTTGGATGTTGTATTAAAGGTGATTTAAAATATGGTTTTGCAAGATCAAATCCTGATGGTAGCATTAACCTGCATGCCAGAGAGGTTAATTTTCTTCATCCTATAAAAAATACTGAAATTAAAATTATTGCTCCCGTGCCTGATGATAAGCTTTGGAAGTATTTTGAAAAGCTTCAAAGTTGAACAATCAGATGATAAACTAAATCAAATTATTATAATAAATGCAAATACAAAGGTTTACAATTGCAATTTTAATTTTGCTATTTTCTCATCAAGTATTTTCCCAGTTTTATATTAAGGGGCAAGATCCAGGGGGCTTAAAATGGAAGCAAATTAAAAATAAGAATTTCAAAATAGTGTTCCCGGAAGAGTATGAGGAAAATGCTCTTTATATTGCCGATATTCTGAATTATGCTTATGATATTGCTTCAGAAAGTTTGGAACACAAACCTAGAAGAATTACTGTTATTGTTCATAATCAAACTGTAATTTCTAATGGTTTTGTAGCGTGGGCTCCCAGGAGAATGGAGCTTTTTACTACACCACCGCAAAATAATGACGCCCACGATTGGATGGAGTCTCTCGCAGTACACGAGTTTAGGCATGTTGTACAAGTTGATAAACTTAATCAGGGCTTAACAAAAATTCTTTCATGGCTGCTTGGAGAACAGGCTGTTGGTGCTGTTCTCGGTATGTATATTCCATATTGGTTTCTTGAAGGAGATGCTGTAGTAGCTGAAACTGCTCTTACAAACAGTGGTAGAGGGAGATTGCCTGTGTTTGAACAAGGACTTAGGGCTCAGGTATTATCAAAGAGAATTTATTCCTTCGACAAAGCTATGTATGGCTCATTTAAAGACTATGTCCCCAATCATTACGAATTGGGATATAATCTGGTTGCATACGCCAGAATAGAATATGGTGCAAATGTATGGTCGCCTGTGCTTAACCAGGTTGCTAAGCACCCATATAGTGTAGTGCCTTTTACATGGGGTATTAAAAAGGCAACAGGAAGTAATTCTAATATGCTTTACTCAAATACAATGAATTACTTGGCAGAAGAATGGAATAAACAACTTGAAAATACCAATATTTCAAAAGTAATTCACACTGCTCCTAAAAATAAACTTTATACAGATTATAAAAATATTTTCTATCTAGACGAGACATCTGTAATTGCTTATAAGTCTGGATTGGAAGATATTGGCAGCGTTGTAATTATTGATAAACTTGGAAACGAGAAGAAGCTTTTTATTGCGGGGAGAGTGTTCCCAAATTCTTTTAATTATAATGCCGGCAAACTTGTTTGGAATGAGTTCAGGAGAGACCCTAGGTGGAACCATAGATCTTATTCTGAAATTTTTATTTTTGATTTTAAAAAGGGTAAAAAAGAAAAACTTACTCACGGGACAAAACTATTTTCACCAGCTTTATCATACGATGGCAAATTAATAGCTGCTATAGAAGTTGATGAAAAAAGCAAAGTATCTATAGTTATTATAGATGCAAATACAGGTGAGGAAATTAAGCGCATTAACAATAGCAACAACGATTTTTTAATGAGTCCCGCATGGAATAATATCGGAAACAAGATATTAGTAGTTGCTCTTGATAACCGTGGTAAAAGAATAGATGTTGTTGATGTTGGACTTGGCAATTTTAGTACAGTTCTAAATCCCTCTCATACTGAAATATCTAAGCCGATATTCTGGGAAGATCTGATTGTTTTTAATGGTGCTTTTTCAGGAGTCGACAATATTTATTTATTAGACCCAAAAAGCAAAATAGTTTCTCAATTGGTATCAACTGCATATGGAGGAATAGATTTTTCTGTTTCACCGTCAGGGATGAAGTTTGTCTTTTCAGATTATACTGCAGATGGTTATAAACCTGCATTTGGCAACATTGCAGATATGAAAATATTACCTCTTGAGGGTGTCGAAAACCTATCAGTTAATTTCGCAGATAAACTCGCAAAGCAGGAGAAGGGCGTTGTTAGCTCTGAAACTATTATCCGCAAAGAACATGATGTTAGGAAATATAGTAAGTTGTTGAATTTATTTAAGCCTCACAGTTGGGCACCGGTTGTTGTTGATGCTGCAAGACAGAAGATAAAGCCCGGTGCATCTATTTTGTTTCAGAATGACTTAAGTACATCTTTTGTTTTTGCAGGATATGAATATGATTTGAATGAAAAATCGGGTAAGTATTTTGTTGACTATAGTTATCATGGCCTTTATCCTGTAATCTCAGCTTATTACGATTATGGAAGAAGGGAGCAGCCAATTATGGATGTAAATTTTGCATACACTGAACAGTCAAAAGTTTTTAGATCGTATGTGCCGTTTTCTTTTAGTAAAGGGCATTATTTTTATGGGATAACACCAATTGCTGCTTACAGAAATATTAGTTTTTCTCCTGACAGGGATACTATTTTAAACTCTACAGAAACAAGATATGTTCTGCTCGAAAATCAAAGCATTCATTCACTTGAGTATCGTTTGCACAGTTATCTATACAGGGCGTCAGTTAAAAGGGATATGAATCCAAGATTAGGGCAAGTTTTAGATATCTCTTTCAGGCATAGCCCATTCCTAGGCTATAATCTTGGAGAAACAATAGGGATTAGAAGTTCTACTTATCTGCCTGGAATTATGAAGCATCATAGCTTATTGGTTACAATGGGTTATCAAACAATGACGGCAGGAAACAGCTATTATAATTATCAGAGTTTTTTAAATTATCCACGAGGCATTACAATGCAGAAGCATAAAGAACTTCAAACATTATATTTAGACTATTCATATCCTATTGCATATCCAGATTGGGGTATAAATTCTATGTTTTATTTACAAAGAATAAGTGCTAATATGTTTTTTGATTATGCTATTGGGATTAAAGAAGTTCCGAATGAATCTGAAATATTGATAGAGAATCAGGAAGAATTTATGACATGCGGTATTGATTTGATGTTGGATGTAAACTTCTTTCGCACTGTAAACCTCAGTAAGTTTGGCCCACGCATAGGATATAATCTAAAAACCGAGAAGCCTTTTCTGGATGTGGTTTTTAAAATCAACTTTTAGTTTAGATGCTTGTTTTTGTTAGCTATGATAAACATAGAAATAAAAACAATCAGGAAGAATCCCCAGAAATAGAATAAGCTCTTTAGATTAGTAAAGGTTATAAATTCGAATATAACAAAAGCTAATCCTGAAAAAATAATTGACAGCAGAGCAAAAACCATTGCCACATGGTTGTCTTTAAGTCCAAGATATCCAAGGTGATGTGTTGTATGGTCTTTTCCCCCAACAAAAGGAGAGCCTCCTTTAAGAATTCTTTTGATAAAAACAGTTGTTGTGTCAATTATTGGCAGAGCAAAAGCCATTAATACGCCTGTAACTTGCATCCAAGAGCTGCTTTCACCTTCAGAGTTAGGTCCGTTCCATAAAAATACTATGCCAATCCCTGCCAGAAAAACCCCAAGGAATTGGCTCCCTGTATCTCCCATATACATCTTTGAAGGGTGCCAATTGTAGAATAAAAAACCTATTAAAGCTGCAAGAACCCCAATAATCAGAAATGCCATTTTGTGATTTAGTTCACTGCTGAATATAAGCATAGCAATTATCCCCAAAAGAATACCGATTGAAACAATGGCAGATATAGCATCCATGTTGTCAAGGAGGTTTATTGCATTCATTATTCCAACAACCCAAAATATTGAAATGGTATAATTCAAAATTTCATTATCGAATATTTTAATGTAAATGCCTGTTGCAATAAGCACAACTCCACATGCAACCTGAGAAAAGAACTTAAGCCAGGGCTTGGTGTTATAAGCATCATCAAAGAGTCCTAGAAGAAAACCTATTGTGCTTGCGGCAAATATTCCCAATGTCTGAGGGTGAATAAAACACCCTGATACTTCTCTTTCGAAAGGATACATAATAATTGAAAACAAAAATATTATGTAAAAAGAAATACCTCCCAAGGCCGGTTTTGAGCTTGCGCTCCATCTTATTACAGTTCCCTGCTGATTTCTAATCCCAAGTGTTTTCACAAACTTCAACAATATGCGGTTAATTATTAGTGAAAATCCTAATGCTGCAACGAAAAATATCCCAAGAATATAATAATAGTTTTCTTCCATAAATAATCTTCAATAAAAATTAATTAAATGGGGTTTCAAATTCTTTAAATAATACTGCCTGTTTGTCTTTTTCAGAGATAATCGGATTGTCGCAGCCCCAATCAATATTTAGATTAGGGTCGTTCCAAATTATGCTTCTCTCACTTTCTTTGTTATACACTTTTGTGCATTTATATAAAAAAATTGTATTGTCTTCAAGTGTTAAAAATCCATGAGCAAATCCCGGAGGAATCCAAAGCATGTTGTTTTTGTCTGCTGACAATTCAATTTTGAAATATTTGCCATAGGTTGGCTGGCTTTTTCTAATATCCACAACAACATCTAAAACCCTTCCAAAAGCTACTCTTACAAGTTTTCCTTGCTCAAAAGGAGGAATTTGCAAGTGCAAGCCCCTTAATACATTTTTTGCTGAAACACTTTGATTGTCTTGTTGGAAGGTGTAATTAATACCATTTGCAGAAAATACATTTTCACTCCACGACTCGAAAAAGCCTCCTCTCGAATCTTCAAATATTGCCGGATATATCTCAATTAAGCCTTTAAAGCCTGTTTCAACAAATTTCATTTCTCGCTATTTCTTTTTCAACTTAAATTGCAATACACTAAAAACTTTTTTGAAAGAAGCAAAAGAAACATTCTTATTTTCATCATAATAATCATAACCATAATCTCCATAATAACCGTAGGCATAGCCTTTGTCGTATCCATAGCTTGAATACTGCTTGTCTACAGAGTTTAATACTATGGAGAGATTAGGAATCTTATTTTCAGCAACTAGCCTGTTAACATTTTGGATAAAAATCCTTTTTGAGTAATTAGCTTTAAAAACATAAATAGGATAATCAGCCATCATAACACTCTTCATCCCGTCGGTAACTATTCCCACAGGAGGGTTGTCAACAATAACATAATCGTACTTTTCTTTCAGGTTATTGATTAGTTCGTCCATGCTATTTCCAAGTATAAGCTCGGAAGGATTTGGAGGAACAGGTCCGGCAGTAATAAAATCCAGATTCTTAACTTTTGAATGTTTTATGCAATTTTCATAGCTGTCTAAACCGGAAAGAATTGTACTTACACCATGTTTGTTTTCTACTCCGAAACCATGATGGATTTTGGGTTTCCTCATATCAAGGTCAATAACTATGACACTCTTATTGCTGAATGCGAGAATTCCGGCTAGGTTCATAGCAAGGAATGTTTTGCCTTCACTTGAAATGGTAGATGTTACAGCAATTAGTTTGCTTCCCGGACTATTGTCAATAAACTGGAGATTAGTTCTGATTGAACGTAAAGCCTCAGCAATAATTGATTTTGGTTTATGAAGAACAAGCAATTGGCTTTGAGGAATAACCGATTTATATTTTGGAATTACTCCTAGTATTGGTGTATCTGTATGTTTTATGATGTCATTCAATGAAGGAATTTCATTGTAAAATAAGTACTTGATGAAAATTAATCCTGCTCCTAACAAAAAGGCTGTTAATAAGCTACTGATATATATGCTTTTTGGTTTTGGACTAATTGGAGCTCCGGGTGTTCTCGATTTTTCAAGTATTATGCTTTGAGGCACGAACCCGGCGATGGCAATTGAATATTCTGCTTGTTTTTCAACAAGTTGATTATAGAATTTTTCATTTATTGAATAGATTCTTTGTAATCTGGTATATTCAATAATGCTGTATTTGCTCGGTTGGGAAGATAGAAACTTTGAATAACTTTCAATCTTATTTTCTATGTCTTTCTTGCGCGTTTCAATGCTTGCCTTTATTGATGAAATGCTTTCAACAAGATATTTTTTCTGAATATCTATTTGATAATCAATTGCAGATATTTGCCGGCTACTTGGAGTAACTTCATACAAAAGCTTTTCCCTTTCTAATAGTAAATCATGAAGGGATTTAAGCATATTGGAAATGTTATTTTTAAAATCCACTACTGCAAGCACAGAGATTAATTTGTATATGTCGACATTGTCTTTTTGTTTAAGAGTGTTTTCAATATCGCTGTAAATACTAAGCTCCATTTCCAGTGAAAGAAGTTGATTGTGAAATTCATTCAGTCTGTCTTGCATTGGCGAAATTCCAATAATTGAACTTTCAGAAATGTCATGCTTTTTTCTGAAGCTTTCAAGCTCAAGCTCCGATTCGGTTAGCTTATCATATACTGCAAATACTTGCTTGTCAATAAATGTTAGGATATTATTTGCACTTTCGGCCTTTTTCTCAAGGTCGTATATGTTAAACTCTTCAGCAATAATGTTAACAATATCAGATGTTTTTTGAGCATTTTCCCCGTCGCTGGTTATTCGGATAGTTTTGGCTGCCGCATTAAGAACGCTTACTTTGATGTTTCCAACGTATGAAGCAACAATATTTTCAGGATTGTTTAGAATGAAAAAGTGAGAGTTTCTGCTGAAAAGACTTTGATGATCTTTTATAGAAGCATAATCAATTATTCTAATTTTTATAGCAAACTCAGGTAATTCCTCCCAAACTCCTGTTCTAATATCTTGCTTTTTCTGATTATCGTTATTGATCTTATATGATAATACTGCGCTGCTGTCATTAATAAAGTCAAGGTAAATAGGTTTGCCGTATATAGTAGGATTTGAAATCTTCGACTCTACTATAAACGGAGTGCTTTTATATAATTCATAATTCAAAAACTTGCCCTTATTATAATAACTAGTTTCAAGAGGTAATTTTGATAAAGCTCTCTGCAGGAAAATTGATGATCTCAAAAGCTCAATCTTTTTTGCAATATCATCATCATAAAATCCTGATGCCGGCATAATATTCTTTTTATCCACATCCGAACTTATCTGAATTATAGACGATGCCTGATAAATAGGGGGGGTGTATCTGAGAAATAAATAGGAGCCTGTAAATGCTATTGCGAGAAACAATGCTAAGTAAATAAAGTTTCTTCTGGCAATATATAGAAATAGCTTAAGATCTATTTCATCATTTAAGGTAGATATTTTTTTGTAGTTTGATGCTGTCATGTTTTTACCTAAACAGTGAATAAACCAGTAATGCCGAAGTAAGCAATGTTAAATATGGTGTTACGTTTTCAAGTATCCTTTGAGGAACTTTAGCTCTTGGTTGAACATAAATAATGTCATTAGCCTGCAAAACCATATTTGCATTTTTTACTCCATCAATTGTTGAAAGATTAATAAGATAAACCTCAGGGTTATTTAAGTCTCCTCTAATCAGCTTTACTTTATGCGCTTTTCCATCGTCAATTCCCCCTGCAAGAGCCAATGCCTCAAATAAAGTAGTATTTGAGTTTTCAAGTGGAATTACTTTGGCGCTGCCACCTCTTCCTCCCGGGAAAACAATAACTCGGTTGTTTACAACCTTTAAAGAAACAAAAGGCTTGTTGTAATATTCTGAGTATCTATCTTCTAGATGTTTTTCAGCTTCTCTTATTGTCATCCCCTCAATATTTACTCTGCCTAATACCGGAAATTTTACAAGTCCGTCATATTCAACAATGTATGTGTGCTGTTGCTTTTGTTGCTCCATGAAAGGATCTATCGGATCTACAAGCTTTTCGCCGTCATTTGTGTATAATCGAAAATACAATTCATCATTTGCTGCAAGACGATATTCTTTGACTGGCTCAGCATCATTAAAAGATGAATAATTATAATTAGTAGGTGTACGTAGCATTTGCTCAGGATTAATTAGCCTGCAAGAGGAAAATGTAACCGCTGAAGCAATTAGCAATAAAAATAATTTTCTCATTGATTATTAATTATTTTAGCGCCAAAGTTACAAAGTCTTTGCGAATTGTCTAAAAAATATTGATGCTAATTGAAGTTTTTGAATAGTTTCCTGTAATATTAGATGTCGGATGTATAGATGAGATTTACCAACTAACAACTCAAGACTTAATACTTAAACTTATTCATACAGGGATTGCAGTAATTTGTAGAATCTTCAGAAATATCAGCAGATTTAAAATATTTGCTTTTTGTATTTGATAGTAGCTCGTAATAATATTCTTCCATATCCTTAACCAGCCTTGTATAATGAAATTTGTTTTTCACGAATTCCCAACCGTTATTAGAAAAATCTTTTCTTAAAACGTCATTATCTGTGAGCTCTAATAATCTGTCGGCAAATTCATCAGGTTTGTTTTTACATGAGAGAAGAGCAGTTTTTCCGGGCATTACAACATTTTCAATTCCACCAACGTTTGTTGATACAATTGGTTTGCCGCTGGCTTGAGCTTCTATTAGGCTTACCGGTGTGCCTTCATTTAATGAGGTAAGTGCAATAATGTCCATTCCTGCATTAACTTCATCCATATCTGTAAGCCAGCTGGTAAAAGTAACCGGAGCTTTTTTAAAAGTTTCAACGCCGTTAACAAAATCAAGCCCTAATTCTCTGGATTTCTCCTGAATTTCTTCCTTGCATTCTCCATCACCAATAATAAATGCTCTAAGCTTTCTATTACTCTTTGATTTCAAAATATTAAATGCTTCAAGAAACATTTTGTGGTTTTTGATTGGAACAAGCCTTCCAACAATCCCAATAGCAATCTCATCGTCAGAGATCTGATATTTTTGTCGGAATTCAAATCTCTTACTGTCGGTATCTTCTCTAAATTTTGATAAGTCGAAACCGAGAGGTATAACTCTCACTTTTTCTGGTGGGCAAATCTTATATTTAACAGAAAGATCTTCCTTTTGAATATCACTAATGGCAATTATTCCAGAGCTTTTTGCGGCTAAACCTCTTTCAAGTCTTTTATAAAAAGAAGCTTTCCATTCGCTGAAATATGAATCAAATACATGTCCGTGGAATGTGTGAACAATTACAGGTACTTTGCATGCAATGGCAGCTCGTCTTCCTAGCGCGCCGGCTTTTGAAGCATGAGTATGCACAATATCCGGCTTAAATTCCTTTATAAGCTTTTTCAGTTTTTGTAATGCCTGATAGTCTTTTAGCGGAGATATTGCCCTCTGCATTTCCGGAATTTTAATTGGACTTATACCAAGGTTATTTACAATAAATTCTGAGTTTTTTTCAGTAGGATCATTAGCGCCACCAACCAACAAAGTTTCAAAATCTGTTGAAAGATACTTTGTCAGGTAAGCAGCATTATAGGTTGGGCCACCCAGATTAAATCGGTTTAATATCCTTAAAACTCTTGGCATTCTTATTCCATTTTTTACAATTATACAAAAAAAATACACACTTAACAGGCATATATCATTGTCAAAACGTCCATTTCTTCCAGCAATTCTGGAAAACAATTAGTGCCCAAACAGTTGCATGAGAATCTTCAGGGTTGGCAGAATATAGCTTTTTCTTAAGCTTGTTAATAACTTTGGGTTCAAATATGTTCTGTTCAACAATAAAATCTTCAGCAAGCCATTCGTTTTCTATTCTATATCTCAATTCTTTTTTGAACCATTTTAACATAGGAACTTCAAACCCATGTTTAGGCCTGCTAAGTATTTCTTCAGGCAAAATCGTTCTGAATGTATCTTTTAATATTTTTTTTCTGCTATGTTTATCGATTTTATAATCAGATGGTAATGAAAAAACGAAATTAACAAGGTCGTGGTCGAGAAAAGGCGTTCTAACTTCCAAAGAATTTGCCATCGACATCATATCAACTTTTGTAAGCATATCTCCCGTCAAAACCATGGCGGTATCCTGTAAAAGTACTGAATCTAAATCAGATTTAGTGCTTAAGTGACAAAGTATTTCTTCTTTTCTTTTTTGAAGAACGTCTTTCTCAATTGCATGCTTAAAATATTTAATAGCAGTTTTGTCATCCAAAAATCCGGCCCACTGCCAGTATCTTTCCATATCTGAAAGCGACATTCCTTTGCTGAATCGGTTTAGTTGACGAAACTTGTTTAAAAGCGGATTGTTTCTTGATTGAGGTAAAATTCCCAAAAAAGGCGACATTGTTTTAAGGAGCTGAGCTTTTGCTCCTCCTTGCCTTACTTTGTATTCTGCCATGTGTTTGTTGTAACCGCCAAAAATTTCATCGGCACCATCGCCTGATAATGCTACTGTAACTTGTTGTCTTGTTTGCCTACTTAGTATGTAAACAGCCAGAGCTGATGAATCAGCAAATGGCTCATCGGTATATTCGAGCACCGGGTTTAGGCAATCAAGAAGGTCGTTATGATCAAGAATGAATGCAGTATGATCTGTTTTGTGCATTTTTGCAACCATGTTTGCATAGTTTGTTTCATCAAACATTGGTTCATCCTTAAATCCTATACTGAATGTTTTTAAATCCGGCTTATGCTTTACTGCCAAAGCAGCAATTACACTGCTGTCGATTCCTCCGCTTAGAAATGCACCTAAAGGAACATCTGAAACCAGCCTTTTTTGCACAGCATCCTCAAGTTTTTCTTGAAGTATTTTCTGTGCATCATTATATGAAAGGCTGTTGTATTCAGCAATACTAGAATTAATCTCAAAATATTTTTTTACTGCGATATCGTTTTTGCAGATTTTCATATAATGTCCGGGAGCAAGCTTTGAAACATTTTTGAAGATGCTGTAATTTCCCGGAATGTAATTAAGATGAAGATAGTTTGCAAGCGAATAATAATCTAAGTTTCTTTCAACGCCAAGGGCAATCATAGCTTTTAGCTCTGATGCAAACATAAGCTTATCCCCATCAAATAAATAAAACAGAGGCTTTACTCCAAATCTATCTCTCGCAAGAAAAATAGATTTTTCAACATTATCATAAATGGCAAAAGCGAAGAAACCCTGCAAATCATCAAGACATTTTTCTTTTTTTAGGATGTAATTGTATAACAGAACTTCAGTGTCGCTGCTTGTATTAAAGCTAAGTCCTTGATTTGAAAGGTCTTGTTTTATTTTTTTAAAATTGAATATTTCGCCGTTATAGGCAATGGTATACCTTCCTGATGGGTCGGTAAACGGCTGATTGGCGGCAGATGAAGTGTCAATAATCGCGAGCCGGGCATGTCCTAAAATTGCATGTCCGACAAATTCAGCAATACCGCTATTTTCAGGACCTCGCTTATTAAGCGACAAAACGGCCATTTCAACGGCCGCTCTGTTATGCTGAATATTGCTTTCTTTTTGATAATAAACTCCGCAGATGCCACACATCAGTTTCAGATTTTTTTAAATATGAATAACCTCACCGTAAGCAGCAGCTGCAGCTTCCATAATCGCTTCAGACATTGTAGGATGAGGGTGAACGGCTTTAATTATTTCATGGCCGGTTGTTTCAAGTTTTCGTGCAACAACAATTTCTGCTATCATTTCTGTAACATTTGCGCCTAACATATGTGCACCAAGTAGCTCTCCATATTTGGCATCGAATATAAGTTTAATAAACCCATCGCGATTTCCTGCCGCTGTTGCTTTGCCTGATGCAGTGTATGGAAATTTTCCAACTTTTATTTCATAACCAGCTTCAATTGCAGCTTTTTCAGAATATCCAACACTTGCCACCTCTGGGTTGGTATATGTACATCCCGGAATATTATTATAATCAATAGGTTCAGGATTTAAGCCTGCTATTTTTTCAACGCAGGTAATCCCTTCCGCAGATGCTACATGTGCAAGTGCTTGTCCCTGAACAATATCACCAATTGCATAGTAGCCTTCAACGTTTGTTTTGTAAAACTCATCAACAATCACTTTACCTTTTTCAACTTTAATGCCCGTTTCTTCCAATCCTATTCCTTCAATATTGGTTGTAATACCAACAGCAGAAAGAACAATATCAGTTTCAATAATTTCTTCTCCTTTGGCTGTTTTAACCTTAACCTTGCATTTATCACTTGATGTATCAACAGCTTCAACAGTACTTGAAGTCATAATTTTCATTCCGACTTTCTTAAATGCTCTTTCAAGATGTTTTGAAACTTCTTCATCTTCAAGAGGAACGATGTTAGGCATAAATTCAACCAGTGTAACTTTTGTACCAATAGAATTATAAAAATACGCAAACTCAGACCCGATTGCACCTGATCCAACTACAACCATGCTTTCAGGTTGTTTGTCTAATACAAGAGCTTTGCGATAGCCGATAATTTTTTTACCATCTTGAGGTAATGCAGGCAACTCTCGTGAACGAGCACCTGTAGCAATGATAATATGATTTGCTGATAGTTCAGTGATTTCTCCGGAGTTGTTTTTTACGTCAACTTTTTTGCCCGGCTTCAATGTTGCAAAACCTTCTATTACCTCAACATTATTTTTCTTAAGAAGATATTGAACGCCCTTGCTCATGTTTCCGGCAATTTCCCTGCTTCGCTGAACCATAGCCGGTAGGTCTGCCTTAGGTTCTGCATCTATAGTAATTCCGTAATTCTTAGCATGTTTAAGATAGTTAAAAACTTCTGCGCTTTTCAATAAAGCTTTTGTGGGGATGCAACCCCAGTTAAGACAAATGCCGCCAAGTTCAGATTTCTCAACAACAGCAGTTTTAAGTCCAAGCTGCGAAGCTCTAATAGCAGCCACATATCCTCCAGGGCCACTTCCTATTACTATTATATCGTAGTTCATATTTTTTTGGTTAAGAATAAATATAATAAGTTTCTAAAATCGTTTTTTAGGTTTTGGTATTAGGTTTCAGGTATCGGGTATCATGTATCGGGTATCGGGAAAATGAACACCCAACACCCAACACCCAACACCTAACACCTGACACCTGATACCTAATGCCTGATACCTAAAACCTAATACCTAATACCCGATACCTATCCTAATCTCCTCAATCAACCCCGGCTTACTTTCGCAAGCATTTCCAATTACAACAACATCTGCTCCGGCGTTCCAAAGGTCATGTGCTGTTTTTACATCTCTTATACCACCACCAACAATTAAAGGGATAGAAATGTTTGCTTTCACTTGTTTTATCATTTCAGCAGAAATGCTTTTTTCGGCACCGCTGCCTGCATCCATATATATCAATTTATGTCCGAGCATTTCGCCTGCTACTGCAGTACAAACAGCAATGTCGTTCTTTTCATAGGGAATGGGAGAAGTGTTACTCATATAAACAACGCTTGTGAGTTTGCCACTTTCAATAAGCATATAGCCACATGGAATAACTTCAATGCCGGCACGACGAATGTGAGGAGCGGCTATAACATGGTTTCCTATGAGCATTTCAGGATTTCTTCCCGATATTAACGACAACAACAGAATTGCATCGGCATTTGAACTAATTTGAAATACGCTTCCCGGGAAAATTACAACCGGAATATCAGTTTCGTTTTTAATAGACTGAATGCAACTTTCAAAACCACTGCCTTTGATTAGGCTGCCACCAACAAGAATTAAATCAACCTTTGCTGAATTGCATTTCTTAATAAGAGAAGAAATACTATCAGAATTTGCCTTATCAGGGTCAATCAGCACTGCTAATTGTTTTTTCCCTGTTTTAGCAATATTAGTAAGCTTTTCGTATATGGCCATTATAGTTTTTTGTGTGATTCAATATGCATGCAAAGTTAATGTTTGTAGATTAATTAGCAAATGAGTTAATTTGTTATTATGCCAATGTGGCAATGTGCCAATGTGGCAATGTGTCAATGTGTCAATGTGTCAATGTGGCAATTAGTGAAAATTTGCGAATTGCTATTTACTTAATTTGTGGATAATGACATCCTTATATTTTCTTATATGCCTTATATGGTAAAAAATATTTGTGCAAAATGATTTAGATAATTCAATACCGGATTTATCTTTTTAAACTTCTTATCTTTGCAGTCTGAAATTATTGAAATAAAATTTGTTACTATTACCTGATGTTTGCCATTATTGATATTGAAACCACCGGAGGCAATCCACGAAGAGATAAAATCACTGAAATAGCAGTTTTTATTCACGACGGGCTTCAAGTTGTTGATAGCTACCAGTCGCTCATAAATCCTGAAAGAAACATTCCTCCCTTTATAACTAAAATGACCGGCATTACTGATGAGATGGTTAGGTATGCTCCGAAATTTTATGAGGTTGCAAAAGATATTGTTGAAATTACTGAAGGTAGAGTATTTGTAGCTCATAATGTTACTTTCGATTATGGTTTTATTGCCCAGGAGTATAGAAGACTTGGATATGAATACCAAAGGGAAAAGTTATGCACAGTGCTGCTGAGTCGTAAGGCATTTCCGGGGCTTGAATCTTATAGCTTAGGCCGATTATGTGAAAACCTTAATATTTCCATAAACGACAGGCATAGGGCTGCAGGTGATTGTCTTGCAACAGTTAAACTTTTTGAAATGATATTGAATAAAAGTCCGCAAATAACTCTCAAAAGTTGTTAAATACTCTGTTTTTTTGATTTATTAGTATTTACATAAGGTCATTTTGCTTTCTTTTGCTTATAAATTAGATCGACTTTTCTTTTATCTCTGTTATAAAAAAAGTATGAGTAAAAAATCTGTTTCAATTACGGTCTATGGGAAAGTTCAAAGGGTCGGTTTCAGGTACTTTGTAAAAGAAAATGCAAAATCTCTAGGGCTTAATGGCTTTGTGAAAAACCTGACTGATGGCTCGGTTTATGTTGAAGCAACCGGAGAAGAAAATGATTTAGATACTCTTATTGATTATTGTAAAAAGGGTCCAGATTGGGCTAGAGTTGAAAAAGTAATTATTACTAAAACCCCAATTGTTGAGTTCGATAATTTTGAAATAAAATACTAACTGAAACTAACCAAATCTAAATTGAAATGAAAAAATTATTTGCTTTAAAATTGTTTTTGTTTGTTTTGACAATTAACTTTTTGTACGCCCAACAGCCTTTACCAAAAGGGCTAACAGATCAAGAAAAAGAAATTTATCATGATTTCATTAATAATCCTCCTGTTTCCAAGTCAGCTGTTCCTCCAGCAAATATTCCAAGAACTCCAGCAGAGTGGGAAGAAGCTCAAGGGGTTATTGTTACATGGGCTGGTTTTTCAGAAGAATTAAGAGAAATAGTTAGAAGAGCAAAAGAAACTACAACAGTTTATATCTTAACCAGTAATCCAAGTAATGTACAAACATATTTATCTAACGGTGGTGTAAATATGACGAATATCGTAATGCTTCAACCATCTTTTAACTCTATTTGGGTAAGAGATTATGGCCCTCAAAGCATTTATCTTCAGGATGGCTCTTTGGGTATTGTTGATTGGCTGTACAATAGACCTTCTCGCCCCGATGATAATCAAATTCCAGCGTATATTGCAAATTATCTTGGTGCATCTTACTTTGAACTTAGTGGCACGAGTGGACAGCTTATTGCAACAGGCGGCAACTTCTTTACCGATGGTCATGGCACAGGCTTTTCTTCTAAGCTTATTCAAACTGAAAATCCTTCATATAGTGCGACTCAAATAGATCAGCTAAAATACCAGTATATGGGTATAAACAGATATATTAAAATGGATGAGCTTCCTTATGATATTATCAGTCATATAGACATGCACATGAAGCTACTTGATGAAGAAACATTACTTGTAGCAAAATTTCCTACGGGTGTTTCTGATGGTCCTTATATTGAAAATAACCTGAATTATGTTCTGGATAACTATCAAACATGTTTCGACAGAAATTATGATGTTGTTAGAATACCAATGGCTCCAAATTCTAATGGTCAATATCCGCCTAACTCTGATTATAGAACCTATACCAATGCATTAATTCTCAATAAAATTGTTTTGGTACCTCAGTATAATCATAATCTTGACGAAACAGCTTTGCAAATTTATCGCGATGCAATGCCGGGATATGATGTTTTTGGGATAAATATGACTGCCGTAATTCCCTTGGCCGGTGCTATTCATTGCATAACAAGAGAAATTGCAGCTAACGATCCAATCCACATTTCTCATGCTAGAAAAAGATTTGTTTTACTCGAAGAAAATGAGCTTGTTTTTGATACTAAAGTTACTAGTCCGTCTGGCGTATCTTCAGTTAAACTTTTTTATTCTATAGATGATGCAAAAACTTTTGGTAGTGTTGATATGACTCTCGAAGGCGATACTTACAGTGTTGTTATAGATGATGTTGAACTCGAAGAAGGTATGATGGTTCATTATTATATATCTGCTACAAATGGCAACTCTAAAACAATTAATAAACCATACGTTGCTCCTCAAGGTTTTTATTCTTTTGAAGTAAAACTTGTTGATAATACTTCGGTTGAGCCTACTGTTATACCTACTTTTGTTGTTTATCCAAATCCCTCTAATGATTTTATAAATGTTTCTGCTTCAAATGATTTTGCAGGTGGCGACATCTTCATTACAAACATTCAGGGTAAAATTCTTTATCAGGATAAACTTGAGAATGAAAGTGTTGATATTCTTAAATCGATTAATATTTCACAGTTTCCTGATGGTTTTTATTTTGTGAAAATTCAAAATAGAAATTTAGTTGAAGTTAAAAAGTTTATTAAGTACTGATAAATTCTGGAATGATCAGACGTTTTTATTATATGCTTCCTCCGTCTTTTCGACTTTTGGTAAGACGTGCTGTGTTTTTACCTGTCGATTTGTACAATGGTATCTCTGGCAAAAAAGAAAACCTTGTGCCTCCTAGAGGTATGATTTATACGGGCTCTGGCGATTATGTTAAAACCGGCAATCTGTTTCTGAAATTCTTTATTGAGCATTGCAACTTAATGCCGAATCACAGGGTTCTAGACATTGGAAGTGGTATTGGTAGAATAGCCCGACCGCTTACTTCATATCTTCTCCCCGATGGAAGTTACGAAGGATTTGACCTGGTTGATTCCGGCGTTAGCTGGTGTAAGAAGAATATTTCTAAGCAGTTTCCTAATTTTAACTTTCAAAAAGTAAATCTTTATAACGACCTCTATACTTCAAAAGGAGAGAAAGCTGAAAAGTTTGTGTTTCCTTATAATGATGAAGAATTCGATTTGGTTTTTCTGGTTTCTGTTTTTACCCATATGCTGCCTGATGAGGTAGATAATTATATGAAAGAGATTCATAGGGTGCTTAAGAAGGGTGGAAAATGTCTTGCTACTTTCTTTGTTATAAACGACGATAGTTTATCTCTCTCTAAAGGCAATAAATTTAGATTTGATAAGTGTTTTGGCAATTATTATCTTATGGATGAGAAAGTTCAATCTGCAAATGTTGCCTTTAAGGAAGATTTTATTGTTGATAAACTTATAGCCGATAATTCTCTTTCGCTTAACAAAATTATTTATGGTTACTGGGCAAGTGGCAATGTATCAGATAAAATTAGTTTTCAGGATGTTGTTATAATTGAAAAATAATTCCATTATAACTTTACATTTGTAAAAATTTAACACCTCATATTATGAAGAGAGCATTATTTATTTTATTGTTGGCTTTGGTAGCCTTTTCTTGTTCTAATGTAAAAAAAGGATGGCCGGAAATACAAGCGCCTGTAGCTGAAAAAATAGCAACTCCGCTTGTTTTGCACGGTGATACAAGAATAGATTTTTATTACTGGATGAATGACAGAAATAATCCCAAAGTGATAGAATATCTAAATGCCGAAAATGAATACGTAGAAAAAATGATGGAGGGAAGCAAGTCCCTCAGAGACGAGCTATACAAGGAAATGGAGGGAAGGATAAAGCAGGAAGATGAATCAGCTCCATATTTCAAAAATGGATATTTCTATTATACGAGGTATGAACATGGTGGCGAATACCCAATATATTGTAGAAAAAAAGGTAATCTCGAAGCAAATGAAGAAATAATTCTTAATGTGCCGGTAATGGCTAAGGGATACTCATTTTTCAGTGTTGGAGATTATGATATCTCTCCTGATAATTCTAAAATTGCTTTTACTATCGACACGCTGGGAAGAAGGCAATACACTATTAAAATTAAAGATCTGGAATCTGCGCAAATTAAACCTACAGGTATATCTCAAGTTGGTGGAGATGTTGTTTGGGCTGCTGACAATAGCACTGTTTTCTTTAATTCAATAGACCCTGTTACTCTCCGATATGATAGAATAAAAAGATATAATACTTTAAAAGATGATGCTCCTGTTGTAGTTTATTATGAGAATGATGAAACTTATTATTACATGGGAGTTTCCCGCACAAAAGATGATCATTATATTAAAATTGAATCTCAAGCAACTCTTAGTAATGAGATATTAATTCTTAAAGCCGATAATCCGCAAGGGGAGTTTAAGGTGTTTTCGCCAAGAGAAAAGGAGTTTGCTTATGAAATCGAACATCTTAATGGAATGTTTTATGTTTTAACAAGCTATAAGGCATTGAATTACAGGCTAATGGAAACAACCGCCGCCAAAACTGACAGAAAATTTTGGCAGGAAGTAATTCCTCACAGAGAAGATGTATTTCTTGAAGGAATGGAGGTATTTGAGAATTATCTGGTTCTTCAAGAGAGAAATAATGCTTTAAGAGGTTTGAGAATTATTGACTTTATTATGAAACAAGATTATTATCTTGATTTTAATGAAGAGGCCTATTCTGTTGCTCTAAATGTAAATGCTGATATTAGCGCAAGCGTTTTACGCTATTACTATACTTCGCTTACTACTCCGGGAACTATTTTCGACTATGATATGTTGAAGAGACAAACAAATATGGTGAAACAAACAGAAGTATTGGGAGGTTTTGAGGCCGGTAATTATGAAACGAAAAGAGTTTTTGTGACCGTTAGAGATGGTGAAAAGGTTCCGCTTACAATGGTTTATAAAAAGGGAATTAATTTAGATGGAAACAATCCGGCATTATTATACGGATATGGTTCTTATGGATCAAGTGTTGAGCCTAGATTCAATTCAAATTGGATTAGTCTGCTCGACAGAGGTTTTGTTGTTGCAATGGCTCATGTGAGGGGAGGACAAGAGATGGGGCGTAAATGGTATGAAGCTGGTAGATTGCTCAATAAAAAGAACTCGTTTTATGACTTTATCGATCTTGCAAAGTATTTAATTGATGAAAAATATACCAATTCCAACAAGCTTTTTGCTCAAGGCGGATCTGCAGGTGGATTGTTGATTGGAGCTGTTGCCAATATGGCACCTGAATTATTTAAGGGAATTATCGCCGCTGTGCCTTTTGTAGATGTTGTAACTACAATGATGGACGAAACTATTCCTCTCACAACTGCTGAATATACCGAATGGGGTAATCCTGAAATTAAAGAATTCTACGATTATATGTTGTCTTATTCTCCTTACGACAATATAACCAAACAAAACTATCCGAATATTCTTATTACTTCAGGTTTGCACGACAGTCAGGTTCAGTACTTCGAACCAAGCAAGTGGATTGCCAAGCTTAGAGAATATAACACTGCCAATACAAAATTACTCTTAACTACCAATATGGATGCCGGTCACGGAGGAGCATCTGGCCGCTTCAGAAGGCTTAATGAAATAGCACTTCAGTATGCTTTTATGTTGGAATTGCTGGATTGAAAAGATTTAAGATTTGTAAGATTAATGATTTAATGGCCAGGCGCATTGCCTAATTCCAATAGAAACGCGATATAAATAAACCCTGTAGAAACGCGATGTAGAGATAACCAGTAGAGACGCGATGCATCGCGTCTCTACTGGGTTGTAAATATTATACTATAGTTCCACGCCCACACCTATTTCACTTCTTTCAACGCTTTTTCTACAGCATCAAACAGTGGTTTGTTGCTAATTTGTTGGCCTACTGCTTTTTGCATCCAGTGTTGTGGTGTTAATCTGCCAATTGCGAATATTCTTAAAACTTCTTCAGCAAACTTTTTGTCCTTTATATAGTCCTCAAGTTGAAACATTATCAATCTACCATATGGATAGTTCATTAGATATAGTGGCGATTGTATCATGTGTGAATAGATTGCCAAAAGGGGAATATCTTTTTCTCCAAAAACATCAGCATAATAATCATTCCAGATTTCTATTGCAATACTTATAACAGCTTCCTTAAGTTCTTCTGCTGTTGCGTTGGGGTTTTCGTAAAGCCATTGCCATGCCTTCATGTCAACCAATGATACACCCATCATTTCATAATTATCCCAAAAGATATCTATCACTTCATAATTTTCTTTGGTGCTGTCTTTTTCTTTAAATCCTAGCAAATCAAGGTCTCTTCTTTGAAACATAAATGCCAATGCTTCAGTAAATGCAGTGTTTGGAGTTCCTGTTATGAAATAATTATCAACCATGTGCATACTTATAGTTTGCTCAACGTTATGTCCAAACTCATGTACTGCAATGTTATATCCTTTATAGTCCATTCCGTCTGTTCCAATGCGTGTTCTTAGGTGAGATGGCATAGAGCGCATTGAGGCTCTCCAAGCGTGACCGCTTCCTCTGGCAGCATCAACATCAACCCTGTCGGCAATAAATGTAGCTGTTTGCTTGTCGAATCCTAAGTGCAACAGCATTCTTTGCAGGTCTTTTTTCATTGCTGTTGCATTTGGGTATTTTGCTTTTGTGATAAGGTTTAATGCTTCTTCAGACATTCCGCCTCTTCCTACAAAATCATCATACCAAAGATCGAATGGTCTTAAGTTTCTCCCCATTCTTTCACTTATAAGTTTTCCAACTTCTCTTAAAAGAGGAGAGGCTGCATATTCTTTAAACAATGCCTCAACTTCCTCTATCGTAATTTCCATACTGCTATCGAACCTTCGTTTGATATAAGTATCAAGGTCGGTATAATATGGGTCCATTTGTTTTAGTGCTTTGAAGTTGTTGAGCAAATATTCATATCGTATGTTTCCTTCTTTAGTAAACTCTATTTTACTTCCATCTTTAAATAGTTCATTGCTGAAAGGATTCCACAAATATTCATCATTGTTTATAACCTCTTTGGGAATATCTTGATTTATTATTCTCAACATTACTTTATAAAGCATCTCCTGTTTTTCTAATCCGCCATTTTGCCCGTAGTTAGATTTTATCTCATCTCTTATATTCCAGTGAGCAAGAAGCTTCATATTTTCAGGGAAAAGAGTTTTGCCTTCATCATTAAGCAGTTTCCCTGCAAATATGTTGTACTCAGAAATGTAAAGTCTTGAAGCAGAGTAAACTTCATTATAGTTTTGAAGAATTTGGGCAGGTACTCTGGCTGTAAACATTTCCCCAAGTCTGGCAAATCCCCACTGGCGACCATCCCAATTGCCACCTAGTTTGTTTTTTTCTTCCAGCGAATAATAAGGGAAGTTTAATGTAATTATAAAAGCAATTTTGTTGGCATAAAAATCATCCTGAATATGAGCAGAAGGGCTGTATGCACCAAAAAGTCTGTCAATTTTGTGCAAAGGCCCCGTATCTTCGTGCACTGCGCGGTTAAGTTCCAGCACAATTCTATTCATATAACCGTTAAGATGTTCGAAGTTGTGTGCCATTGCTTGGAAAACATAGTTAAGCTCTTCATCGTCAGCAATGAAATTTTCGCTACAAAAAACCTCAAAGTCTTCAATGCTACCATCAGACTCGCGCCATAGGTTAGCTGTGGCTTTTACACCTTTCTCTATCCTGTAGTGAAGGGAAGCATCATACTTTGTTTTTAGTTCATTTGCAACTGAATTGATAGTTGCTTCGCTAATAGGGCTGGTTTCTAAAGTGATTTTTTCCTTACATCCAGTAATTGATAAAATGACAACTAAAAGTATTGCAAGTTTTTTCATAGTATTAGAAGTTTTAAATTGAATGATTGATAAATTTTTTCAAATGTATGAAATTATATGATATTTTGGGAGTGTAATGGTGGGAAAGAGTTACAGAAGAGTTACAGAAGGGTGACAGAAGAGTTACACAGGGGTAATTATCTTCCTATTGTGCCTATGTTTTTTATGTGCCTATGGGTTAATCTTTTTTATTGGAAGACCTTGTCACCATTCCTGTCACTTTCCTGTCACCTTCTGTAACCTCTAAAGGGTTTCGGATTTTTTAATTGGAACACGGATGACACGGATTATACGGATTGTTACTGATTAATGCATCAGTTATCTCTGCGTTTTTCGCGAAATCTTAGCCCTTTGCGTGGAAATTTTTTTAACCACGGAGACACGGAGAACACGGAGGTTCACGGAGAAAAGTTCTCCGCTTTAAGGTTTCTAATCCATACAATCTGCACAATCCTTGCAATCTTTTTTACCCCCCAGCCCCCTAAAGGGGGAGCTGCAAACATTTGTGTTTGACTCAGGACTCAGGACTCAGGACTCAGGACTCAGGACTTCTTCGGTATAAATCCTGCACTCTTACCACTGACTGATTTGTATGCAGTTTGATAATCCTCCAGAGATGCGTTGCCGCCCATTGCTCTCAAAATTCTGATTCTTTCCTGAAGAGGAGGGTGGGTGCTTGAAAGGTTTTTTAGTTTTTGTCCCTTTGGCTTTAGCGGATTTGCAATATACATTGGTGCTGTACTTTGGTTTGCAGATTTAAGGTCTAATGTAGATCCTCCAATTTTTTCAAGCGCAGATGCCAGTCCTTCAGGGTATCTAGTAAGTCTTGCGCCTGATGCATCGGCCAGATATTCTCTTTTTCTCGACAATGCAAAGTATAATAGTCGAATCGCAATAGGTGCAATAATCGCGAATGCAACAGCAATAATTATAAGTATAATTTGTCCTTTTCCGTCTCCTTTCTTTGAGCTGCCACCTCTACCATATAGCATTGATCTTAAAAATATCTGAGATATTATGGCAACTGAAGCAACCATAATTGTAGCAATTGTGAGATACCTGATATCACGATTTATTATGTGTGATATTTCATGAGCCACAACTCCCTGAAGTTCATCTCTGTTCATCATGTTTAGAAGTCCGCTCGTTACAGCCACAACACTGCTGTCGGGAGTCATTCCTGCTGCAAAAGCATTTGGAGCAGGATCGTCGATTATATAAACCTTTGGCATTTTGGCCATTCCGGCAGCTATGCTCATTTCTTCAACTATATTGAAAAGTACGGGATTGTCTTTATGCTGAATCTCTTTAGCATTACTCATTCTTAATATAATTGCTTTTCCTTGCGAAAATGAGATTAGCAGTAGAATGAAATATATAACTGTTGCTATTATAATACCAAAGAATCCACCGTCAACCGGATTTATAGCTAAACCTATAAAATATCCCAATGCAAGCAATACTATACTCATTATTATTACCAGAAACATTGATTTTTGCTGATTTTTCCTAGCTACTTCCCACATGATTTTTTTGTTTAAATTATTCCTTTTTCCTTATACCCTTATACCCTATACCTTATACCTTAGTTCCACCAACCCCCCAGCCCCCTTCCGACTCAGGACTATCCTAAAACTCCACCTTCACAGCCTTACCTTCTTCCGGATTTTCTAATTCAAAGAAAGGTTCTTGTTTAAATCCGAACATGTTTGCAAAGATATTCGATGGAAACATCTCTATTTTATTATTATAATGCAAAACCTGATCGTTATAGTTCTGCCTGGAAAAAGCAATTTTGTTTTCTGTTGATTTTAATTCTTCTTGCACTGCAAGAAAATTCTCGTTTGCTTTCAGATTTGGATAGTTTTCTACCGCAATTTTGAACTGACCCAAAGCCTGTGTCAACATGCCTTCAACTTTTGCTTTATCCTCAACGCTTGTGGTTTGCATTGCCTGAGAGCGCAAACGCGTTATGCTTTCCAGAGTTTCTCTCTCGTGTTGCATATATTCCTTAACTGTTTCAACTAGGTTGGGAATAAGGTCGTAACGTCGCTTTAATTGTACATTTATCTGCGACCAACCATTTTTGACCTGATTCTTAAGCCTGATAAGACTGTTGTAAACTGATGCAATCAATAATATTATTACAAATATTACTGCCAATACTATTAATAAAGCTGTCATAGTTTTTTTCGGCAAATTTAAGAAAAATCTTAATTAAGTCGGTAGTCGGTAGTCGAAAGTCAACAGTCGAAAGTCGAAAGTCAACTTGCAGCTTAATGTTGGCTGAGGCTCCCGAAGCTAAAGAAAAGATTGAATGGATTGTAAAGCAGCAAGGCGATGTCATCAGCTCCCCCTTTAGGGGGCTTGGGGGGTAAAAAAGATTGTATGGATTGTTCAGATTGAACTTTCGACTTTCGACTTACGACTTACGACTTCCGACTCAGGACTATTTTAGATTTTTGAAAATAAAAAAAAGCACAGGGTCTTTTGGTGAGAATAATTCGTTTTGGGAAACCTTTATTCTTTTGAGGCAATCTTACTTCGCACAATCCACGCTGATATCCAGCTTTTTGATCGTATTTAATAAGCCCTGTGCCTTTAAACGTTCTGACATTCTAGCAACAAATTTATAGTGCTTATTATATTTTCATTTCTCAAATCGTAAAAATAAAATGTCAAAAGGTAAAAATAGAATAGTTTTTATCATTTACTGAATTTGACAAATATCCTGATTTTTTCTAAATGGATATGATAATCGTCTTATCTCCAGCTGTTTTTACCTGTGAATGATAGTAATCCTGTTATTAAAATATATACGGGATACAAAATTGAAGTTATTGGATATAAAAATAGCAGTTTTGTATATCCCAAAAATTTTGCAAATAATGCTATTATTGGAAAATCTATAATGAATTTGGTGGCTGTAAGAATAATTAGTGGAAGGGCAAAAACTTCCTGATTAAATATCAGACCAACGCACCCTAATAGAATTAGAATGTTTAAAAGGAACACAATTAATGCTAATATTTGCGCTGTTATATCGTGATAACCTTTTGCTTTTCCGGCCCACCTTGCTCTTTGCCTGAAAAACCCTGACAGCGAAGATTGTGGCTTAGTATATACTATTGCTTCTGATGATTTTAAAAATATAATCTTTTTGTTTTCTCGCATTTTTATTTGTTGTAATAAAAAAATGTCATCACCGGAAGCGTAATCAGAACCAATTTTGTATCCTCCATGATTTTCAAATACAGTTTTTTTAAATGCCAAATTTGCACCGTTTGCCATTATCGGATTGTTTAATGCTGCAGAGCCTCCTGTGATGCCTGCCAAGCTCATAAACTCCAACGATTGCAGCTTTGAAAAAATTGTTTTGCCGGGTGTTATGCAAACTGGACCAAGTATCATATCTGGGGAAGTCGAAACGTAGATGTCTGAAATACTTGATAGCCATTTAGTGCCCATAATGCAGTCGGCATCTGAAGTTACTATCAACTCTCCTTTGCAATTTGCTATGCCCTCAGTTATAGCTGATTTCTTCCCCGACTTATCCTCTTTATTGTTAATTAGAATAATGGAATGCGATTTATATCTTTTAATAAAATCATTAACAATATCTTTTGTTTTATCCGTTGAATGATCGTTTACAATTATAACCTCAAACTTGTCGGCAGGATATTCTTGTTTTATTAAACAGTCAAGACATTTTGAAATATTGTCCTCTTCATTTTTCGCAGCTATTATTATAGATATAATAGGGTAGGAGGTCGTTTTGCTTTTTCTATAGTTTGGTAATAATATCCACGACAAAGTATATACTGCAATAAAACCACAGTATATACTCGCAATAAATATTACTAATGCATAAAGTATTATTGTTGTCATAACTTTAATATCACACTAACAAAAATATCTCAACAACGATCAATAACCTCATTCTTTAGTTTATCTTTTAAACTAAAGTCTTCATAAAATGAAATAAATGCACCCAAAAGCGCAGGCAATACAAGGTTTACTATCCAAATAGAAAGCGAAGCGCTAATTAATGCTGCTTCATTATAGTTGCCCGACAGAATTGGGAAAGCACCGAATATTAATAATGTAACTGAACTTTTAACTCCTGATTCGGAGAGTGCAGATACCGGAATTATTATCATAATTAGATAAATTATGCTGTTTAATAGTAGTACAGGCAGTAATTCTATTTTGTAACCCCATATATGCAGAAGTATGTAGAATTGAAAAATAAAAACAAGATATCTCATCAGGCTTAGGTAATAAAGCTTAAAAATAGTTTTTCTCTTAACAAGGCTGAAAGCCGCCAAGTAACTCTGCCATTTTTGTGACTTTATTCTTGATGTTAATTTCTTAGAAATTGTTTCAAAGAAGATTATTATTAAACTTATCACAAATAAAACGATAAGAGCTATGGAAATTATCATAACATTCCATTCGTTTATAAAGACATTATCATACTGAAGATAAAGCATTGCAAATACTAAGGAAGTTATACCAAAAATTAGTGTTATAGAAAGCTGAGATATGCTGGCTAGCGCGTTTAATAGCAAGCCTTTTATTCTGTTGTCTTTGTTTAGAACGAAAACCCTTCCTGCAAATTCTCCTATTCTTTTTGGTGTAATCATAGCCAGTGTTAATCCAAACAAAATGCTTTTGTAAGCTAGGTTGATACTAATTGGTTGAATATGAATTACTAGACTTCTCCATTTTTCAGACTCAAGCAACCAGTTTATATAAGATAATGCTATCGTTAGAATTATTAAGAATATTGATGTTGTTGAAATTTCAATGGAATTATACCAAATAGAAATCTGATTGCTTGGAATAGATGAGATAATGTAAAATATGTATACAAAGGCTGCGGCAGCAATAAATACATTACTCCATTTAAGTAAAAAATTGATTACATTTGCGCCTAAACCCTTATTCTCGTTTTTTTTCATTGTAACGAATTATAGAAATGGCCACCGAAAGGATAATATTGGGAATTGACCCAGGCACTAATAACATGGGACTTGGAATTATTTGTGTTAAAGGGTCCAATGTTGAAGTCCTTACGATGGATGTGCTAAAGTTAAGCAAACTTACAAATCATGAGTTAAAACTCAAGAAAATATTTGAAACAACCCTGAGGGTAATTGACACATATCATCCTGACGAGCTTGCTATTGAAAGTCCTTTTTTCGGAAAGAATGTTCAATCTATGCTTAAGCTTGGCAGAGCGCAGGGGGTTGCAATTGCAGCAGCATTATACAGGGATGTTCCGGTTTTTGAATATTCTCCGAGAAAAATAAAGCAATCAATTACCGGAAAGGGCAGTGCTTCTAAAGAACAATTGGCTTCTCTTGTAATGCAATTGTTGTCTATAAAAGAGGTTCCGGAACTATTGGATATAACTGATGCATTAGGCGTTGCTCTATGCCACTATTTCCAGAACAAAAAAATAGCTAAGTCTGAAGAAACTTCATATACAGGGTGGAAAGCTTTCTTAAGTCAGAATCCTGACAGAATAAAATGATAATTATAAAACTACTTTAGATCCAATTCTTTCAGCAATCATCTTTAGCTCATCGTTACTAAGCTTTAGCTTTGGTTTGCTAAAATCAATATCATAAACACTGTTTATTGGAACAAGATGAATGTGAGTATGAGGCACCTCAAGTCCAACTACAGCAATGCCAACTCTTTTGCAGTTAACGCATTTTTTTATTGAATGTGCAACTTGTTTTGCAAACAAAAACAATTCCTTATAAAGCTCATCATCAATATCAAAAATGTAATCAATTTCTTGTTTTGGAATTACAAGTGTGTGACCTTTTGCCAATGGGTTTATGTCAAGAAATGCAAGGAATTTATCATTCTCTGCAACTTTATGGCAGGGAATCTCTCCATTTACTATTTTTGAAAAAATACTGCTCATTGTTTTATGGTTTTGGTTGATATGATAGTTATGCTATTTAGAATTACATTGAAATTTCAATTATCTCAAATTTCATAACACCAGCAGGCACAGTAATTTCAACAATCTCACCGGCACTTTTTCCTAAAAGCCCCCTTGCGATTGGAGAATTAACAGAAATCTTTCCGGCTTTAATATCAGCTTCATTCTCAGGTACAAGTGTATAAGCAACTATTGCTTTGTTTTGCAAATTGTGTAATTTAACTATTGAAAGAATAGAGATTTTAGTATTATCTAGCTGACTTTCATCAATTACCCTTGCATTGCTAAGAGTATCTTCAAGTTTTGAGATACGCAGTTCTAACATCGCTTGTGCATTTTTGGCAGCGTCATATTCAGCATTCTCTGAAAGGTCGCCCTTTTCTCTCGCTTCAGCTATCATAAGAGATATAGCAGGCCTTTCTACAGACTTCATCTTTTCTAGCTCATCCTTAAGCTTTTGCAGGCCATCTTTTGTGAAATACTTAACTTCGTTCATGATAATCTTAATTACTTTATAAATCTCTATTTAGGCATAATGCCAGTTTCATTAAACAGAAAAAAATGGTAAAAAAAAACAGTTGACAGCCTGAGTTAAATTAACAAACTGACAACCAGTGTAATAGAATTTTTTTTTAAAAAAAACACCCCGATAATTGTTAGGTGTAACCCATATCGGAGCAAATTATTATCGTTTAAAATCTAATGCAAATATATGCAATAAAATAGTACAAACTAAAAAAAACTTTTAATATCTTCTGTTAATAATTTCCGAATATATTATCGCTTTTTTTGGGTTGCTTACAAATTCAGAAAGATAATCTGAATCAATTATATCTGAATTTGACATATGATCTGATGAATCAAGGTCAACTACTTCTGGCCTGCTTTCATCTTCCTTTTCAAGCATTTTAATCATATCTTCAATGCTTTCAAAATCTTGTGAGCCAAATTCATAATCTTGATCCATTTTATATCCTTGCGAAAACTGTTCATATTTGTTTTCAGGATATACCATTTCAGGATATTCAAATTTGTATTCCTCAGGTTCAACATATTCCTCCAAGCTTTCACTAAGAGTTTCTAAAGATTCTTCAGTTTCTTCAATTGGCGAGTTTTTTCCAAAGATATCTTCAATCATTGTCTCCATATCTCTGGCAGGCTGAGGTTGAGGTTGATACTCGGGTGCTTGTTGTGCTTCTACTGGCTTTGCTGGCTGTGCCGCTTGTGCTTTCTTCTTTTTGTTTGCACCAACAATCCCAACAACTATCCAAACAATCGCAAGTATTATATATATGAGGTCTTCCATTAATGGTATTTTTTATCAAAGATATAATCAATTATATGAAAATAAAAGTTTTATAATTATTATTTAAAAACCTTACGCCACCAACGTTTATAAAAAGGCTGTTTTACTCCGCTCCAATCTTCACTTTTTCTTTTTGTTTGCTTCATCCTTTTTCTGGCATCACTTGTTTGGGCTTTCAGATGTTTCTTTTGTCCCTCTTGTATCATTTTCTCAGTTTCTTTTTTCCTTTTTTCTTGAGCCTTTTCAGTTTTTCTTTGAGCTGAGCTTGCCTTATACTTGGGTGTACACGAACTTGCCGGCACTAATAATATTGCCAGAACAAAAATCATATACTTTAAGTACTTCATACAGTTTTTTTTGTTATCTCAATTCTAACGAGTTGCTGCTGTTTTTATTATTGCAAATTTAATAAGTAATATGAAAAAGCGATAGTCATTATTTGATGCGCAACAAGAAAACAATCCACGTAAAAAACTCAAAATACCTGCTAAAACAACAAAATTACAAAACCTTATCAATTTTTCAACCTTAGTAGAATATTTTGTTTACGTAAAAATATAACCTCTTATATAACTTCCTCGTTCATGCAGCTTCCAGTTTAGCTAATTTCATCCTTAACTGATTGATTTTCTTTTGTTTATATTTTTGTTGAAATTCAAGTAGCGCATTTGGGTTGAAACTTTGTTGGT
>Ga0208244_100425_pt1 | contig 42032 bp, 38 predicted proteins | sample SubbioCR12Aug_5A_FD_184828 | JGI IMG/M metagenome (GOLD analysis project Ga0208244, IMG submission 184828) | Serpentinite rock and fluid subsurface biosphere microbial communities from McLaughlin Reserve, California, USA - CR12Aug_5A (SPAdes) | ecosystem: Environmental > Terrestrial > Deep...
AGGAACTGGCTCTTTGTTTACCCTACAAGTTCCCTTCCTCGATTATTACTGAACCATAAACTGGGTTACCGATGTATTGACACATCTTAAAACCAATTCTGGGTAACCTATGTTATGGCATTTGGGAAATAGAGATTAATATGTCAAATTAAGATTTAACCCCTGTGTTTTTCTTGACAAAATTAATAATCTAGAGTCTAATCCTTTCAATTGAAAGGTGCATTCGTATGAGAGATAAACTTTATAAACCTATGATGATAATCTCGATCATCATCATCATTTCCTTTTTGTTCTCATGGGCCTCTGCTCAACAAGAAAAAATTGAGCCAAAATCCGCTGTCAAATACTATACAGAAGACCCCAAAGTCCTCTACTCGCAGACCTGCCAACTTGCCCGCAGCAAGCAGGAGAGCGATTTGCAGATTCTACAGGCCCGACTGACGGACACGGCCTTCCTGGCAAAGATCGATTCAGCCAAATCCTATGAAGGGCAACCTACGCGCCTCCGTGTGGCAGGCGTACTGCAGATTCTCGCCGAAAACCCTGCACCTCCGGCCCAAAAGGTTCTGCTTTCGCTGACAACATCTCCCGTCTTCCTGGAACACCGGGCACGGGTTGACCTGCTCATCCAGGCCTTGGTGCAAATCAAGCCCGCTCCCCAACAAGCCGTGGTATTCTGGGATAAGCATTTCCAACCAGAGGATGGTTACTCTGCGGTCACCGTCTGGGCACTCTTGAAAAACGGGTCGCCCCCAGCTTTAGCCCTGTTCGAGAAAAGGATGATGGACGTAAGGTTCTCGGAAACCGAACGGCGATATTGGCTTAATGCCTGCGTCCTTCAACACCGAAACGATTTGCCGCTGCTCCAGGCCTGCGAGAGGCTGTTGGCCAGTCGATTGGAAGAGCTCTACCGCCTACTGCTGGTGGATGTTCTGTTCGACTACAAACCAGATGACTGGTATGGGGCGGGCCATTGGTATAGGCCCCCTCTGAGGGGAAAGGCTACGATCGAGGCTCTGAAGCAGCTTGACACCTTAGGGCGAAAAGCCCTGCAGAATCAGCCCTTATCGACACTGCAGCGGCAGCAGGTGCAATTGGTGTTGCGGGAGGTCGAAGAGTTGCTGCGGAGCAGGAAATGATCTGGGACTCTGGGAAGTGAAGGTCCAATTCTTCTCAAAGCGAGGACACAATCGGTAGCGATTTACCTCTTAAAAAATGCACCTTGAATCTTGGGAATTTTTTTATTGACATACTATTCCCCGCTTTCGTATATTAATCTTCACAAAATAAGTTCTTATCATCCTTTCATCTCATGTAACGTTAGGAGTAGCGCTCAGGGAACGCGGCCCTTAGTTGGTGCAACCCAATTGGACCTCCAAGATGTTCTGTATCAACGGTGTCACAGCCGCCCTCTAACTGGAAGAGATAATGATCAATTACAAGGTGAAACAAGGGGATTGTCTGGCCAGCATTGCCGAGAAACACGGGTTCTCCTGGGAGACCCTGTGGAACTTACCCGAAAATAACGGGCTCCGTCGCAAGCATCAGGAGCCTACGATCCTGTTACCCGATGAGATCGTGCGGATACCGGACCGGCGCGAAAAGGAAGAGAATGGGGCAACGGAGCAACGCCACCGGTTCCGGAAAAAGGGAACGCCGGCGCTCCTGCGTTTACAGGTGATGAGGCCAGCAGAGCCTGATGAAGAGCAACCTTCTGAGCTGACGGGTGAAGAAGCCCCGGAAGAGGAGCCGTTGGAGGTCGTGGAAGAGGATCCACCTCCACCGGACGCAGAAGCGGACGAGCCCTGGGCTGATGCCCCATACGTCTTGAACATTGATGGCAGGCTAACCGAGGGACGTACCGATGGGGAGGGAAAGCTGGAAGTGCCAATTCCACCGGGAGCGAGGAAGGGCCGATTGACGATGGAGCCAGGTACGGAGCGGGAAAAGGTCTACCCTCTGCGCTTGGGACACTTGGATCCAATCACCTCAGTGTCTGGGGTTGCAGACCGGCTGAATAATCTCGGTTATCACAATGGCTCCCGGCCGACCGAGATGACCCCTGATCTTCGGGAAGCCCTGCGGGCGTTTCAGAAAGCAAATAACCTGCGGGAATCGGGCGAGGCTGATCAAGCGACTCAGGATAAGCTGAGCGAAATACATGGTTCGTAGCTTCGGACCGCCAAGTCAAGGAACGGAGAAAAGTCGAGATATGGCGCTCAGTAATCGTATCAGGATAATCTTCGCGACAGTTGGTGTCCGCAGGGAGAGCCCGCGATGGGGGCCAAGCGAGTGGACGTTTCGGGCAATAGTGGCCGGACAAGCCGTGGGTAATCCTGATACTCGATTTCTGGCCAACGCCCGCGAGAATATTGACCTGCCGGAGGCAACCTGGTCGCACACCGTTGACATTTCAGCGCTGGACAGTATTGAGATCACATTCGCAGGGACCGCAATTGCCGAGAGCGGAAATCATGATCTCGGCAGGGTCCGATGGGTGATGCGGACCTTTGGACAGCAGGAGCGCCTTCTGACCAACCGGTTTTTTGCGCTGACGATTCGAGTGGAAGTGGAAATCGAGGGGGCATTCGGAACCCATCTGGAAAACGCGATTTACGCCTCCCGAGAAGTTAGCGGTCAAACGATTTGGACAACGGCATCCGGCCGGCGGATGGTTGCACGGCTCGAGTTTTGCGAGGTGCGACCGGTTATGAGCGATGCAACGATGCCGCCAAGACCCAGACAGCCACCCGGTGCAGGGCCCGAAGTCCGTAACGGGAGGGGGCGGCCACAAATCATGCCGACCGATCAGATCAATTTTATTCATAACCCCAGTGTAATCCCGATGCTATCGGCTGCCGAAGCCAACGATCAGACTGCCGCCTGCATCGAATACACATACTACCGTCCGAGCGCATTGGCGTTCACCAATCAGGATGATCGGCTGCGGTGGTCGAAGGTATCGGTGGCCGATGGCGGAGACGTTGAATTCGTGGGCGGCGACCGGGGGCTTATCATCTACGTCCGCGGCGTCCATGAGGGGGAGGTCCGATTGGAGTGCCGCATGGAAGGTGTGGTTCTTGCGACATATCGGGCCTTGGTTCGGCAGATCCGTGACATCCCATGCCGCTTCAACATCCTCAACGGTCCGGCCGGGGCCGTTCCGAGTTCGGGTCACCAAGAAGTGAACAATCACATGCAGGTGGCCAATATCTTCCTGCGTCAGGTTGGGCTGCGACTGGTCCTGGATACCGATGTGACCGTGACCGATGGTGCAGTCGCCTCGGCTATCCCCGGGATCTTTCGGATTTCCGTAGGCGCTGGTGTCACCAGAAATGTCACGGGAAACTATCCGGGAAGTAACCGGCTGAATTATCGGCCCGACGTGCTCAATATTGCTTATATCCATTCTGACTTCATTGGTGGCGGATGGGTAGGCTTTGGAATGGCATCAGATTTCTCGGCAAACAACCTGCCCGGAGATCGTGTGGAAGATAGCGGGACACCCTCCACCTCGTGGATAAGGCCCTGTGGGATTCCACCCGACGCAACTGCTGGCACGGTTCGCATGAGGGTCTTCCGCGGGAACCAACGGCGCACAGGGCATCCACAGTTGTATGCCCTGTATGTGACCAATGCCAGCGGCAATCCAACTACGCAAGCCGGTATCTTGACCTACGGAGGTACTATCGCACACGAGGTCGGGCATATCCTGACTTTACGACACCGGATAGGCGCTGGAAACGATACTTTAAGCCGACCCCTCGGCACCAACCTCATGCATGGAACGAATCCTTCCACGCTTGCCCAGGACCTTGATATCGTCCAGGCCCGGGCTGTCTTAGGCTGTCCGTTAGTTCGGGCTCCGGCCGCCGCACCTGCTCCTGCTGCTGCTCCTGCGGCTCCCGCTGCAGCTCCAGCCGGGCCGGCGCCTGCAGCGCCAGGACCTTGAGAAAGGAATCTTCAATGCCAGATCAAGTCACAAAAGCTGCTACTCCAGAAAACTCCAAAGTCCTCTACTCCCATGCCTGTCAACTTGCTCGCAGCATGCAGGATAGCGATTTCCTGACTCTACAGGTCTGGCTGACGGACAGGGCCTTTCTGAGCAATCTCGATTCAGCCCAGGCCTATGAGGGTCAAGCCATCCGCCTCCGTGTGGCAGGCATACTGCAGGTTCTTTCCGAAAATCCCTCTCCATCGGCTCAAAAGGTTTTACTCTCGCTGACGACGTCTCCTGTCTTCTTAGAATACCGGTCACGGGTGGACCTGCTCATTCAGGCTTTGGTGCAGATCAGGCCCGCTCCCCAACAAGCTGTGGTATTCTGGGATAAGTATTTCCAGCCCGAGGATGGCTACTCCGGAGTGACTGTCTGGGCGCTGATGGATAATGGCTCAGTGCCAGCTATCACCCTGTTCGAAAAGAAAATGGTAGATGTACGATTTCCGGAGACCGAGCGTCAGTATTGGCTTACGGCCCCTGTTCTTCAGCATCGTAACGATCTCCCGTTGCTTCAGGCTTGCGAGCGGTTGTTAAACAGCCACCTCGAGGAACCGTATCGTCTTCTCCTGGTGGACGTCCTATTCGACTACCAACCGTACGAGTGGTATGGAGCGCGCCACTGGTATAAGCCTCCTCCTCGAGCCAAGGCTTCAAAGGAGGCCCTGGCTCAGCTCCGTGTCATTGGACGAAAGGCGCTGGATAGCCAGCCTCTCTCCAGCATTCAACAGGAGAAGGTTAGGCTAGTGATGCGGGAACTCGATGCATTGCTTGGTAGTTGAAAATGATCTGGAACGTGGGGTTCATCTGGAGGAAGGCGGCCTTAAGAAATCGTGTTCCAAGTAATCGTCCAAATGTAATCGTCCAAAGCAATAAATACACCCGAAAGGGATTCAATACATCAAGGCATTCTTGGGGTGATTCCAGACCTTTTCCCAGAAGAGCCCATGCCTCTCCGCAATGCTTGAAAGACAATCCCCCTGTTTGACTTTGTATTCGGGCATTTTTTCTCTCTGGAGATTTATTTTTTGTGCATGCTTCAGATGTCAAATCAAAAGATTTGACCCCCTCACTGACTATTCTACCTCCTCTCCAATCGCTGTCGCCAGGCCTCGAGGCATCTCCTCTGCAAACTCGTCTGTTCGAAATCAACCGGCCAGAGAGGAATAAAATGTATCGCGTCTTCCGGGCTGGGAAAGTCATTCTCTCCATAACCCATATCCTGAAAGGCCCGGCGCAGGAGTGGCTTAAACAAATTATAAGCATCCCCAATGCGTTCAGCACCCTGGAGACAATGGTCAAAGAGAGAGACGGCGGTCCCTACTTTGAATCTCACCAGATAAGGGCGTTCCAAAGTATCCCCAGGACCGAGGTGCCCCCAGACTTCTGCCTGTGATTTGGTTCGGGTAAGGGACTGCTGAAAACGCTGGGCAAAGGGAGAAGTAGCGGGCTGATAGGGCTGTTGATCGTCGCCAGCCGTTGAGCAAGCAAAAAAGACCCACCGGATATCATCTGCCAGAAATTCCTGAATCCGGTCTATGAATGAATCAATCTGTCCATTCGTCAATTCGCCTCCAAGATGGATCTTATTGGTAAATCCATGATGCACGGAAGCAATAACGTTGATAGGGCCGAATAGACGACCAACGCTTGTGATGAATGACGCCACCTCATCCATACTTTCTCGCATGGCTCCTGGATTTAAAACATTGTCAATGGCGTCGAGCTCCCGATGAAGGTTTTGGCCTCGATTCTGAAAGGTAGACATGTCAGTCATTGTTCCAAGAGGTAAGGGGGTTGTCGTGTTGTTGATAGCGTCTGCATGGTCCTGTTTTACTTCCTCCAATCGTTCACGGCGTTGGTCATCTGTCCTTCCCTCTTCCCACCACCAATCAGTAAGTTCCTGCTGACTATTGCTAAAAAAATGGCTGAGGAGTCTTTGATAACACCAATTACAACCTCCGCTCCTGCCACCGCTCCTTGTGATTCCTCGAATCAAATTCGTGGCGTGGTGCTCAGGATTTTGGTCATAGAGAACCACGACATTACGCAGGTGAAAGGTACTGGTCGCGTCGTGGGTTGCTAAAAAATTTAAGAGGTTGCCCAGTCGATTGCTACTGAACGCGCTTGCCTGGTAAAGAGGATCAGGCAACTCGCTTCCTGTTGATTCAGGTGCTTCATCTACCATCGATACTTTTCCTTCAACTAAATTTGATTGAGGTCTTTAAGCTTCTCCTGAGTCTCTGTGTTTGCCTCGCCAGCAACCTGGAGATTATTTAAACTTTGAAAAGTTCGCAAGGCAGCCTGCATTTGAGGTCCAGGGGTGCCCTCCATTCCTCCCCGGACATATCCGAGGTTATGCAACCGGGCTTGTATCCCTGAATCTTCGTCCTCCGGATCAAGGTGTCCGATCAGGACCTGGATCGGGCGGCCAAAAATCGTTAAGATGGCTCGATCCACATCGGGCAGCACATGCTCCACACGGATGATACCTTCACTCTCAGTCTCTCCTTCGATGGTTCGGTCTCCTATCGATAAAGTATAAGGGATAGGTCTCTGTGGTTTCTGGGTATTGGCATGGATTGGAAGCGTGGAGGGAATGATCTGGAGCACAAGGGTCTGAGAGGGAATCTTCAGTTTAAACCGGTGTCGGGTTTCCGTGCCCCCTGACTCTTCCCGCATACGTTTATCAGGGATGAAGACCCAATCACCAGGGAGAAGGATGTTTTGATTTTTCCTGCGGCTCTTTAACTCTTCATTGGCAGAGTGATCCCAGATCGTCTCGGGAACGTGACCATTCTTTTTAGCGAGGCCACCGATGGTTTCTCCCTGACGGATGCGGTGCCACTTCCCATCGGCCGCCGAACCTTTTGGAACAGGACCTTTGGTTTGGGGGGTCGTCGAAGGACACATCTTTGCCTTAACCCCCGATCTTTACCGTCCGGGTGGCCGCCAGTTTTGAATCGCCTAAAAAAACGCCGCACCCAGCCGTATCCACGATCCAGCGGGCCGCAGGCAAACCGCCGATCAAAACCGTGGCACTGCCTTTGACAATGGGAACCGAAGGAGGCACTGATGGTGGAGGGCCTGCCTGTGGCGGATGGGCGATGCCGGCAGATAGAGCCCCCGTACAGGTCACAAAGTCTCCTACAACTGCGGCCGGAAGATATTCGATAAGGACAGTCATGGGTCGTCCCGGTAAGGGCGGGCCAATCACTCCACTTGGCACGAGTTGATCATGCGTGATGGAATCCAATATTCTTGCTGCAGGAAACATTACTTTATCTCCTTTATGAATTCATTATCCAAACTTAAAATGATATGTGAAGGTTTGAACCCAAATCCTCGACTCCGTATTGTATGGCGGAAGGAGATTTACCTTCCGGACGTGTAGTTTGAGACATCACTGATGATTGACATTTGCGAGCTAGCGTATTATCTGAAAGATCAAAACCGCCGGACCAAATACGTCTATGCCAAGCTGGCGGGATAGTCTAAACATTCATGTCTCTTGCCAGGATGGTTGCCACGACGAATTTTCTAATGATACGACGTGACAAACAGCCTAGAAATGACGAACTGATTTTTGGGGCTTTTCTACCGGTTTTGACCATGCATCTTCCGCCCATTTCCAAATAAGAGCCTCGTTTGACATGTCCCTCAGATCTGGGATATGCGTGTGGGCAAGGACGATGACTTTGTTCTTCTTTGTGTATTCCCGGTCTTCCTTTTCCCACAGGTAGCAGAGGCGAGCAATCTTTTTGATGTGGTCAAGTCGGACTTCTTCATCGCTTCTGAAAAGCCCTTCAAATTTCCGGACTAGATCTCCGCGTCTCTTCAACTCATAAAAAACTAGCAAACAGGTGATTACCCGCCCAAGAGCACAGGCTTCATCATTGTTAAAAAAGTCCATGTTATGTCCATGGCTGAAGAGGAAAGCACAATTTTTGAAAGTGTATTGGTTCTTGAATCTATACGGTTGAAGTTCCAGTGGCGAGAAAGCAAACGTGTTGTTGGCCTCATTTATACCACTGAGATAGTTGTCGTGGTTTCCATACACAATGATCTTCCAGGAGATTTCATCCCAAAGATCAGCAAACGACTTCCCGCTTTTGCTATGATGTTTTTTAAAAATCTCGGATCGGATGCCAAGAGATCTTTGCTTAACAGTCTCCTGATCTTCGTCGGGCTCGAACAGGAAGCTCTGCGCATTGGATTTTTTATAGATGGATTCTAACTGTCGCTTCGTCTCGGGGTCCAAAGGGGTATCTGATAGCTTTGTTTTGGTGAGCTCTTTAACATAGCCTTTGAGCTTTTTGAAGCGAGGATCCTTCTCTGCCGCAGGGGACTGCTCCAACGTATCTCGAACCCACTTTCCCAGATCGTCGAGGAGCGCATAGATTTTCTTCTCTTGGTCCGCTGATGCATAATAGCGAACAATTGATTCGGTCTCCCAGAGCTCGCACAAGTCTCCCAAAAAATGGACGCGCGTTTGAGGCAATACAGATTTCTGAAATTCAGCGATGGTCTCGAGAAAGATTCCGAAATCAGTCTCCATGGAGGTACGTTTACCGAGTTTTACAACCTTTATAGCATTGGAGGTGCACTCATTTCCATAATTGGTAATGAAATTGTCAAGATAGGTGTCCTTAAAAAGGTGGAGATGGAGGTCTGGGACTAATATCCGCAATTCTGCCGTTTCATCGAGAAGTTCCTTTTCAGCGAAAGGGAAGATCTTAAGTACGTGAAAGCCCTTTCGCAGATCCCATTGTTCCAACTTAACACCATATTTTTTTTGCATGAGTAGGGTGAGAAAAGTGCTCATGTAGGTTTTGTGAAAATCGTAACCCAAATCTGGCAACACTGGTAACGTGACATTCTTGCCTGATGAGAAATAAGAGCACAAGGCAATTCCATTGTGCTCCATTAGGCCAAAGGTCATCTGCGGAAGGCCTTGTTCTGGCCCACCCCAGACTCCGGCGTCCATGTAAATCGTTCGCGGAGTGCCAAGCTTGAGTCGGTTATCTTTCGTGCGGACTAAATCTGCCATTTCATGTTCCGGTCGTCCGGTTCACTTTCAGCTTCCATAGATTTCTTTCAGTTTGTTTCGGGTTTCATCGTTGAGCCCTCCGGATTCCTCGAGCCCATAGGCCTGCTGGAAAAGCCGGATGGCAGCGCATGTTTCAGAATTCAACTTCCCATCCACCGGACCGCAGTCAAATCCGAGATTGTTGAGTCGCCCCTGAATGCCGGTTAGTTCCTCGATAGGATCTATATCGCCGAGAAACAGAGGAAATTCTTGTTCTCGACTCTTTCCAATAATAAGCTTTCCGCGTCGAGCATTCGGCGGGATTGCTTGCTCTAACCAACCGGAGGCATCTGTGGTGCCTGAAAAGAGACTGCCGTCAATCTCTAGCGTGTAGGGTTGCTTTGCGAGAGGTTCATCGTGTTCATCTTCCAACTTGATTCTCAATTTTGAGGGGACGCCTTTTCGCTTGAAACGATATCGTTTCTCAGTAATGCCAGATTCATCCTTCGCTCTCTTCTCTGGGATAAATACCTTATCGCCTGCGAATAGCACGTTAGGGTCTTTTCGGACCATTCGCACTTGCTGGTTTTTCGGATGGTTCCAGATGGTCTCCCAGAAGAGGCCATGCCGGAAAGCAATGCTCTCAATACAATCCCCCTGCTTGACTTTGTAATCGGGCATTTTCCGGCTCTCTTCTCTTACGCCTTCTCCCAGGCGTCTTTATCTAAACTGGGGAAGGTGATTTTACAGTTGCCGGGGTCAATGCCGTCTACACGGGCAAAGCCATTCTCATCCAACGTGCCTTCCGCAACGGTCTTTCCGTCGGGCAGGGTGACCTTATATTTTTCTCCTGAAACAGGATTATCATCTTCATCGACGAGTTCGATCTCGATCCAGCTTTTCTTCTCTTCCTCCTCCTCTTCGGTTGATTCTTTATGGCGTTGCTCCTGATCTTTGACATCCTTCCCGGGGGTTGCAGAGGCGGCCATGTCGGGTTTCACCGGAGCAGCCGGAGGCACAAGGGCAGCGGAGGCTGGTGCAACAGGCGGACCGCTGCCGCTATTGATATTAACGAGGGGACCTCCCTGAATAAAAATGGCCGCCGGCGTGAGAATGATACTGCTTCCACCCACTTTAAGTTCCATACCGGTCATGCCTTCAATCTTTACATTCATCCCTTTTAAATGAAGGGTGCCTGTCACATTTTCGCTGTGATTCGCATTAAAACTCTCGACCACATTTCCTGTCACTTTGAGGGAGGATGAGCCTGCTACCTCAACAGCCTTCTTGCCGCCGACTTTCAGGTTGTAGTCTGTTTTGACCTCCCGGAACTCACTCTTTTCCACAATCACATGCTTATCGAATTCGATCTTTTCCTTCAAATCGCGCTTGACAATGAGATGCCGGTCATTGCCGACGAGCTCCCTGCGGTCATTTTTCACACGGATATCGAGGTCTTTCTCCGCATGAACGAAGACCTGTTCTTCTCCTTTTTTGTCTTCGAAGCGGATCTCATTGAAACCTTCTCCTCCGGTTGAGGAGTTGGTCTTGATCGTGGACTTTGTCTTTTCGTCGGGGAGGGTATAGGGAGGCATCAGGTCCGCATTGTAGACCCTGCCTGTAATCAGAGGTTGATCCGGATCGCCTTCGAGAAAGTCGACAATCACCTCCTGGCCGATTCTCGGAGTGAAGATGGCGCCATACTGGCCGCCGGCCAAGATGCTTGCCACCCGTATCCAGCAGGAAGATTTGTCATCTTTCTGTCCCTCCCGGTCCCAGTGAAACTGAACTTTGATGCGGCCGTATTTGTCCGTGTAGATCTCCTCACCACTCGGTCCTACGACCACCGCAGTCTGGATTCCTTTTACGACAGGCTTGGGAGTCTTTCTTTCCGGCCGGAAAACGACAGAGGAAGGGATCGAAATGAATCCATTTGTATAGCTGAACTTTTCTTTAGGATCAGCTAATTCCTGGAGCGCCTGGGGTTGTTGGCCTTCGTGACGAATCTCCGCAAGAAGGTATTCCTGATTGAAGCTCTGGCGCTCATGGTCGATCAATTTGAATTTGAAGCCAGGGGTCAAACGGGGAGAGTTGCTCTTGCCCTCTGCCTTCTCTTTAAAGGTGATGGACTCCTCCAGGCGGACCTTGGTCAGTCCTTTCCCCCGGTTTTCCTCCACATACCTGCCCGGATAGTCATAGACTTCCAGTTTCTGATAGGATTTGTCCTGCTCTTTCGATGTTAAGTCGAGAGTGGGCTTCTCAAAATTGAAATCCCTCCGGGTCATCTTTCCGGAGAAGACTTTCTGGGAGAAAGCCAAATGGTAGACAAACTCTTGACCCGGCACCATCCCTATCGCGGGATTGAAAGTGATCTCCTCCTCTCCCTCAATCGTCTGATAGGCGACCGTGCTATCGCCAAAGACGAGCACATGTTTATCCCTCGCATGCTCGAAGAAATAGAAGATGCCTTCCTCCTCGCAGAGACGGGAGACGAAGTCGAAATCGGTCTCACGATACTGGACGCAATATTCTCTCTCCGGATAATTGCCCTGCAACCGGAAATTGAAACGGTCACCTGTGATGCCGCCATCCTGAAGGACCTTCTTGATGATGTCCTCGACTTTCATATTCTGGAAGATCCGGCAGTCTTGCTCCAAAGACAGGAGCCAGAGGGAGGGAACCACCTCAGCCTCATAAAAATAGAACCGTCCCTTGCTTCCATTCTGAATAAATTGTCGGAGGATGCCGTGAAGGTAGCGATCGTTCTCTTCCCCGAGCAGGGTGAGGAGGGCTTCTTTCCCCACCACCTCGTCGAAGTTGATCTCATCCTCAGAGACCAGGGAGACATGAAGCGCAAAGGGTGAGGAGATTCCTTCAAAGAGTTTAAATCCCAACACCGCTGTTTGATAGGATACCCCCAGCACCTCAAAGAGAAATCTCGATTCATGGGCGGTCAATGTCGGCGCCATCTTCAACCTCCGAATTCAATCTTAAAGGAACCGTCTTCAGCTATATTCAAATGGACCTCTGAAAGCATGGCTCCTTCGCTCAGGCGTCCCAGAATCTCCCGGGACATCTGGGGCAGGATGGTTCCGTTCATCATATGGTCGATGTTTCTCGCACCGGTTTCAACCTCGGTGCATCGCTTCGAAATCTGATCGACCACCTCAGGGGAACAAACCAGTTTGATCTTATGGCTCTCCGCCATTCGTTTTGCCAATTTATCGAGCTTGAGCGCCACAATCTCCCGGATGAATTTCGGGTCGAGCGTATAGAAGGGGGCGACGGTCATCCGTGCCAGGAGCGCGGGCTTGAAATGGTGGCTGAGAATGGGCCGGATGGTGGTGGTCACGGTTTCGAGGGCAGGTCTCGTCTCAGGGGCGCAGAGCTGGGTGATCACATCAGAGGCCAGGTTGCTGGTGAGGAAGAGGATGGTATTCTTAAAGTCGATGATCCGTCCTTCTCCATCGGAGAGCATGCCCTTGTCAAAGACCTGATAGAAGAGGTTCATCACATCGATATGGGCCTTCTCGCATTCGTCGATCAGGACAACGGAGTAAGGCCGTTGACGCACGGCTTCGGTCAACACCCCACCCTCTCCGAAGCCGACGTAACCCGGCGGAGATCCGATCAGACGGCTGACGGTATGGGACTCCTGAAACTCGCTCATGTTGATCGTGACCAGGTATTGATCGCCTCCGAAGAGAAGATCGGCAATAACCAGGCCGGTTTCGGTCTTTCCGACACCGCTCGGGCCAACCAGGAGAAAGACACCGAGGGGCTGCTGGGGATCTTTCAACCCCGCTTTGGCTGATTTGATCACCTGTGTAATGATGGACAGGGCCTCGTCCTGGCCTTTGATCCTCTGTTTGAGATTCTCTTCGAGGTTGAGGATATTTTTTGCCTCGTCCCGTAGAACCTTTCCGAGGGGAATTCCGGTCCAGTCCGAGACGACTTTTGCCACCACATCCGGATCGACCTCTGTCTTGATAAGAGATGACTCTTTCTGGAGGACGGATAGTTCAAGAGAGACCTCATCGATTGCCTTCTTAATTTCGGATTGCTTCTCCTCAGGGGCGGCCTGGTTCTTGAGTTCATAAAACTGCTTTCTCAGATCGATGAGGCGATGGGCAAGCTCCTTCTCCTTGAGCCAGCGCTCCTGAAGCTGAGCCACCTCCTCATTTAATGCTTTGATTTTTTCTTCCAGTTCCTGCGGTCGGCCCGGATCGATTTCGAGGCCGTGGAGCTGATCACGCTCCAAAGCCTTCTTCTCCCGCTGGAGCGCCTGAATGGTTCGCTCCCGGTCTTCGATGAGATCGGGTTTGGCCGTGAGATGAATCTTGACACGGGCCGCACTCGTATCGAGGAGATCGACGGCCTTGTCCGGCAACTGCCTGCCGGAGATATAACGGCTGGAGAGCTCGGCTGCAGCCAGAATGGCGTCGTCCCGGACGATTACGCCATGGGCCTCCTCATATTTGCTCTTCAGTCCTCTCAGGATGAGAACCGCTGTCTCGACCGAGGGCTCCTCAAGCTTCACTAACTGGAATCTGCGGGCCAGGGCCGCATCCTTCTCGAAATATTTTTTATACTCCGACCAGGTTGTGGCCGCAATGGTCCGGAGTTCACCGCGGGCCAGGGCCGGTTTTAAAAGATTGGCGGCATCGCTTCCGCCTGTGGGGCCTCCTGCGCCGATGAGCGTATGGGCCTCGTCGATGAAGAGGATGATCGGTTTGGGAGAAGCTTTGATCTCGTTGATCACGGACTTGAGCCTGTTTTCGAATTCACCCTTTACTCCTGCTCCGGCCTGGAGAAGCCCCATATCCAGCCCTAAGATGGTGACTCCCTTCAGGATATCCGGGACATCTCCTTCCACGACCCTCAGAGCTAATCCCTCCACCACAGCGGTCTTTCCCACTCCAGCCTCGCCCACGGCAATGGGATTGTTCTTCCTTCTCCGGGCGAGAATGTCGATCATCTGGTGAATCTCCCGGTCGCGGCCGAAGACAGGATCGATCTCTCCGGTTGCCGCCTTCTTTGTAAAATCGGTACAGAAACGGGCAAGCGCGGTTCCTTCTCCCGGAGGCCCCGGCTCCCGTGCCGCCCTTTCAGCAGGAGAGGGATGCTCGATCGAACCTTTTAAAATATTTCCGAATTGGGAAAGAAGGGCTTCGCGGCCAATGGGGCGCAGAAGATCGACATAGCGGCCTGTGGCAAACTGGGTAGGTTTGGCCAGGAAGGCGAGAAGAAGAGCGCCTGATCGGATTCGATTCTCTTCGAGATCAACGGACGAGATCAGCCAGGCATCCTGAAACCATTCTAAAAGGAGCGGGGAGAAGACAGGCTTTGAGGCATTGCCTGTTCGAAACTCTTCAATAGTCTGATCGATTGTTTTTTTCACCCTTCCGACATCGAGGTCAAATTGGCGGAAGATGAGGGGAAGGTCTGATTGGGGTTCTTCAAGGAGTTTGGCCAGAAAGTGCTCCACGGTCACTTCGTAGTGGGTTCGCGAGACGCAGAGACCAGCGGCTCCTTCCAGGGTTCGCGTGCAATATTGGTTTAATCGGGTTAAGAGTGTTTTGATGTCAACGGTGATCATAACTGTTTTCTCCTATGATGGAATGTTGGAATCATGGAACATTGGGAAAATAGAAGGTTAAGGTTAAGGATAAGGTTAAGAAAATCTCGACCTAAACCTAAACCTTAACCTCAGCCTCAAAGCGTTCAATTCCATTATTCCAATTTTCAAGGTGCTCCTTGTGGAGGAAAAGTTGCTTTTACTTCACCGAGATGGTCAAGGGAGAAGACCCAGGTATCCAGGCCAAGCCTTGACCACTGTGATCCTCCCAGAGAAGCTGTTTCCGCCTCTTTCGCCGCAAGGATCAGTTCAATGTCATACTCAAAAACATCGAGGAGATAGAACTTCGTCAGAAAGGCAAGCCTCTGATGATCAACACTTCCCGGAAGGAGACTATGGAAAGGATCGCTTTTCAATGGGCCGATCCGGAGCCGGAATTTTCCCATCCGGTCATCGATCTCCTCTCCCAGGAAACTCTCCTCTCCGAGACCGCTTCCAGCCTTTCCAAGGACGAGCCTCTGATCCGGAGGGATTTTGACGACCCGCTTCACACAGGGGATGACCTCTACGGGTATTTTCCCGAGTCCATCGTGAAGAAGGGCCTGGAGTCCGGAGGCCGATTTGGGGAACTGGGTGAAGAGGCCTGTGTAACGGATCAGGGAATACGATTCCGGAAGATCCTTTCTCAACACCTTTTCTCCCAGGCCGATCAGGCAGAAGAGCTTTCCAAGAACCTCCGGGTTATTCTCTTCGATCACCTGGAGAAAGAGACGATACTTGCCCCAGCAGCGGAAGAGAAGAAGGTAGAGACGGTGGTTGAAGATATCGATGAAGTCCCGGGTAACGGACATATCTTCGGCGGCTTCATCGAGGAGGTCCTCCGTATAGAAGGTGGGAAGCGGAGAGGAGGAGCCGTAGAGTCCGAGGTGCGTGGCGGTAATCCGATAGAGGGGTTTCTCATGATCGATCTCTTCGATCTTTGCCACATCCGCAGGGGGAAAAGAGAGGGAGAGCTCGGGTCGAATTCTGGTGTGATCTTCCACAGAAGATTCCCTCTCATCCTGTCTTTTCACACGGCCGATCAGGAGGCGCAAGAGCCTCATCACCTGAAAGAAAGAGAATTGATGGCCTTTCCTCAGCAGGTCTGATATTAGATTAAAGGGTGATCCCCGATCCTGGCCGGCCATTGATAGATCTCTCCCTTCTCCACTTCCTGGACGGTCAACCGGGTGAAATGGTTGAGAGAGGCGTAGTTGCCCAGAAAGTGATCCAAGATACATCCGAAAAGATACATGTCTCCTTGACTCGCAAATTTCTCCTGACGAAGTTTCAGCTCGATCTCCTGACCCCGCATCAGGATGCCCGAGACCAACCGGTCGGAAAGCCTGGCCTCAAGGCCTTCGATGCCATCGATTCGCTTTCGATTGGCCAGGGTATGGGTCCGGTTGCGGCTTCCAGGAAAGATATACTGTTCAAGAAGGGCTTTTAAATTTTCCGTGCGGGATAGGGAGAGGTAATTGAGGAAGAGGTGGGCCAGAAGGCGCCATCTCAGGTTCTCTCCACCCTTCTCGCCATCCTTTTTTCCTTCGAGAGGAGGCAGGAGGCTGATCGTCGGGGGCTGAATATTTTTGAATTCCACGGGTTCGGGAGAGCTGCTCGTCGGAAGAGAGACATCCCCCAGCCGAAGATTTTCAGGAAGCGCTCCGTTGGTACAGAGAAGTTGAATGGAAAGGGTTTCGGAGGGAGGTAAGCCGATTCCAGGTGGATAGGCGATTGAGAGAAAGAGATCGAACATCTCCCTGAGGGGAGATTGCCGGATGGTCAACCGATAGACCGGATGAGCCTGGGGATCAGGATTGAAGACTTCAAAGGGCACATACTGCCTCTCCTGGGCGGTCCCCTGGATATATCCGACCACACTTTGCACGGAGTAAACCTGATAATGTTCGGGATTAGACCCGGCAGGCCGGACGAGATATCTTGTCATCCGGTGGTCGACCTGGATGGGGTCGGCATCGTGAGGAAAGAGGTTGATCGCAGGCGTCACGGAAAGGACGAAGTGATCTTTCTTGATCCGGGGGGCGGAAAAAGAGAGATCCTGGAGTTCAAAATGGATCTCAAATCTGGAACCCCCTCCACGCTCCTCCCAGCGCTCCCATCCGGTCAGGTCGAGAAAAAGGAATTTCTGCGGGGAGATAAAATATTCCTGAAGGATCCGGTAGCCGGGAAAGGCATGGGAGGGATAAGGGATGAGGGGTTCCTTATCGGAAAAACCGATGGGTTTTAAATCCTCCGGACCGAGGGAGCAGGACTTCCCTTTTTCAAGAGGTTTGATGTGGATCCGGCGAAGATGGCGCCTCAGGAGAAGATAGAGGTCAGAGGCATCCGGATAGTCTCCTGCAAGAAAGAGGCGCAGGGCTTTTGGCTGCCAGTCGGATAGTTTCATACCCTTCGTCTCAAACAGGAGCTTGATCAGGGGTGGCTGGCCAGAAGGTTGCATGAAGGTGGCATCCAGCAGAGTGAGAGGATGGACATCCACTTCATAGGAGGTCCGGAAAAGGCAGGAGGTTCCTTCAACGGGAACAGAACCAATTTGAATTTCCGGAGGTATAGTTATCGATTGCCTGAGGCTGGGCTTTGGAGTGAAGGCAATGAGGGTGGTCGAAGGGATCGGCCTTAGGTAATGGGGCCAGATCAATTGCATCAACTCATTGATGATCTCCGGAAACTCATCATCCAGTTTCTGCCTGAGCAGGGCAGTGAGAAAGGCCACGCCTTCAAGCAACCGCTCCACATCCGGATCCGGAGTGGCGCCAGCCAGCATCGGCGCAAGGGCAGGGTGGGCTCTGGAAAACTCCTTGCCAAGGTCTCTCAGATGGGACAGTTCTTCCTGAAAGTAACGATTGAACATGGGTTAGTTTGTGGTGAATGGCCTAATCAAATGAGATGTAGGGGCGACCCTCCGTGGTCACCCCTACAATAATTCGATCAACGAAAAGCGATGAGCCTCGTTAAACGTTCAGCCTACGATACTAATTTTTCCTTCGTTGTCGACCATGGTCTCTAAGAAGACCTGGGTTTTTGATTCCGTAACGAGTCTCCCGGTGATTTGAAACCGGATCGTCAGAGGATCGGCGTGTAAATCCGCCCCTGCTTCCTCCTGATCGATCAGGGCGACCCTCACCCCCTGGAGCCGGGGTTCATATTTCTGGATGGCCAGCCGGATCGCCTTCTCGATTTCCCTCTTCGGGTTGGTCTCTGTTTTGGGAAGGGTGAGGAAAAAGTCCGTAAAGTCAGGCGTTCCATAATCGTCCGCAATGGGGACATTTCCCTGTTTGGTGTTGAGGATTCTCTGTAAATGCCTGATGACCGAATCCACAATCCTTCGAGGGTCTTCCTTGCCCCGTCTCGCCGGCTCTTTCTCCCAGGCTCGAAGTCTCTCTAAAAGTCTTTCCTCCCTCATGAGAAATCCATTCTCTTATGCTACTCTCCATTCGTCCACAAACTCTATACCACCGCTCTCATAGATCCAGGTGATCTCCCCGAATACGAAGGAAACCTCTTCCATCGCCGGAACGTTTTCTGTTCTTTCATCAAGAGTGCTTGGAGAGATCGTCCTGATCGAGGAGATGCGGCCATATCTCAACCGGATGGTGTAAAAATGCTCTGTGGTGCCATCTCCGGTTGGGTTAGGCCTGTAAAATTTAATGGTGACCTCCACTTCTTCATTATTGCAAAGAGCCTGATGCAGGATGGGAGAAGATCGGTCAATTCTCTTAGTAATGGTGACGGGGTCGTAGGACCGTTCCCCGGTTGCCATACCGGAAGCCTCACGGTGGGTTTTAACCATGTGTTCCAATTTGAAGGCTTCGATTGATCCTTCGCGGTCCATACTGCTGACCGTGCTGTCTCCGCGGACCTCCCCAACATTTTGACCCTTTACCCATACATGGATGTTCTGTGCCATGGTTCGGTCCTCCTTCCGTTTCTCAATCTAGAGTAGTGTCTCTAACACCTCTTATACATACCCCGTTCGCCCTGAGCCTGTCGAAGGGTGAACTATATCGAGGGGTTCCGTTCATGGTTCGACATGCCTGTCCTCTCCGAGCCAGAGGCTCTCTGAGCCGGAGGCTGAGCAGACCGTTCATCCTTCGAGAGCCTCAGGACGAACGGTCTGCCGAAGGGCTCACCACGAACGGATTGTAAAGTGATTACTGAAACACTATACTAGCCGAACAACATTTTTCTCCGGTATCAGGAAATCACCATTCTCTTCTGAAGTGAAGTCCACTCAGATTATTTAGGGGTCTTCCATTCATCCTGGGCTTCAACCCCATCGACCACCCAGGTCCAGATAATTTTCGAATAGGTGAAGGAGACATCCTCCATGTGAGTAAAACTTTCCCTGGCCGGATCCAGGGTATTCGGTATCCATGGTTTTACAGAGACGACGATGGCGTCTTCCAATTTGATCGTAAAATAATGCTCCTCACTGCCGGAGGGGTTAATCCGGTAATACTTCAGGGTGACATCGTTCATCCTTTCCCCGGTCGAAAGGGCTTGATAGAACTTCGGAGATGATTTGTCAAAGACTTTGGTCACGGTGAAAGGGTTATGGACCCGTTTGCCGGTGGGAAGGCCGGTTTGAGGATCACGGGGGATATAAACTTCGTGATTGAGGGCCTGGCAGAGAATCGTATCCTCGCGGCCCTGCATGTCACAGCATCCCTGAGAAATGTTCCCTTGATTTTTCCCTGTTAACGACATGTGAAATGGCATTGGCATAGTCTTGTCCTCCTTTTTTGGGTTTTTTATAATCGAATTACACGAATGACAACGAATAACACGAATTCGTGAAATTCGTTCCCATTCGCTTCATTCGTAAAACTATTTTTTGTCCAGTTTTCCTACCAGAGAAAGGGTAAAGAAAGAGCCCATATATTTGAAATGGGGTCTCACTTCCAGTCTCACCCTGTACCAGCCGGGATCTCCCTCCACATCCTCGACCATGACCCGTGCCTGACGCAGGGGCCTCCGGCTTCTCACGGCAGGAGAGGGGCTTTCCTGATCGGCAATATACTGACGAATCCAGTCGTTGAGTTCTCTTTCGAGGTCAACCCGTTCCTTCCAGGAACCGATGTTCTCCCTCTGAATCACCTTTAAATAGTGAGCCAGCCGGTTGATGACAAACATATAGGGCAGCTGCAAACCCAGCTTGTAATTGGTTTCCGCCTCCCGGCCTTCTTTTGTTTTTGGAAAGACCTTCGGCTTCTGGCATGAGTTGGCCGAGAAAAAGGCCGCATTGTCACTTCCCTTTCGCATGGTCAGGGCAATGAATCCCTCTTCAGCCAGTTCGAATTCCCTTCTCTCAGAGATCAACACCTCCGTGGGAATCTTCGTCTGGATCTCTCCCATGGCTTCGAACTGATGAAGCGGCAGATCTTCGACCGCTCCTCCTGAGCTGGGCCCGATGATATTGGCGCACCACCGATATTTTGCAAAACTGTCTGTGAGTCTGGAGGTAAAGGCAAAGGCGGAGTTTCCCCATAGATAATCGTCATGGCTGGCTGAGACCTCCTCCTGATAGTTGAAGCTTTTCACCGGCTGGGTGTCCGGACCATAAGGCAGGCGGAGCAAAAATCGCGGAAGGGTGAGACCCACATACCGGGCATCTTCGCTCTCCCTGAAGGATTGCCATTTGATATACTGGGGCGCTTCAAGGATTGACTTGATATCCTTCAGATGGGGAAGCGTGGTGAAATCGACAATGCCGAAGAAATTGGGACTGGCCGCTGTGATAAAGGGGGCGTGGGCCATCGTGGCGACACTGGCGATATACTGCAGTAACCTCATATCCTGAGGACCTGCTCCGAACTCGTAGTTGCCGACCAGGGCTCCATAAGGTTTGCCACCGAACTGGCCATACTCTGCCGTATAGACGGTTTTGTAAAGGCCTGATTTGACCATCTCCGGAGCGTCACCAAAATCGTCGAGAAGATCCTCTTTGCTCACATTGAGGATCTCCACCTTGACGTTCTCCCTGAAGTCGGTCTTATCGATCAGAAATTTCATCGAACGCCAGGCGGACTCGAGTTTCTGAAAATCCTGTTGATGAAGAATCGCATCAAGCTGGAGGCTCATCTTCTTGTCGATCTCGGCAATCATATCATCGACAACGGCTTTGGAGACCTTGACGGCTTCCTTGCCGGGTTCGAGAAGCCCGGCGAGAAAGGCCTCCAAACCTTTCTTCATCACCGAATAGTTTTCGTCTGTGGGTTTGAGATTCGTGGCCTGAATGATCTCTTCCAACAGAGAGGGTTTTTCCAGGACCTGCGTTTCGGCAGACACGGCTGCCTTTTCTCTTTCTTCAGCCATACATCTCCCTCCTTATGAGATTTCTGAAAAGTGCAGAAATCTCTAGAATCATATTTTAAAATCCCTGCCTACCGGCAGGCAGGTGCGTAATCAGAGAACGAAAAGTAGTTTTTCTGAGTTCTCTTATTCTCCGATCCCCATCTCCTTGAGGAGCTGTTTTCGAGTGGTTTCATCCTTAACCAGTTCCTGGACCTTCTTCCGGAACTCGGGCACATTGGCCAGAGGGCCCCTCAAAGACCGCATGGCCTCCCTCAGTTCGAGAAGACGTTTCAATTCAGGAACCTGGTTCACAATCGACTCGGGGTCAAAATCTTTGATCGATTTCATCTGGAGCTTCACCGTGGTCTCCTCATCGGGCTTTCCGGAGAGCCGGTTGGGCACCGTGATGTTCAGACCAAGACCGTGGGCTTTCAGGACCTCGTTAAAATTGTCTTTGTCAATGTTGATGGGGTCTCTTTTCTCGAGCGCCCGGTCATCCGGTTTGCCGGTAAAGTCGCCCATGACCAGCATCTTGAGAGGAAGCTCCACATCCTCTTTGACATCCCCTGTGGCCGGACGATAGACAATGTTGATTCTTTCCTTTGGAGCAACGGATGCTTCTTTCGGCATAGTTCCCTCCTTTCTTTTTGATTAGGAATCTCTTTATTAGGAACCCAGGAAACCATGAATAAAGAATTTGGGTTTTAGAATTTGAATTTTTCCTGCCTTCCTGGCTTCCTTATTAGGTTTTTCCTATGCGGATCGCCTCTGTCAGGTCGAGTTTTGCAATCCGCTGTAACACTTCGGAGGCCTTTTCCTTTGACGGCTGATCCGATTGGGAGGAGAATCCGATCCAGACCGCCTTAAGGCTTTTTATAGCTAATTCAGGATCATATTCCTCCAACCTGTAAAAGTCAATGTCTTTTAAAATCTGCTCAAGATGGGGAAGGGCCACCTTGGCCTGTTTGTTCTTGACCAGGAGCTGGGACATTGCGAGACGCCAGAGCAGTTTCTCCCTCTGGGATGAGCTGTGTTGAAATTTCTGCTGAAGCCCCTCGATGGCCTCAAGGAGCTTGCCTTTCTTGATCAGCGCCTGAGCCTCTTCCACCTCCTTTTCTATGGAATGTTTGTCCTGTGGGGTTGCGATCTGGGAGGAAGGTTCTTCGGCGCCTCCCCGTTTAAAGGCAATCTCTTTTATCCATTGTTTGGTTTCAGAATCCGCAAAGGGCGTCCCGTCTGAGAAGGAGAGATGTTCGAGGCCCGGAAGCCGGTTAAGAAGGAAAGCTGTCTCCTCGATGACCGCCTCTTTCGCCTTCTCATGCTTCTCTCCTAAATTGGAAAGGCCTTCTGAAACGAACCGATTCAGATCGATCCAGAAGATAAACTGGGGAAGCCTTCCTTCCGCTGCCCTGATGAGGCTTTCGTTATCCCCCTTATTTCTCAATTCAGAGAAGATATTTTTTACCTGGGCAGGGGGCGGCGGGATGCGGGTCTGGCCGTTGGTTGCGGGCGGAAGCGCTTCCACATTCGACCACAGGATGATTCTGGACCATCGATAGGGCTGGGGGTTGGAGAGGTTTTCCTGATGGAAAAAAGAGACTGCCTCGCGGATTTTCTGAAGCCCATGGTTCAGAATTTTCTGAGCATCCTGAGGGGTGGTCGGGACTGCCTGAACTTCCGGCTCTTCGCGGGTTGTTTTCTCTGTGGGAGGGGGTGGTGTATCCTTTGGCTTCTCAGGCGGAGGCGGAGACAGAGTTTCTAATTGATCCAGAATTGCATTGAAAGAGGGAAGCTCTTCAAGATTCTTACCCAAAAACTCTTCAATCTTTTCCAGTCTCTCATTTAGAGCGTTGATTTGATCCTGCGGAAGGGTGCGTTGTTTGACCTGTTTCAGGGCTCCCTCGGCCTTTTCGATCCACCATTCGACGGCGCCTGCGCGGCCCTTCGTCTTTGCCGGATAGAGGCGGTCCCAGAATGTTTCCAGAAGGTCCTGATAGATTTTCAGGCCGATGGCAAACCCTTCGACCTGTTGTTTGTAGATCAGGGCTACAGCGAGGTAGCTGGCGACCAAAAGATCTTTTGATTTTTCTGAGAGGATTTCGGAGGAGAGTTTTAAGACTTTTCCCCAATCTACACTGGCGGGTCCTGAAATGGAGGAGAGTTTACCGACCTCGGACTGGAGATCTTCAAAGAGTGGCTCAAACCGGATGTCGGCCCCAGTGGGTTGATCTTGACTGATGGGTTCCTTGCCTAAGGATTCGAGGTTCATATCATTGCTCACGAGGGTTTCGTCATGTTTGGGTGAAGGTTACGGTGACGAAGCCCGTATGATATATCATCGGCCTTATAGTCTTATGGTCGTATAGTCGTGTAGTTTAGGACAAAATCCTAATTGACTATAAGACTATAGGACTATGAGACTATATGACATTTTATCCTTTCACAGAGACCGACCACAGTTGAACGAAATCGGATGTCTGGAGAGGACGCCTGAAAAAGGCCAGGCAGGTCCTGTCCAGAGTTCCTCCCATAAAAATCACATTGGGAACCGCTTTCATCTGGTTCCTGATCAGGGTGTGATAGAGGTTCACCTGCGTCAGTTGATCGTGGTTGGAGTTCATCTCCAGATCGAGGATGAGCTCTGCCTGATCCGAACCGAAGGAAACCTGTTTTTCCATCTCATTCAGATCCTTCCTCTTCATTTCAAAATCGGGCCATCCGGGAACGGGAGGTCTGATGCGTTGAACTTCCTGTTCCAATTTTTTAAAATCGTTGACAACGAACGCCGAAAGGTATTCGATCTGATCCCAGGTTCTTTCACAGGCAAAGGGCATGAGGTCCCAGTGATCCTCCCAGCCATTGAGCAGGCCCGTCCCTATGATCAGAAGGGGATAAGGACGGCCCACGCGGTCAGAGCTGTCCCTCACCACTCCGCAGGCGATATTCTCTTTCTGCGAACCTCTTGCCCAGAATCGCCAGGCATGGAGGCCCCGAGAGGGTGTTTTTTTAGAGACCAGCGCCTGATATCCCTTCTCCACCCAGTCGGCAAAACCTTTGAGCAGAGGGGCGTCCTCACCCAGCCTGAAGAAGTCCGCGGCCACCGGGTGCTTTCCGAATGCAGACCATTGCCAGGAAGAGTTCACGCTCATTCCTCCCAGGCCTTCACAATATTTCCGGGCGCCTGTCCTGGAATGGGTTTGATCTGCCCCACAAGCACCTGAAAATCTCCGCCGAACTGGTAATTGACCTTGATCTGTTTTATTCCCATGCCTTCAAGTGCGGCCTTCTCATTGGGAAACTCAGCGGGCGAAAAGATCCTCTGTCCCTCCTTGAATTCCTGGAGAAAGTCGGGGAATGCCTGATTACCGATAAATTTCTTTGTCAGGACGAGGTTTCCCGCCTCGATCTGGAAGAGGACATCCCCGCAGGTCTCCATCGACCATTGAAAGGTCTTGCTGACCGGATAATTATAATTGACGAGGCTCTGGGTCTGGCCCGCACACTGGAGTTCGATCTTCGTGCTGTGAGGTTTGAGCTTTGCCTCGGGATTGGTCCCTGTGGGAAGCCCTCTCACCACCACATTATAATTCTGCTTGGCAAGGGCCGGAGCGGGCGCTCCCTTGGTCAGGAAGGTGAGAAAGGAAGCCTCAAAAGGAATGGCTCCCCCAAGGAGCTCTTTTGCGGCATAGCCCTTTGGGGTCTTCGATACGAAAGGAGCGGCAGGCCCCTTCATAAATTTCCAAACATGACCATCCGGCCCTAAAAGGAGCTGCACCGCCTGCTGCCCTGTCATTCCCTGGACTTCGGCGAGAACCTTCTCTTCCCACTGGGCCTGAAGATAACCGGCGGTCTCTCTTCGGACAAAGAACCAGAGAAAGTCGAGGGGCCCGCTAACCAATTTCCAGGAGATCTCCTCCGTGGGCCTCCCCTTCATCATCAACCCTTTCAATCGATTGAGCGAAGTGGCGCAGGCCATCAGAGGCGATTTGCTGGTGGCCGGATCCTCGCCATAGACCTGGGTGGCCATCTGAAAGGCCTGCGGCCTGGAGGATGTAGCCTGGGCAATGGCGGCGAGGCCATTGGTATATTCGAGATAGGCTTTTGCAGCCTGGGATTGAACTTCTGCCTGTCCCACTTCCTTTCCAAGGGTCTTCTCTAATTGAGCGATCCATTTTCTTGCCTCTTCTGCTGCCTTATCGAGCAACCCCCCTTCTTTCTGAGTCTTACTGAGGACTTTCACCACCTGAAAATGATAGACCTGATGGAGCCAGAAGGGGAGCTTTTCCGCCTGGAGGAGGGGTTCAAGTTCTGTGGCGATTCTGTTTAAGAAGGCGAAATAGGGGCCCTGGTCCGTTGCCATTTTTGAAGCCACGGGCTGCCATTCTTTGATTCCCTTTAACCGCTCTGCTCCTCTTGGAAAGAAGGCCACAAAATTCTGCCAGCCATCGAAACAGACACCGGGATACCATTTTTCAAAGTCGGTCTTCTGATTGGCCAGGAGAACCGGATCAGGAAGGGCTGACTCGATCTCCTTGACGAAAGAGTCGATCGCCTCTTTTCCCTTCCGGGTAAAAGAGGGCGCAACAGATTTTTCATCGGCGAGAGAGAGACTTCCTCCCCAGAAGTCCCGGAGCCCGATGGATGGAATCGTTCCCTGTCTGTCCAGCCAGAGGGTAAGCCAGCGAAGGTTCGTTCTCTTCGTGGATAGGAGATCCTTTAACCAGGCCTGAAGAATGGCGATCTCCTTGTTGATCTCGCCGGTATCCGTTCGCCAGACCAGGTAATAGAGGTAGAGCTGGCCGAACTTCATCTTCATCTCGGAGATCGTCTTCAGATCCGCTGTGACCGGCATGGGTTCATAGGAAGGCTGGGGCTTTGCCCGAAGGATTGGAAAGGGTTGTCCTTCGAGCCGGGCCTTGAGAAGATTGATCCGTCTGACCAGGTGGGTCACATACTGGGCGATCGTTTCATCCGGCGTGGTGATCGTCAGGGCGGCCAGCGTCCCTGACATCTGCTTGTCGAAAGAGGCTAAAAAGACGGTCTGAAACTGCTTGCAATACTTAGCCTTGAGCCCCATCTCCACATTTTTGCTTTCGGTCAACCCGAATCTCGGAATCCACCAGCCCCGGTTCTGATCCTCCACCTTGAGGATCGATTGGCAGAACCGGTCCATCGTGACGAGGTCCGCAAGGACCTCGCCCTTTAATACTGGAGGTTTCGCAAATTCATCTCGGGCATCCTTGATCACCTTCAGATTCTTGACGAAGGAGAAGCTGAGCAGACCGCAGAGGGCGACGACCAGAACGATCCAGGCGGTCAGGCCGAGATTTCGCGTCAGCAGACGCCACTGGAGAGCCCGCTTGGTGGGAGCGAAGATGCCCCTGTCTTTGGGGAAGATCTTAGCAAAGAGATCGTGGAGAAAGAGCCCCTTGCTTGTTCCGGGCAGAACCTCCTTCTCTCCGATTAAACCCAGGGCGCTTAAGAAGTGGGAATAAGGACTTCCCTCCTGACGGCCGCTGCTGAAGAAGAGCCCTCTCAGGATAGGCGTCTCCTGATAGGGGTTCTCTTTGAACGCTCCGTTCATAAAGGACCGGAGGCCTTTCTTCAGATTTTCAAACTCTTCGGGAAAGAGGAGAAGTCCGGGATCCACGCCTTTTGCTCCGGGTTGATGGATCATCAGGATCCGAAGATTTCTCAACCGCTCGCCAATGGCCTGGAAGGCCTGCTCCTGAAAGGCGGCTACATCGGTCTTCAGATCCTGGTTGATGAATCCCATGGGTTGATCGAGGCTCTTGTCCGGAAGCTGGTCGCAGAACTGGGTCATGCCCTGGACCAGGTCGCACTTGGTTACCAGGACATAGACGGGGAATTTGGTTCCGAGGACCCGCATCAACTCATCGATCCGGCGCCGAATCTGTTTTCCATCCTCTTCAAGGACTTCGGATTGGCCTTCGAGCAGTTTGTCAGCGGCAATAGAGATGATGAGACCGTGAATGGGCTCTTTCCTCCGGTAGCGGATGAGCAGGGCCAGAAACTTCTGCCATTCCTCCTTGTCCCGGCCTTCATCGATGGGAATGGCATACCTTCCGGCCGTGTCGAGAATGATGGCCTGCTCGAAGAACCACCAATCGCAATTCTTTGTTCCAGAAAGGCCCGACGTCCGGCTCACCTCTGCAAAGGGAGAGGAAAGACGGGCGCTCGTGATGGCCGTGGTCTTGCCGGAGCCGCTCTCTCCGATGACCATATACCAGGGAAGCACATAGAGGGGATTTCCATATTTTCTCAGGTGGGAACCCCTCAGGGCATCGATTGCCTCTTTCCAGCGATTCTGAAGCTCTTTGAGGTCATCCTTCTCTTTTCCAGAAATGGCCTTGAGATTGGACTCGTCCTGTTCAATCACCTGCTGGACGAATCTTTCCTCTTTGCGCTTGAGCCAGATCTTGCGCAAGAAGAGAAAACCGATTCCCAGTCCGATGAGGACCAGCAGGAGGAAGAACCCCATCCACCAGGGCCAGTCGAGCAGTAAGACCAGGGCGAACACCAGGAGGATAGCCAGACAGAGGGCAACAGCGATGAGCCCATATTTCAGATATTTAAAGAAGAAAGTCTTCATTTAGGGCACCGCCTTTAAAAAATTTTCGCCCACTCCGCTAAGGGCGAATTGGTAAATGAGAAAGAGGAGGCCAAAGAGGATGACGGGTCCGGCCAGACAGGCGATGGTGAAGGGCGAGAGGCGAAACTTCTGTTTCTGCGGGCCGAGCTCCACGGCTTCGACGGGAAAAGCCTCCGGAAAGAGCTCTGCCCTCTCAAGGGAGGGAAGGCCGACCGAACTGCCAAGGAGGAGTTTGAGATTGGAAGTTTTCACCTGTTCGAGGAGATGCTCATCTCCGGGATGATGAAAACGGCCTTTGAACCCCAGGGCCAGGCAGAGATAGTAGACCTCGCGGACCTCTCTCTGGTGGAGGCCCAGTCCATTTAATCGCTCAAAGGCCTCTTCACCAGCGTCGAGGGTATGGTAATAGAGACGTTGAAGCTGTTCCCTCTGCCATTGAGCTTTCTGATTCCACGCAGAGCTGAGGATAGTCTCATCGACCCAGGCACAGATCATGAACCGGCCCAGATCATAATCCTCCTGTGAGAAGAGGCCCCTCTTGACCACATTTTCGCTCTGGGTGAGGAGGCGCAGAATATCGGTCTTTGCCTGATCATAGGGAGGCTGTTTGGCTCCAACCGTTTTGACGAAATAGACCACATAAGCCACCAGTTCCATAAAAGCGTCTGTGAGATGCATGCGTAACTCCAGTTTAGAATTTAGAGTTAAGAGTTTTGAGTTAAGAATTTAGGGGTAAAAAATAATCATCATTCATAACTCAGAATTATCCTCCTACTACCATCAGCTCCACATCGAGGTCTTCCGGAGCGTTGTCCCAGTAAAGGGCGATGTTATTGTTCTTCTGCACGAGGGCCCACTGGTCGCTGTGATAGTTCACAGAAAAATAGACGGAGTGCGCCCTGCGGGGAAGCTCCTGGGGGGGCACAGGGAGGTGCTCCAATCCGACGCCTGGAAGGGCGCGGGCGATCAGAATGGGCAGGTGCTCCCGGGCGCTCATTTTGGCCATGGCTTCGATCGACTTCAGGACCAGTTTGGGATCCTCTTCTGTCTTGAGGACGAGATAGAAGCGATTGCGACCTTCGAAAATGCCAGGCTTCAGAGGAGCGGCGTAATAGGTGCCGTCGTAGACCAGACGGATGACATATTCAGGCCCTGCGGTGATTTCATCGAGAAGCAGGATCACTGCCTCCTGCGCCGCAGAAAAACATTCCCATAAATTCCGGTGATCGTAATTGGGAAGGGTGCGGGTTCCATCTTCCAATTCGGCCATCACATTGATCCGCTCCGAAAAGGAGGAGAGCTCTCCGATCAATTGTCTCAACATGCCATAGACTGCCCAGGGATGAACCTGCTGGACTTCGGTCACATGGAAGAAGGGGGGAACATACCGGTTAAGGGACCGTAAGGCCAAAAGATAAACCATATCTCTGGAGCCAAATTCAGCCGTCTGAATCCCTCGCTGGCTCTTATACTCTTCAAGCTGATGAGCCCGCGCGGCGAGTTGATCCCTGATCTCCTTGATGAGATGGAAGAGGGGCTCTGAACTGGAGATCGTGAGACAGGGAGGAACAAAGCGTTGGGAAAGCCTGATCTCTTCGCCCATTCTTTCGAGTTGAGCCATTGGAATCAGGACATAATCTCCTAATTGCTCTCTCTCGGTTTCCCAGAAGATTTTGAGAAGGTAGTGGAGCCTTTTTACCCGGCCCAGAGGGCCGCCGGAGTGGAGGTCCTTCACCTCTTCAGGATCGGGTGTAGTGACAAATCGTGTCGTGACGTCTGAAAGGTCTTCCAATTTATTGACGACCGTCACATTTTCGCCCGCGGGGTTCCACTTTTTTAAACCGATGAGAACGGTGAAGGGTTTTCCTCCTTCGACCCATGCTTCCTCAAACGGCCTGGCTTCAATGATGCCGTTTTCTGGAAAGACAGCATAGGTTCCATCCGGGAAGAGAAAGGCGCCTTTCAGGAGATTGAAAGACCTCATTCCCAGGCCAGCCTTCTGGATTTCGAGCTCACCTGTTCCCCAGAAGTGGGGCTCCATGAAATGATGAAAAGGAGTGAGCAGGGATTGGAAAGAGAGATCCAACAGCTGAAAGTGCTGGGGTTGAAGGAAGAGTCCCTGATGCCAGAAGAGCGGTCTTTGGATGTCCATTCTTTTTACCCCGTTAGAAAGCCCGCTTTTTGAAGCGGGGAAGGAGGATTGCCTCTCAAGATTTCACTTCTTTTCGGAAACAGGCTTGACCTCCTGGATCTGTTGCGATCCTAAAAGGAGATCGATCGTAAGAACCCCGGGTTTCTGATAAAGGGTGTTTCCCTTCTTTTCTTCCACGACCGGAATCGAAAAGAGCTTGACCACATTCTCCTTCTTAAGTGTGAAATACCCGGCAACAACCGCCACATATTTTGCGCCTGCGGCCCGGTCCAAAGTTTCCTTGTATTCCCGATTCGGATGGATGATGAGTCTCTTCGCATTGGTCACGCTGGGATGGAACTTGGTGCATTCACAGAGCTTCTCGAGCCCTCCCTTTTCGTCCACGAGTTGGTTGAGCTCATTGGGATCGGTTAAGAGGTAAGCGCATAAGACCAGCGTGTGAGCCCTTCCCTGAAAGAGGTTGAGCTGGGGATCGCTTTTCAGGTTGAGGCGAATGGCATTGGGTTCATACTCCCATCTCGGGGGCACGACCACGGTTGCACAGGAGCAGAGGAGGAGGGCGGATAGAAGAAGGCACGGCAATATTCTATAGTTTTTCATCATTTTACCTCCGGTCGGCATCATAGAGCTTTTGACAGGTTTTTTCAAATTCCCTTAACATTTCTTCCTTAAAACGACCAGATTCAAACCACTTCTTAAATGTTTGAAATCTCTCCTTATACATTTCGAAAAGTTCGGCTTTCCGAAGGGGGCCTATTTTTAATCTTCCCATGGGTTCCGATTCAAACCGTTCGGGGCCGAGCTCTTTTAGGATTTCGCCGAATTTGGCCTGGGCCGCCTCTTGAAACGCCTTATGGGAGATTAAGAAAGCCTTCTGGATTCGGGCGAGGTAATTCTGGAGGGAGTCCGTTCGAGCCTCGCCTTCGAGATGGGAGCCGATGATGTGCCGGATCGTTTCGAGTTCCGGCTTTTTCCCCAACAGGGTGGTGTCGATGACCCGGATCATCTCATTCAGAGTGTCAAAGATGGTGTTTAAAGAGAGGGCCAACTTTTCCAGAAGTTCAGTGGAGGAGATATCCGGAGCGGAGACCTTTTCTCCTAAGAGGAGAGAGAAGAGTCGGGAAAACTCTTTCGATTCAAGAAAAACGTCCTGCACCACTGGAGCGGGGACGGTTTCAAATTGGTGTGCCAGCTCTTCGAGGAGGGTGAATCGTTCGTCAGGGGAGTGCTCTTTCAGGGTTTCTCTGAGATAGGCCTCCATCAATCTCTCCGCCCTCACTGGGTCGGATTGATAGATGGTTCGGACCTCATCGGTTAAACGCTCGATGGAAACAAGACTATTCATTCACTTTTTCCCGAACCTTCCCCGCTTTAAGGATGACGGTTTCCTCCAGAAACTCATCCTTACCGGAGGTTTTTTCAGGTTTTTGAATGGAATCCGCCCCCTTTGTTTTCACCACTGGCGAAGAGGTGGAGATCCCGGATCTATTCTCTTTCGGGGAGATAATCACTGTTTCGGGGAGAACTTCTTCCATTACTTGAATCGGTTTGGAAGGCGAAGGGCTCTCTTTCCGTTCAACGCTTTCGAAAGAGAGAATGACTGTTTTTTCTAAGTCCTCCTCGACAGCCCCGATTTCCATGCGCCATTTTTCGAGAATCCTCACAAGAATCTTGTGAATGGCTTCATTCTCTTTCCCTGAAAGGCTTCCTTCACGGCTCTCCATAGGATTCAACTCTCAAATATGTTTGGCTGGGATTTTATGAACCTTACTATACTTAAGGAGGATACCAAAGTCAAGACGAAAGGTTTATCGAAAAGTATCAATAAGTTGTTTGCTGTTTGTAACCCCTCTGTTATGGGGGCAATTCATTCCATTGATAGTAGGAGTCGATAGACGGGGCCTGCTGCAGGTCTAACCCCGCGTCCAGCTTAGGCGGGGCAGGAATGTCCCGCCTATCGGGTGTAATTAAATTTTTATCAGGAATTTTGTAATTCCCCGTGACTGAGGCAATACTACCCTCTTGGGCTTTCCCTTGACTTTTGGCCGGTGGACTGAATAGAATGTTTTCAAGAAAGATGAATAAACAGAAACTCGAGCATCTTTTAAAAAATGTGAAATCAGGCAAAGCTTCGATTGATGAGGCCATGGCCCGGTTGAAGTCGCTTCCCTTTGAAGACCTGGGCCATTCAAGGGTGGACCACCACCGTAGCCTTCGAAAGGGTTTTCCGGAGGTGATCTGGGGGGAAGGAAAGACGCCCGAGCAGATTCTCTCAATTATGAAGGGATTGAAGGAGAAAGGCCAGAACATCCTCATCACTCGCCTCGAAGAGAAGAAAGTAAAGACGATCAAAAAGGTTTTTTTGAAGAGCCGTTACTACCCTCTTTCAAAAGTCTTGACCTACCATACCCATCCGGTCAAATTAAAAGGCAAAGGAACGATCCTCGTGATCACCGCCGGCACAACCGATATCCCGGTGGCTGAAGAGGCGGCTGTCACTGCGGAGATCATGGGCAATCGTGTGGAGACTCTTTATGATGTCGGGGTGGCAGGGATACATCGGTTGCTTTCCCAGAAGAAAAGGCTGGATGAGTCACGGGTTCTCATTGTTGTGGCGGGGATGGAGGGGGCGCTCCCCAGTGTGGTGGGAGGATTGGTCGATAAGCCGGTGATCGCTGTTCCCACGAGCGTCGGCTATGGTGCCAGCTTTGGAGGAATCACGGCATTGTTGGCGATGTTAAACTCCTGCGCATCAGGAGTTACCGTGGTTAATATTGACAACGGGTTTGGTGCAGGCTATATGGCCAGCCTGATCAACCGTTTGTAAGTAACAAAACAAATTGCACGAATGAGAGCGAATTTAACGAATCCAATTGATTAACCGTTCGTCCTGAGGTTCTCGAAGGGCGAACGGTTCATTGCGACACAGTCTGTTCACGGGGATGGACGGAGCGATGTGGATTAAATATTTGAATGAAGGGATTTCCTTCTTCCTGCTCGTGGGCATAGGCCTTGTTCTCTATCGGGGACTTAAAAGAAATCAGAGCCACCTTTCAGAGAGGGAAGAGCTGTTGAAACGGTATCTCCACTTTCGGGGAGACATTCAGGTTCGATTGAAGGTTTTCGGGGAGGATGAGCAGACCTATCAGGAGCTTCTGAAAAATCTTTCGGAAAGCTGGAAAAACTTCAAAAAAACCTATGACCAGCACCTTCTTTTATTATCCCAGAATACCACTAAGATCAGACGGTTCCTTTTGCTTCTTGCCTTCGGCCTCCTGATCAACAGCGCCAGGCTTCTCCTCGAAGAATACTTCTTTTATGGCATCCATCCCCGGTTTTTTTATGTGGCGGGAACAGAGCTCTCCAATTATGTTCTGGTCATTTTCGGTTTCTTTTTATTGAAGTCCCAGACCCGTCAATTTCTCTCCTCCAGGGGGGAGCCCGTGAAGATGGAACGGGACATTCTTTTTTACTCAAACGGTCTGTCCGAGATGGGAGAGAAGGAAAGTCTTTACAATGAATTTTCTCCTCTTGAAGAGTTGGGAGCAAGGAATGGGAAAAAGGATTAACCTTCTTGTCGAAGACCTGAAAGTCGAAGCCGAACTGAACGACTCTAAAACAGCCCAATTGATCTGGGAAGGTTTACCCATTGAAGCGAAGGTCAACACCTGGGGAGAGGAGATCTATTTTGCCATCCCCGTCAAGACCGGATTGGAGCAGGGAGCAAGGGAAGTGGTCTCCTCCGGCGAATTAGGATACTGGCCCACCGGCCATGCCTTCTGCATCTTTTTCGGTCCCACACCGGCAAGCCGTGGTGATGAGATCCGGGCGGCCAGCGCCGTTAATATCCTTGGAAAGGTATTGACCGACCCCAAAGTTTTCCTGAAGGTTAAAAACGGAGCCAAAATTACACTGGAGAAAGTCTAAAGTTAGAAATAAAAATTCCAAATATCAAAGTTCAAATGCCAAACGAATGTCAAATGACTTAATATCAAAGCTACCTTCTTTAAACATTTGAATTTTGGGCTTGATTTGAACTTTGGGCTTTGACATTTGACATTGAATCAACATCGTACCGATATCTTCGAAAAACTTGCTCCTTACTACGACCTCCTGCTCGACATCCTTACCTTTGGAAATTATGCGAAGTTTTTAAGAAAGGCGGTGAAGGTTCTTGGACCTAAAAGGGGTGAGAAAATTTTAGATCTCTGTTCAGGAACGGGGAGGGTTGCTTCCTGGATTTTGCAGGCGGTTGGGGAAGAAGGTGAAGTGAATGGAATAGATATCACTCAGAGCATGATCGATGTGGCAAAAGAGCGATACGGGAAATCGGGGAATTTAATCTTTTTAAAAAAAGATGTGACCCGGCCATGGGAAGAACAAAACCGTTTTGATGGAATCTTTACCTCCTTCGCCCTCCACGAACTTCCTGAGAAATACAGGTTGGGTGTTCTCGAACAATCCTATTCAGCATTAAAAGAGGAAGGAAGGATGGTGATTGCAGACTTCAACCCTCACGTATCAGGGAAAGCCAGGATGATTTCACTCCTCTTTTTTAAACTGTTCGAAAGAGGAAACCTCAATTTCTTCAATTTTAATCAGAACGAAACCTTAAAAAAGGTGGGATTTAAAAAGATTAAAACCTTTTCCATATCAGCCAGTATCTTACAAATCACCCTCGCCCATAAGAATTAACCCTTTTTCTGATTTATGGGATCGCCATTGCATTGACTTAAATTGCTTTGTTCAAAAATGTCCTGAGATGGCGGAAAATCTCATTTTTGAACTCATTCAATTCAATTTCAATCAATTACGGGCAAATGTGAGCAAAATAGGGACTCGATTGATTGGCATTTGGATTGCATTTTGTTTATTGATAAAAAATAACCATCATTCATAACGTCGATAAAGCCAAACCACGAGTAATCGTGGGGCGGAAAGCCACGGGTCCAAGAAGAACCCAAAAGAGGTTCTTACTCTTGGCTAATAGCTGATAGCCAAAAGTCTCTTGGGTGGATTTGCCCGCAAATCCCTTGGATAGCCGAGTTGCCGAAGCGGAGGAAATCTTTCGGAACCCGTGGTCTATATTTGCCACGGGTTTTTTATTGCTAAACTTTCCGGCAAGAGATTTAAAGAACCTTTCAGAAATCTTTGATGAAAAGGAGGGATGAAGATGTCCTTAGAGAGATTGTGTAAATTTTATGATCATTCCAGATGTCTCCTCAATAACAATTTTTGCGACCTGGATTGTAACCGATTATCCGATGAAAAGGGGTTCGGACTGGGGGAGGCGAGGGATAAGATCAAAAAGTGGACCAATGAAGAATTGGACAAAGAATTGAGAAAGGCTGAATGGAGATTGAGATAAGGATGCCCGGGAATTAATTTCCCTGTTTTGGTGTCTTTCGCGATTGTTCCAATATGGCGCTCTTCATCAATAGTTCCTTAAATCCTTTCCTTACTTCCGCATCGGTGATGTTCTGAAGGAGTCCTTCGATCTGGTCAATCGTTTTTCTGTCAAGCCTCACCTCTCTCTCCTGTTTCCTCTCCCTTAGCGGAGTCACTGCCGCGGGAATTTTCCCCACCTTGAATCGGATGTCCTCAATCAGGGGTTCGCCCAGGAAACCATTGATCTTTCCCAAAAGGGCTGGTTTTAGAAATTGGAGCTGTTGCATCCAGGTGGAATGGGAGACATCGATGAAAAGGATGTGATTCCGGATGGCGCGGGGTTGCGTCTGATGAGCGATTGCCTCTCCCACGATCTCTTTCCAGGCGCCCCAGATGGAGTAGGTTTTCAAAGGGACTTCAAGTTGCAGGCCCTTGAGGGTCTGTGCCAGTATTGAATGAATGGACTGGGGCTTTTTCATAAACTTAATTTAAAGGCTATCAGGTCATCAGGGAATCAGGATGCAGGATACCAGGGAACCAGGATATCAGGAAAACGTGAAAAAAGACTTCTTAACCTGATATTCTGACAACCTGATAACCACCCCCTGATAACCTGATAATCGGATAACCTTCTATTCGATACCGATCTTCGAAGCATCAATCCTCGGAAAGAGAGGCGTTGGTTTGGCCACCCTCTTTCCCGGGTTCAAGCCCCCCCATGTTCCGCCTTCGTCCAGGCGCTGTTCCCAGAGATTGGTTTCCATCCCGAGCTGGGACCACATCTTCTCAGCAGTCGAGGGCATAAAGGGAGCCAGGAGAAGGGCGGTGATGCGGAGTGATTCCAGCGTCTGGTAGAGGACAGTGGAGAGGCGGGGTCGATCCTTCTCTTCTTTTGCAAGAGACCAGGGAGCGGTCTCATCGACATACTTATTCGAAGCGCTCACGATCTCCCAGAGCGTGGCCAGCGCTTTGTTAAAGGCGAGGTCGTTCATCTGGACGGGGAATTGAGCGAGAACCTTAGCGGAGATTCCCTGAAGCCGCTGGTCGATCTCTTCTGGAAAGGAAGGGGCCGGGATTTCGCCGTCAAAATAACGGATGACCATGCTGAGGGCCCGGCTGAATAGATTGCCCAGATCATTGGCCAGATCGCTATTGATCCGGTGGATCATGGCGGAGTGAGAAAAGTCTCCATCCATTCCGAAAGAAACCTCCCTCATGAGGAAATACCGGACCGCATCCACGCCATAAATATCAATCAGGCGGTTCGGCTCCACCACATTCTGGAGCGATTTGGACATCTTCTTTCCCTCCACCGTCCACCATCCATGGGCAAAGACCGTCTTGGGAGGCGTGAGCCCGATGCCATTGAGCATGGTGGGCCAGTAGACGGTGTGGGTGGTGAGGATGTCCTTGCCGATGAGGTGAATGGCCTGGGGCCAAAAATCGGAGAAGGAATTCTCGCCGGAACCATAGCCGATCCCGGTCACATAGTTAATCAGGGCATCGAACCAGACATAGGTCACATAATCCGTATCGAAGGGAATTTCAATTCCCCACATCAGACGCTTTTTGGGCCTTGAGATGCAAAGGTCTTCAAGGGGGCCCCGGAGGAATCCCAGAATTTCATTTCTTCTTGATCCGGGAAGGATGAACCGGTCATTCTTTTCGATATGTTCGATGAGCCAGGATTGATATTTGCTCATCCGGAAAAAGTAGTTTTTCTCCGAGATGTCGACGACCTCCCGGAGACAGTCCGGGCATTTCCCCTCAGAGAGGTCTTTTTCGGTCCAGAACCGTTCACAGGGAACACAGTACCATCCCTCGTAGCTCGCCTGATAGATCTCGCCTCGATCGTAGAGGTCCTGAAGGATCTTCTGGACAACCTTCTTGTGACGGGCCTCGGTGGTGCGAATGAAGTCGTTGTTGGAGATGTTGAGCCTCTGCCAGAGGGACTGGAACCGTTTGACCATTTCATCGCAGTGGGCCTTCGGATCGACCCCCCGTTCCTGTGCGGCCTTCTCCACCTTCTGGCCATGTTCATCCGTGCCGGTGAGAAAGAAAGCATGATAACCTTCGAGTCGTTTGAAACGGGTGAGGATGTCGGCGGCCACGGTCGTATAGGCGTGCCCGATATGGGGAACATCGTTGACATAGTAGATGGGCGTGGTGATGTAGAAAGCGCCTTTAGATTTCGGATGCATGAATCGTGACTTCTCCCCCTTCTTCCAGTTGAACGGTCACGGTCTGGTTGAGGACATTCTGGCGGATCACTTTTCCTTTGCCTGAGCGGGTGACGATGTGCTTTCCCACTCTGGGAAGATTCTTCTTGAGCTCCATATAGGTTGGATATTCGTAAGCCAGACAGCACATCAGGCGGCCGCAGATGCCTGAGATTTTTGTCGGATTGAGGGCGATGTTCTGTTCTTTGGCCATTTTGACCGAGACCAGTTCAAACCGGTTCAAAAATTTGGCGCAGCAGAGCTCTCTTCCGCAACCTCCGACGCCGCAGATCATCTTGGCCTCATCCCTCACGCCGATCTGCCTCATCTCGATCCGCATCCTGAACTGGGCGGCCAGATCCTTGACCAGTTCCCGGAAATCGACCCGCTTCTCCGCCGTAAAGTAGAACAGAACCTTAGAGCGGTCCAGGAGGACCTCTGTCTTGACCAGCTTCATCTGGAGGTTCTTCTCTTTGACCTTCTCCATGCAGAATTGAAGGGCATCCTTTTCCAGTTGCTTGTTTTTCTCAAATTGCACCAGATCTTCGGGAGCGGCTTTGCGCGCCACCTTTTTTGGAGATTTCAGGATGAACCGTTTCTCCTTTTCCTGCGGTGGGGAGAGGACCTTTCCCATCACCAATCCCTTATCCGACTCAACGATGACCGGTTCTCCGGCGCTCAAGGAAAGGTCTCCGGCATCGAACTCTTCCGCCTTGCTGTTAGCCATTCTGACATAGACCATTCGAATCATCTTCTCTATCCTTCAGCCCAGGAGAGCATCATTGCCTCTAATGACAGCCTCGTATTGGCATTCCCTCTAATTGCACGAGACGTGTGATGGAGAATCTCCATCCGTTTTAAAAGAGAGGAGAGATCCCATCCCCCGACAATCTCTTCCATCTCTTCCGACAGATCGGAATGGATCAATCTCGAACCCTCCATGGATGTCTTCATCACGATGAGATCCCTCAAAAGCGTCTTGGCCATCTCAAGGATCAAGTGGAGATTCTCTCTCTGTGAGGGAAGGGATTCAATCCAGCCTTCTTTCTCCTCGATGGAAAGCGATTTCGATCCCATCCATCCCGCGAGAAGCTCTTTTCTTGGAATTCCGGCTATCTCCTCTTTAATCTCCAGGGCCTTTCCAGGACTCCCCTCTGAAAGAGAGGCGAGAAGGTAGGCCTCTTTTTCCTCCAAACCTTTCTCCTTTATCAACCAATCAGAGACCAGATGAGAGGGCAGTGGGTTGAAGCGGATCGACCGGCACCTGGAGAGGATGGTCGGCAAAATCCATCTGGGATTGTTAGCCAGAAGGATGATCACCGTATGCAAAGGGGGTTCCTCAAGCGTTTTAAGAAGTGTATTCGACATATCGGTCTTCATTCGATCCGCCGCCGCCAGGATGAAAACCCTCCGCCTTCCCTCATAAGGCCGGTAAGCGAGGCCTCTCAGCATCTCTCTCACCTGCTCCACCTTGAGGGTCTGGCCCTCCGGTTCAATGAGCGAGACATCGGGGTGGAGATGACGGTCGATCTTTTTACAGGAAAGACAGCGATCGCATCCATCCATCCTGTTCTCTCCTTCGAGGCAGTTGAGGGCCTTCGCAAACTGGTGGGCCACCAGGGTCTTTCCAATTCCCTCGTTTCCAAGAAAGAGGTAGCTGTTGACGACCTTCTCCTGGGCAATTGCCCGCTGAAGTAAATTGATCGGCCTTTCATGGCCCATGACATCTTTGAAGGACATAAGCTTTTCTTCGAAAAGAGTTCGGAGTGATGAGTTCGTAGTTCGGAGCGAAAACGAAAAAGACTAAGATAGGATTTTGACTTAACTCCGAACTCCGAACTGCGAACTCCGAACTAATAAATCATCCACAATCTCACGTATCTTTTCGAAAACTTTTTCCTCGCCAGCGCGAGTATCGATCACCTTGACCCGTCGGGGTTCCTTTTTTGCAATGGCCAGATAACCCTTCCTCACCCGACGGTGAAACTGGATCTTCTCCCTCTCGAAACGCCCTTCCTTCTCATTTTTTGAGATTCGATTTCTTTGAAGCGCTCTCTTCAATCCCAGGTCTGAAGGGCAATCGAGAAGGAGGGTGAGGTCGGGTTCGATTCCCTGAGAGGAGAAGCGGTTTAACTTTTGGATGAGGTCACAATCTATTTTTCGGCCATAGCCCTGATAGGCCAGCGTGGCATCATTGAAACGGTCGCAGAGGATAACCCCTCCTTTTTTTAGAAAAGGCTTGATCACCTCTTTGATATGCTGTGCCCTTGAAGCTTCATAGAGGAAGAGCTCGCTCAGAGGAAGCATCTCTCGATGGTCCGGGTCGAGAAGGATCTTTCTGATCTTCTCACTGATGGGGGGGCCTCCCGGTTCCCGTGTCACCTTGCAAGGGATTCCCTTTCGGGTCAGGTATTTTTTTAAGCGTTGAATCTGAGTGGTCTTCCCGCTTCCTTCCACTCCTTCAAATGTGATGAAAAGAGACAAGTTCGCTCCTGTTGGCGTCAAATATTAAGGGTCTCAAAATTCAATTGACATGAATTAGAAAATCTCCCCTCGCCCCTCTTTGCTAAAGAGGGGGATTATTCCTCCCTTTGGAAAAGGGAGGGGAGGAGGGATTTTACGAAATGAGTATCTCTACTATTATGAGACCTTCAATAAATATCTGAAATCTAAGCCAAAATATAAGTCAGAGTGCAGTCTATTGTCAAGGTTTTTAGAGGAGATTTCTGAATAATCTGAGGAATCGGATTTTTTAAATCGATGTAATCAGAGAGAGGAAATTAGTTTTTCGTAGCTCTCGGGAGAAAGGGAAGGATGAGAAGGTGGGGGAGGGTAATGGCACTGGGGTTCCGGAATTGGGCGAGGCCGATGGTCATCCCCTCGTGTCCTGCTTCGGGTTGAGCCCGGTAGGTGCCTAAAATCCTGTCCCACCAGGGAAGATTAAAGCCGAAGTTGCTATTGAATTCTTTGATCAATACGGAATGGTGGACACGGTGCATCTCGGGCGTGACCACGAAAAGTCTTAGTATGCGGTCGATCGAAACCGGAAGCCGAACATTTCCGTGATTAAACATGCTCGTGGCATTGAGAACGATCTCAAAGAGGATGACGGCTAAAGGAGAAGGGCCCAGAGTGATGACAACAGCCATTTTTATCCCCATGGAGAGGAGAATCTCAATGGGATGGAAACGGATTCCCGTGGTGAAATCGAAGTCGAGGTCGGTATGGTGGACCCGGTGAAGCCGCCAGAACAGAGGGATGAAATGGAACATGGCGTGCTGAAGGTAGATGACGAAATCGAGAACTAAAACACCAATGACGATCTCCAGCCAGTTAGGGAGTGAAACATGATTGAGTAACCCCCACCCGCGATTTTGAGCATAGAAAGCTATTCCCATTGCCTGGATTGGCAGAAATAGCCGCAAGACAAGAGTATCGATAAAGACCAGCCCCAGGTTGCTATACCATCGCATCGTCTTCGACGTTTTGAGGGGACGGCGGGGAGAAAGAATTTCCCAAACAGCCATGACAATCAGGATGGCAAAGAAGAAGGAGAGTCGAACAACCCTTTCATGTGCTAAAATAGAATCAGTCATTCTTCATTCCACATTTTTTTGTCTTCCTTAAAGTAGTCTACTTTAAAAGAGACTATTAAGAAATCGTTGTCAACTCCCTAAATAGATTGTTTCTTAATAACCCTTCAGAGGCTTACCAGTCAAATATGTCCGTGGGTTCCAAAAAATTAAAGGGTCTGACCAAATTCGGTCATCCCCTTTTAACTTAAGAGTAAAGTTTACCCCGTTAGAAAGCCCTGTGTAAGCCATCCCGTTGGAAAGTCGAAGACTTTCTAACTGGGTTTACTCAGTCTTCATAATTTTATGGATACTCCTTTAGAAGATTTTAAGAAAGCCGGAAGGAGGCCGGGAGAGCAAGCGGCAACAACAAAGGCTTGACTTGGAACACATCAGTTCATCAAATCTGGACCAACACTTTGCACCTACAAAGAGTGACTCCAAGATATTTTTACAGTGCATAGATTACCGGGGTGAAATATGCAAAATTAAATGACAAAAGTTGGGTGGGGCAGTTAGATTGATCTCCCAGAAATTTTGCCCCACCATGTTTATGACTATTTGAAAAAGACAAATCTTCTGGTGAGCCAAGGCCCATCCTACAGGGCTATTTGGACATAACTTGCCAATCTATTACTTTCCCGTCCTTGATATAGACATAAAATCGGTCACCATAGATAAGCTGTTTGCCGCCACTGCCCCAATCATTTTCTTTGCTCGCTGGTCCTATAGATACCCACAGCGCCGTTTTAGACATTCCTTTTAAAATAGTTCCTTCTTTAATCGCCTGTATCTCTTTTTCGGTAAACTCCTTTAAACCCTTGTCCTTGTCAATATTCTTAAGGAAATATGTAGTTACTTCTTTGAATAAATTTTCTTCGGTAATGGGAGTGTCTAAGCGGTGCAGATCCCCGAATATTAAACCGGTCTTGCCATTTAAAAACTCCACTTTAAGCAAGATGGCATATTGGTCCTCTAAGTATTTGGCTTTAACTATTTTTAAGATTCTTCCGGGTTTTTAATGGGTACCCGGGTAAAGGTCTAAGCCTCCACAATGGAAGTAAATGGCTGTCTTAAGATGATCCCGATTCCTAAATCCATAGGCCATCTTGATGATGGTCTGGATCTTG
>Ga0208244_100426_pt1 | contig 41868 bp, 40 predicted proteins | sample SubbioCR12Aug_5A_FD_184828 | JGI IMG/M metagenome (GOLD analysis project Ga0208244, IMG submission 184828) | Serpentinite rock and fluid subsurface biosphere microbial communities from McLaughlin Reserve, California, USA - CR12Aug_5A (SPAdes) | ecosystem: Environmental > Terrestrial > Deep...
CCTTCGCCCAGTTGCGGGCGCTCCTCGATGCGGCCGTGATAGATCGCCGCGCCGCCCAGGGCGAGGCCGAGGCTGCCGGCGCCGGCCGACATCACCGGGCCGGCGTTGGGGCTTTCCCACTGGTGCGCCTGGCGCCGCCAGCAGGCGAGGGCCCGGCGCGTGGCGCCGAACAGGGCGTAGGAGAGAGCCGTCAACCGCGCCGGCAGATAGTTGAGGGCGTCGTCGAGGCGCGCCGCGGCCCAGCCGAAGTGAAGAAAGCGTTCGGTCTTGTAGCCCCACATGGCATCCAGCGTGTTGGCCAGGCGGAAGAGCACGGCGCCCGGCCCGCCGAGCAGCGCGAACCAGAACAGGGCGCCCAGCACGGCGTCGTTGCCGTTCTCCAGGGTCGACTCGACGCCGGCCCTGGCCACGCCGGCGGCGTCCAGTTCGCGGGTGTCGCGCGAGACCATCCAGCCGACGTGGCGGCGCGCACTTTCGAGATCGCCCGCCGCGAGATCGGCCGCCACGCGCAGCGCGTGCTCGGCCAGGCTGCGCCCGCCCAGGGCGAGGTAGAGCAGGAGGGCGTCGATGGCCCAGCCCGGCGGGGTGCGCGGCGTGGCCCAGGCGGCGAGGGCCACCCAGGGCAGGACGACGAGGCACCAGGCGAGCAGGCCGGCCGCGCGCCGCCAGGCCGCGCCCTGTCCCCGATTGCAGGCGCGCTCGGCGGCCTCCGCCAGCTTGCCGAAGCCCACCAGGGGGTGCAGCCGCCGCGGCTCACCGAGCAGCCGGTCCAGGCCCACGGCGAGAAGGGCCGCGGCGGGCAGCCAGAGAGAAGCCGGGAAAAGCGGGGTGAGGGAATCGGGCGACATGAGAGAATTGGAGCGAACACGGGATTCTACGATGAACAGCCGCAAGACCCCCACCCTGATGATCCAGGGCACCACCTCGGACGCCGGCAAGAGCACGCTGGTGGCCGCGCTGTGCCGTGTGCTCAAGCGCCGCGGCGTGCGCGTGGCGCCCTTCAAGCCGCAGAACATGGCGCTCAACAGCGCGGTCACCGTCGACGGCGGCGAGATCGGCCGCGCCCAGGCCCTGCAGGCGCTGGCGGCGGGGCTGGAACCGCATACCGATTTCAATCCCGTGCTGCTCAAGCCCAGCACCGACCGCGCGGCCCAGGTCATCATCCACGGCAAGGCGCAGATGGACCTGGATGCCCGCGCCTACCACGAGTACAAACCGCGGGCCATGCGTGCCGTGCTGGAGTCCTACGGCCGGCTCACGGCCGCCTACGAGTGCGTGCTGGTGGAGGGCGCCGGCAGTCCGGCCGAGATCAACCTGCGCGACCGCGACATCGCCAACATGGGCTTCGCCGAGGCGGTGGACTGCCCGGTGATCCTCATTGCCGACATCGACCGCGGCGGCGTTTTCGCCCATCTCGTCGGCACCCTGGAACTGCTCTCGGCGAGCGAGCGGGCGCGGGTGGCGGGCTTCGTCATCAACCGCTTCCGCGGCGACATCGGCCTGCTCGAACCGGGCCTGCGCTGGCTGGAGGAGCGCACCGGCAAGCCGGTGCTGGGCGTGCTGCCCTACCTGCACGGCCTGCACGTGGATGCCGAGGATGCCTTGCCCCGCATCGCCACGGGCGGCGCGCAGGCGCGGCTGCGCGTCATCGCCCCGGCCCTGCCGCGCATCTCCAACGCCACCGACTGCGATCCCCTGCGCCTGCACCCGGAACTGGCCTTCCGCTACGTCGGCCCGGGCGAGGCGATTCCGCCCGCCGATCTGATCGTGCTGCCGGGCTCGAAAGCCGTGCGCGCCGACCTGGAATGGCTGCGCGCCCAGGGCTGGGAGGAAGCGATCCGCCGCCACCTGCGCTACGGCGGCAAGGTGATCGGCATCTGCGGCGGCCTGCAGATGCTGGGCCGCGCCATCCACGATCCCCACGGTCTGGAAGGGGCGCCGGGCAGCAGCGCGGGCCTGGGCTGGTTCGACTACGAGACGACGCTGGAGCCGGAGAAGAAACTGGAGAACGTGACGGGAACCCTGGCCCTGCCCGGCGCCCCGGCCGTGCGCGGCTATGAGATTCACATGGGCGTCAGCCGCGGTGCGGCGCTGGCGCGGCCGGCGGTGGTGCTCGGAGGCCTCCCGGACGGCGCGATCTCGGCCGACGGCCAGCTTCTCGCCACCTACTGCCACGGACTCTTCGACCACCCGGAAGCCCAGGCTGCGCTGCTCGCCTGGGCCGGCCTGCGGGACGCGGCGCCGATCGATCTTGCCGCGCGGCGCGAGGCCGACCTGGATCGACTGGCCGATGCGGTGGAGGCGGCGCTCGACTGGCGCCTGCTCAGGCCCCTGCTGCCCGGGGTTTGAGCTCCAGCGGCAGCCCGGCCGCGACCAAAGTGACCCGCTCGCAGGCCGCCGCCACGCGCTGGTTGAGCCGGCCCTGCTCGTCGGCGAACAGGCGCGAGACGGGGTGCATGGGCACGATGCCCCAGCCCACTTCGTTGGAGACGAGGACGATGCGGCCCGGCAGGGCGGGCAGGGCGTCGAGGAACGCGTCGGTCTCCGTCCGCAGCAGCGGGCAATCGACCGCCTCGCCGGCTTCCGCCTGAGACGCAGCTTGCCCGGCAAAGAAAAGATTCGAAAGCCACAGGGTGAGGCAGTCCGCCAGCAGGCAGACGTCGGCCGCGGCGTGCGCCCGAAGCGCCGCCGCCAGACGCAGCGGCGCTTCGACGCAGGTCCAGTCTGCCGGCCGCCGCGCCCGATGGTGGGCGACGCGCCGCGCCATCTCGGCGTCCCTGACCTCGGCCGTCGCCACATAGACGACGCGCAGGCCGCTTTCCAGAGCCCGCTTTTCCGCCAGCGCGCTCTTGCCCGAGCGCGCCCCGCCGAGTATCAGTTCCGCCATGGGGCCGGAGCGTAACACGGCAGGCAAGGGTTGCATCTCTCGCCACCCGCCGGGATAATCCGTGCCGACCGAGCAAAACGGAACACGGTGCGAATCCGTGGCGGGCCCGCCGCTGTAACCGGGGACGGTCGCTGCAAGTCATCACGAAGCCACTGGGGCTGCCCCGGGAAGGCGCAGCGAGCCGGTCGATCCGGAAGCCAGAAGACCTGTTCGGCCATTTCGAACCCTGCGCGGGTTCCGCCATTGCGCTGGCTGCGCGACGGCGGGACGCGCGCCAATCGAAAGGATGAATCGGATGCATTCCAACGCCACACAGCCCACCTTCATTTCCGCAATCCGCATCGTCGCGCCGGATCAGGCGCTCGCCGAGGCGCTGCAGCAGAAGATCGACGCCAAGACCAAGCCGCTCGGCGCCCTCGGCCGGCTGGAAGAACTGGCCCTGCAGATCGGCCTGATCCAGCAGACCCTGTCGCCCGAGCTGCGTGCGCCGCACATTCTTGTCTGCGCCGGCGACCACGGCGCGCTCGGTGACAAAAACGGGGCCGGCCTCTCCGCCTATCCGCAGGACGTCACCTGGCAGATGGTGGAGAACTTCCTCGCCGGCGGCGCCGCCATCAACGTGCTGGCGCGCCAGGGCGGCATCGAGCTCGTCGTCGCGGATGCCGGCGTGGCGCACGACTTCGGATCACGCGACAAACTCGTCGACGCAAAAGTCAGTCCCCACGGCACGGCGAGCTATCTGGAAGGCCCGGCCATGAGCGCGGAACAGTGCGGGACGGCGATGGCGCGCGGCGCGCGGATCGTCGCCGACCTCCACGCGCGCGGCTGCAACGTGATCGGCTTCGGCGAGATGGGCATCGGCAACACTGCCTCGGCTTCCCTCATCACGCATTTCCTCGCCGGCATCCCGCTCGCCGACTGCGTCGGCCGCGGCACCGGGCTGGACGACGCCGGCGTGTCGCGCAAGCTGACCCTGTTGCAGCAGGCCGCCGACGGCTATCGCGGCGACTACACGCCGCTTTCCGTGCTGGCGCACTTCGGCGGTTTTGAAATTGCCATGCTGGCCGGCGGCATGCTCGCCGCCGCCGAGCGCAAGATGCTGCTGCTCATCGACGGTTTCATCGTCACCTCGGCCCTGCTGGTCGCCGCCACGCTGCAGCCGGCGACGCTGCAGTACTGCGTCTTCTCGCACCGTTCGCAGGAGCGCGGCCACCGCCTGCAGCTCGAGCACCTCGGCGCGCGGCCGCTGCTCGACATGGACCTGCGCCTGGGCGAGGGCACGGGCGCGGCGCTGGCCTGGCCGCTGGTGCGCGCGGCCGCGGCCTTCCTCGACGAGATGGCGAGCTTCGAGTCGGCCGGCGTGAGCGAGCGCAGCGAGGAGAGGGTGTAGGTCGGCCTTCAGGCCGACTTGGGCCGCGGTTGCCCCACAGGGACTTCCTCCGGTCGTCGGCCTGAAGGCCGACCTACAGCCCGACCTACGGGATTCGGAGCATGGGAATGATCCAAAAGGAGATCGGCTATTTCTTCGGCGCCGTGCGCTTCTTCACGCGGCTGCCGGTGCCGGCGTGGGTCGGCCATTCGCAGGAGGCGCTCGACCGGGCGGCGCGCTACTTCCCGCTGGTCGGCATCCTCGTCGGCGTATCGGGGGGACTGACTTTTCTCCTGGCGGCCTTCGTCCTGCCGGTGTCGATTGCCATCCTCTTCAGCATGGCGGCGACGCTGCTCGCCACCGGCGCCTTCCACGAGGACGGCCTGTCGGACGCCGTCGACGGCTTCGGCGGCGGCTGGAGCAGGCAGCAGGTGCTGGCCATCATGAAGGACTCGCGCATCGGCAGCTACGGCGCCATCGCCGTGGCGCTGATGCTGCTGGCGAAATTCAACGCCCTGCTGGAACTTCCTGATGAATGGATCGTGCCGGCCATCATTGCCGCGCATGCCGCCTCGCGATTCTGCTCGACGACGCTGATCTACGCGCTCGAATATGTCAGGGACGATGACAGCGCGCGCGCCAAGCCGCTCGCCACCCGCATGGGCGCCGGCAGCCTGGCCGTGGCCGCGCTGTTCGGCCTGGCGCCGCTGGCCCTGCTGCCCTGGCAGGCCGCGCTCGCCGGCCTGCTGCTGGCGGCGCTCACGACCTTCCTCGCCGCGCGCCATTTCGTCAAACGCATCGGCGGCTACACCGGCGACTGCCTCGGCGCGACGCAGCAGGGCGCCGAGCTGGCGATCTATGTTGGTATGCTCGCGGTCGCATGGAACTTTTCCTGATCCGCCATCCCGAGCCGGATGTGCCCGAAGGCACCTGTTACGGCCGCAGCGACATCGGCCTGGCGGTGGATGCCGGCGTTGCCGCCACGCGGCTTCGCACCCACCTGCCGGAGGGTATCCCGGTCTACTCCAGTCCGCTGCGGCGCTGCCGCAGTGTGGCTGAACATCTGTCGCCGGCGCCGTCCATCGACGCGCGCTTGGTCGAAATGCATTTCGGCGAATGGGAGATGCGGCGCTGGGATGAAATCGAAAAAGCCGTCTTCGACGCCTGGGTCGCCGACATCCTCAACTTCACCCCGCCCGGCGGCGAATCCGCGGCGCAGATGCTGGCGCGCACCCTGGCTTTCCTCGACGAATTGCGTGGAAGCGACGCACCCGCGGCGGCGGTCGTCACCCACGGCGGTGTCTTGCGCGTGCTCTTCGCCCACTGGCTGGAGGTGCCGCCGCGCCGCTGGCCGCGCCTCACCTTCGAGTTCGGCGGCATCAACAAGGTACTCTTCGGGCGCAAGGATATTCGAGTCGAATATCTGAACCGCAAGTAAAATACCCCGCCATGAAGGTCATCCAGACAGAAATCCACGACGCGCTGATTCTCGAGCCGAAGGTCTTCGGCGACGCGCGTGGATTTTTCCTCGAGAGCTACAACCGGCGCGTGCTGGCCGAGGCGGCCGGCATCCGTGCCGAATTCGTGCAGGACAACCATTCCCGTTCCGTGCGCGGCGTACTGCGCGGCCTGCATTACCAATTGCAGCAGCCGCAGGGCAAGCTGGTGCGCGTGGCGGCCGGCGCGGTGTTCGACGTCGCCGTAGACATCCGCCGCAGCTCGCCCACCTTCGGCAAGGTGGCCTGCGTCGAGCTGTCCGACGCCAACCAGCGCATGTTCTGGCTGCCGCCCGGCCTCGCCCACGGCTTCCTCGTCGTCTCCGCGACGGCGGATTTCCTCTACAAGACCACCGACTACTACGCGCCGGAGCACGAGCGCTGCATTGCCTGGAACGATGCGGAGCTGGCGATTCCCTGGCCGCTGACCGGCGCGCCGAACCTCTCGGCCAAGGACGTCAAGGGCGCGCCCTTCGCCGTGGCGGAACTGTTCCCGTGAAGATATTGCTCACCGGCAAGAACGGCCAGCTCGGCTGGGAGTTGGCCCGCGCCCTGCTGCCGCTGGGGCAAATCGCCGCCTTCGACCACGCCGGTCTCGACCTTGCCGATGCGGCGGCGATACGCCGCCGCATCGACGCAGTGCATCCGGACGTCATCGTCAACGCCGCCGCCTACACCGCCGTCGACAAAGCGGAGAGCGAACCCGAACTTGCCCTCGCCATCAACGCCGCCGCCCCCGGGCTGCTGGCGGAAGAAGCCGCCAGGCGCGGCGCCCTGCTCATCCACTACTCGACCGACTACGTCTACGACGGCGCCAAGGCCGCGCCCTACGTCGAGGCGGACCCGGCCCATCCCCTCGGCGTCTACGGCCGCAGCAAGCTGGAAGGCGAGCTGGCGGTTGAAATTTCCGGCGCCGACCACCTGATCTTCCGCACCAGCTGGGTCTACGCCGCGCGCGGCGCCAACTTCCTGCGCACCATCCTGCGCCTGGCCGCCGAGCGCGAGGAACTGCGCATTGTCGCCGACCAGGTCGGTGCGCCGACCTGGGCGCGCCTCATCGCCGAGGCGACGGCGCACGCGCTGAGGCAGGCCATGCAGGAGCGCGACGGCGGACAGTTCGACAGCGACGTGTTCCATCTCGCGGCAGCCGGCGAGACCAGCTGGCACGGCTTTGCCAGCGCCATCGTCGATGGGCGGGAAGGGCTGCGCGTGAAACAGGTGACGCCGATCACCGCTGCCGAGTACCCGCTGCCTGCGCCGCGCCCGGCCAACTCGCGCCTGAATACCGACGCCTTCCGCGCCCGCTTCGGCCTGGCGCTGCCCGACTGGCGCGACTGCCTGTCACTTTGCCTCGAGGAAATTCCGCAATGATTCTGGTCACCGGCGGCGCCGGATTTATTGGCAGCAACTTCGTTCTGGACTGGCTGCGCGAGTCGGACGAAGCCGTCGTCAATCTCGACAAGCTCACCTACGCCGGCAATCCTGAGAATCTCGCCAGCCTGAATGGCGATGCGCGGCATGTCTTCGTGCAGGGCGACATCAACGACGCCGAACTGCTCAGCGAGTTGCTGAAGCGCCACGCCCCGCGCGCCATCGTGCACTTCGCCGCCGAAAGCCACGTCGACCGTTCCATCCACGGCCCGGCCGAGTTCATCCAGACCAACATCAACGGCACCTTCACCCTGCTCGAAGCAGCGCGCGCCCACTGGTCGGCGCTCGAGGGCGAAGCGAAGTCGGCCTTCCGCTTCCTGCACGTGTCGACCGACGAAGTGTACGGCTCGCTCGGCATGGACGATCCGGCCTTCGCCGAGACACATCCCTACCAGCCGAACAGCCCCTACTCGGCGTCGAAGGCGGCCTCCGACCACCTGGTGCGCGCCTACCACCACACCTACGGCCTGCCGACGCTGACGACGAACTGCTCGAACAACTACGGCCCCTACCAGTTCCCCGAGAAGCTGATTCCGCTTATCCTGCTCAATGCCATCGCCGGCAAGCCGCTGCCCATCTACGGCGATGGCCTCAATGTGCGCGACTGGCTCTACGTCGGCGACCACTGCTCGGCGATCCGCGCCGTGCTGGCGGGCGGCCGCCCCGGCGAGACCTACAACATCGGCGGGCGCGCGGAGATGACCAACCTCGTCGTCGTGAAGACGCTGTGCGGCCTGCTCGACCGGCTGCATCCCGGCTCGCCGGTGCTGCCGCACGAGAAGCTCGTCACCTACGTCAAGGACCGCCCCGGCCACGACCGCCGCTATGCCATGAACGCCGACAAGCTCGAGCGCGAACTCGGCTGGCGGCCGGCGGAGAGCTTCGAATCCGGCATCGAAAAAACGGTGCGCTGGTACCTCGAGAACGGCGCCTGGACCGGCCGTGTCGCCAGCGGCGCCTATCGCGACTGGGTCGCGCAACATTATTCGGACTGACGCCATGACTTCGAAGCGGAAAGGAATAATTCTCGCCGGCGGCTCGGGCACCCGGCTCTATCCGGTGACGCTGGCGGTGTCGAAGCAGATGCTGCCCATCTACGACAAGCCGATGATCTACTACCCGCTGGCGACGCTCATGCTGGCGGGCATCCGCGACATCCTGATCATATCGACGCCGCAGGACCTGCCGCGCTTCGCGCAACTGCTCGGCGACGGCGCGAGCTGGGGCCTCTCGCTCAGCTATGCCGAGCAGCCGAAGCCGGAAGGTCTCGCTCAGGCCTTCCTCATCGGCCGCGACTTCATCGGCGGCGATCCCAGCGCGCTGGTGCTCGGCGACAACATTTTCCACGGCCACGACCTGCAGAAGGACCTGCAGGCTGCGTCGGCGTGCGCGCACGGCGCATCCGTCTTCGCCTATCCCGTGCACGACCCGCATCGCTACGGCGTCGTCGAGTTCGGCGCCGACGGGCGCGCCGTCAGCATCGAGGAGAAGCCGGTCAAGCCGCGCTCGCGCTACGCCGTGACGGGACTCTACTTCTACGATGAAAAGGTCGCGGACATCGCTGCCAGCCTGAAGCCCTCGCCGCGCGGCGAGCTGGAGATCACCGACGTCAATCGCCGCTATCTGGAGCAGGGCGAGCTCAATGTCGTGATGATGGGCCGCGGCCACGCCTGGCTCGACACCGGCACCCACGAATCCCTCATCGAGGCCTCGCACTTCGTGCAGACCATCGAGAAGCGCCAGGGCCTGAAGATCGCTGCGCCGGAGGAGATCGCTTTCCGCATGGGCTACATCGACGCCGCCCAGTTGCGCCGCCTGGCCGAGCCGCTGCACAACAGCGGCTACGGCAAGTATCTGCTGAGCGTGCTGGAAGAAGGCTAGGCCCTGTAGAATGCGCTTGGCATCATGCCCCCCGGGCTTCGGGCGGTGCTGCCGTACGCCATGAGGTTGCCGGTTCGCGAAGGGAGGCGGTTCCTTTGTCCGTGAAAAGCAACAGTGCGGTTTCTTCCCAGGGCAGCACCGGCACCCTGATCGGGGCCGGCATGCGCGTGGAAGGCAATATCACCTTCACGGGCATTCTGCGCGTCCAGGGCAATGTCCTCGGTGATGTTGCCTGCCGCGATGACGCCGGCGGCGCCATGGTGGTGGAGGATTCGGGCAGCATCACCGGCGCGATCGACGTTCCGCGCATCGTCGTCAGGGGCCGCGTCCTCGGACCGCTGCATGCGTCGCAGTCCATTGATGTCCGGCAGGGCGCCAGCGTCCTTGGTGACGCTGTTTACAGGGAAATGGACATCCATGCCGGCGCTGTCGTGGATGGACTGCTGACGCCCATGCTGTCGATGGCGGGGGAGCGGAGCGGCCAGGCGCCGCATGCCGATGCACCGAAACTGCCGCCGATTCGGGAGTACGCCACCCACGAAAGCAGGCTTGCGGCCCGCCTCGGCGGCGGGCGCAGACTCGGTGTGGCCGCCATGCTGGCCGCTGTCGTGGGCGCGGCCGTGTGGATGAGCCGGGATCCAGCAACGATTGCACCCGTCGTCGTCGATGTTGCAGCCGAGGGCGATTCATCGGTGAGGGGAACGTCGCCCGCCCCGATCGCGCCGACGGCAAGCAGCAGGCAGCAGGATGTCCAGGGGACCGCCGAACGCACTGCCTCCCCGGCAGGCGGCGCAAGCGCGGACATGGGGTATGTTGCCAAGGCAACGCCCCCGGAGCGATCGGCGGCGGATGCGGAGGAACTGGTGACGGTGCATGGGGTGAACCCGACCAAACCGGCAGGATTCTTCTTGCTGATCAGCAAGGAGCCGGCCGTACTCTTCAAGAAAAAAAGCCAGGAGGCCGGCGAAGGCAAACGCATCGACGTGTCCCGAGGGAAGACAGTCAGCATTGCGACTGCACGAAACGAACTGTTTCGCGTTGCCGAAGGACGGGATATCGAAATTTTTTACCAGGGCCGCAAGGTTGCGCCCAAAGCCATCGAGAGCGGCGCCTGGATGCGTTTCATCCCTCAGTCTGAAGACAGGTAAGAGCAGTACCGAAGGGGACGAGCCGCTTAATGCGCTCCGTCCCGAATCAGGCCCATCGCTTCAATGGGCCTCATCCCAGTTCGCGCCGACGCCGACTTCCGCCGCCAGCGGCACGGAAAGTTGCGCCACGCCAGCCATGAGCTTCGGCAGTTTTTGCCGCACCGATTCCAGCTCGCCTTCCGGCACTTCCAGTACCAGTTCGTCGTGCACCTGCAGGACAAGGAGTGAAGCCATGCCCTGTTCATCCAGCCAGCGCTGCACGGCGATCATCGCCAGCTTGATGAGGTCGGCGGCGGTGCCCTGCATCGGCGCGTTGATGGCGGCGCGCTCGGCGCCCTGGCGGCGGCCGACATTCGAGCTCTTGATCTCCGGCAGCCAGAGGCGGCGGCCGAACACCGTTTCGACGTAACCCTTGTCGCGGGCGAGCTGGCGGGTGGACTCCATGTAGTTCGCCACGCCGGGATAGCGGGCGAAATAGCGGTCGATGTAGGCCGCAGCCGCCTGCCGCTCGAGGCCGAGTTCGCGCGCCAGACCGAAGGCCGACATGCCGTAGATGAGGCCGAAGTTGATCACCTTGGCGTAGCGGCGCTGCTCGCTCGACACGTCCGCCGGCGCGACGCCGAACACCTCGGCGGCGGTGGCGCGGTGGATGTCCTCGCCGGCGGCGAAGGCGTCGAGCAGGCCGCGGTCGCCCGACAGGTGGGCCATGATGCGCAGCTCGATCTGCGAGTAGTCGGCGGAGACGATCTTCGATCCCGCCGGCGCGACGAAAGCCTGGCGGATGCGTCGGCCTTCCTCGCTGCGGATAGGGATGTTCTGCAGGTTCGGGTCGGAACTCGCCAGCCGCCCGGTCACCGCCACGGCCTGGGCGTAGTTGGTATGCACGCGGCCGGTGGCCGGGTCGACCGAGCGCGGCAGCTTGTCGGCGTAAGTGCTCTTCAGTTTCGCCATGCCGCGGTAGTCGAGGATCAGTCTCGGCAGCGGATAGTCGAGCGCCAGTTGTTCCAGCACTTCCTCGTCGGTGGACGGCGCGCCGGAGGGCGTTTTTTTGAGCACCGGCAGCTTCTCGCGCTCGAAGAGGATCTCCTGGATCTGCTTGGGCGAGTTGAGGTTGAAGGGCTGCTTGGCCACCTCGTGCGCCTGCTTTTCGATCTCCATCATGCGCAGGCCGAGCTCCTGCCCCTGCCGCGCAAGAAGCGCGGCGTCGATGAGCACGCCGTTGCGCTCCATGCGGAAGAGGATCTGCATCGCCGGCATCTCGATGTCGCGGTAGAGCGCTTCCAGGCGCGGCGCCTCGGCAAGCTGCGGGGAGAGCGCCTCGTGCAGGCGCAGGGTGATGTCGGCATCCTCGGCGGCGTACTCGGCGGCGCGTTCGAGGTCGACCTGGTCGAAGCCGATGCGCCCGGCGCCCTTGCCGGTGACCTCGTCGTACTTGATGGTGGCGATGCCGAGGTGGCGCGCGGCGAGCGAATCCATGTCGTGGCCCTTGTCCGACTCGATGACGTAGGACTCGAGCAGGGTGTCGTGCGCGACGCCGGCGAGGCGGATGCCGTGGTTGGCGAGCACGTGCATGTCGTACTTGAGGTTCTGCCCGACCTTGGCGTGGCGCGGCGATTCCAGCCAGGGCTTCAGCTTCGCCAGCGTCGCGTCGAAAATCAGCTGCTGCGGCACGCCGGCATAGCGGTGCGCGAGCGGCAGGTAGGCCGCCGTGCCGGGGGCGACGGCGAAGGACAGGCCGACCAGGCGCGCCTGCATCGGGTCGAGGCTGGTGGTCTCGGTGTCGAAGGCGGCGAGTTGCGCCGCGTCGAGCTTCTGCAGCCAGGCGTCGAGCTGCGCCCAGTCGAGGATCGTTTCGTAGTGCGTGCGGTGCGCGCCGGGCGGCTGCGGGTCGGCGGCTGCCCCCCTCACCCCGGCCTCCTTGTTGTCTTGCCCCGCGGGGGGAGAGGGGATGTCGCCTTGGACTTCCCTGAGCCAGGTCTTGAATTCCAGTCGGGCGAAGAGTTCGGCGAGCTTCGCCTTGTCGGGCGGCGCAGGCTGAAGGTCGGCGACATGCACCGGCAGGTCGAGGTCGCAGGCGACGGTGACGAGCTTTCTCCCCAGCGGCAGGAAATCCAGGTGCTTGCGCAGGTTCTCGCCGACCTTGCCGCCGATCTCGCCGGCATGGGCGACAATCTCATCGAGGCTGCCGTACTGCTGCAACCACTTCGCCGCCGTCTTCGGCCCGACTTTCTCCACGCCCGGCACGTTGTCCACGCTGTCGCCGACCAGGGCGAAGTAGTCGACGATCTGCGCGGGTGCGACGCCGAACTTGGCCAGCACACCGGCCTCGTCAAGGGTTTCGTTGCTCATGGTGTTGACCAGCGTGACATGCGGATTGACGAGCTGGGCGAGATCCTTGTCGCCGGTGGACACGATGCAGGCGATGCCCCGCCCGCCGGCCTCGCGCGCCAGCGTGCCGATGACATCGTCGGCCTCGACGCCCTCGATGCACAGCAGCGGCCAGCCGAGCGCGCGGATGGACGCGTGCAGCGGCCCAATCTGCTGCGCCAGATCGTCCGGCATGGGCGGGCGGTGCGATTTGTAGTCCGGATACCAGTCGTCGCGGAAGGTCTTGCCCTTGGCGTCGAAGACGCAGGCCAAATAGTCCGCCTTGAAGTCGCTTTTCAGGCGGCGTAGCATGTTGATGACGCCATACACGGCGCCCGTCGGTTCGCCCGCCTTGTTGCGCAGGTCGGGCATGGCGTGGAAGGCGCGGTAGAGGTAGGAAGAGCCGTCAACCAGCAGCAGTGTGGGCATAATGGGTTTTGCGCTGCGATGGGTGTGGCGCAACCGCCTGTTACGGAAATCAGAAAAATGAGCGTTCAAGACAAGCTTCGCAACCTTGCCAACCTGCAGCCGGAGGACACCTCGTCGACGGCGCGCGAGTCGTGGCGCTTGCTCGGCATTATGTCAGAGTTCGTCGAGGGGACCGAGCGCCTCGCGCCGATCCGCCCTGCCGTTTCCATTTTCGGCAGCGCGCGCCTCGCGCCCGGCCATCCCTATTACCTCAAGGCGGAAAAGGTGGCGCGGCTGCTCTCCGATGCCGGGTTTTCGGTGATTTCCGGCGGCGGTCCGGGCATCATGGAGGCGGCGAGCAAAGGCGCCTTTCACGGCAAGAGCCCCAGCGTCGGGCTGAATATTCGCCTGCCGCAGGAGCAGCAGAGCAACGCCTTTCAGGACATTTCGCTCACCTTCCGCCACTTCTTCGCGCGCAAGGTGATGTTCGTCAAGTTCGCCGCCGCCTATGTGGTGCTGCCCGGCGGCTTTGGCACGCTCGATGAACTGATGGAGGCGCTTACCCTCATCCAGACGGGCAAGAACCGGCGCATCCCCCTCATCCTGATGCAATCGGCCTACTGGCAGGGATTGCTCGACTGGTTCCGCGAGCGCCTCGTGGCGGAAGGCATGATCGCGGCCGAGGATCTTGACCTGATGCAGATGCTCGACGAGCCCGAGCAGGTGGTCGATGCCATCTTCAAGCACTATGAGGGACGTGGTTTTGAGCCCCTGCCGCACGAGCACGAGCTCCTTCTGAACCTCTGATACAATCTTCACCGATTCCCTCAGGACATGATCATGCGCCGCCTCCTTCTTGCCTGCCTGCTCGCCATTGCGCTGCCCGTCGCGGCGCAAGACCGTCCCGCCAACCTGCAGCCGGTTCCCGAGCCGCCCCCGCCGCCGCCGGGCTACCAGCCCGACCCGGCCCTGGAACCGCAAGTGACCATCATCCGGCGCGGCGAAGACAGGGTCGAGGAATACCGCGTCAACGGCCGCCTCTACATGATCAAAGTGACGCCGCCGCATGGCGTGCCCTATTACCTGGTCGACGACAAGGGGGATGGCCGCATGACCCGCCAGGAACCCCTGGATTCCGGCCTGCGCGTGCCGATGTGGGTGATCGGAACATTCTGATTCGATTCATCGACTTTCAAGAACCAGCAACAAGGGGAGGCGGCCATGAGCGAAGAGAATCCGTTTCTGGTGACGGGCGGCAGTAATTCGGGCCAGGGGCGCGGCGCATTCGATCCCGCCGGCCGTACCGTGGATGCCGGCCGCGGCATCGAGTGGTTGAAGCAGGGTTGGCAGCTATTTACCAGGAACCCCGGCGTGTGGATTGCCATTGCCGTCATCCTGATGGTGATCGTCATCGTGCTCAGCCTCATTCCCGTCGTCGGCACGCTGGCCGTGAACTTCCTGCTCCCGGTCTTCGCCGGCGGCATCCTGCTCGGCTGCAGTTCGCTGACGAAAGGCGGGGATATCGCCATCGACAGCCTGTTTGCCGGCTTCAAGCAGAATACCGGCAACCTCATCATGGTCGGCGTGTTCTACCTGGTCGGCGTGGTGATCATCACCTTGCTGGTGTTCATGATTGGCGGCGGGGCCGCCCTGACGGGCGGGATGATCGGGCGCGGTCCGGGCATGGGCATGGCCATGGGAGGATTCTTCTTCGCCATGCTGGTCATGCTGGCGCTGATGGTGCCGCTGGCCATGGCTGTCTGGTTCGCGCCGGCGCTGGTGGTGTTCCACAACATCGCTCCGCTGGAGGCCATGAAAGCCAGTTTTTCCGTCTGCCTGAAGAATATCGTGCCCTTCCTGGTCTATGGCGTGCTGCTCTTCGTGCTCTGCGTCATTGCGATGATCCCCTTCGGCCTCGGCATGCTGGTGATGGTGCCGGTGATGATGGGGTCGCTCTACGCATCGTATGTGGAGATCTTCGAGTAATCGCCCCAGTGAGCCATCGTCCCTTTGCGTAACCACCCCTTTGCCACCGCGGCGCCCTCGCGCCGCGGCATCTCCTGAATGCAAGCCCGCAAACTCCCCGCCATCCGCGGCTGGAACTGGATTGTCGAAGGCTTTCACCTGTTCCGGCTCAATCCTGCGCTGCTGACTTTTTTGGTCTTCGGCTACTGGCTGACGCTGGTATTCCTCAATCTCGTGCCGCTCATCGGCATCGTGGTCGCGCCCCTGTGCGTGCCGGCGCTCTCGGTCGGCGTCATGAACGGCTGCCGGGCGCTCGAGCGCGAGCGCGAGAACGGATTCGGCCTGCTGTTTTCCGGTTTCCAGAAGAACGGCAGGGTCATGCTCCTCCTCGGCGCGGCTTATCTCGTCGGCTCGCTCCTGGTGTTTGCGGGCAGCGCCCTGTTCGACGGCGGGGCGCTGTTCGGCATCATGATGGCCGGAGAGCAGCCCCCCGAGGATCTCCTGGCAAGCGACCAACTGATGCTGGCCCTGCAGGTGACGCTGATCCTGATGGTGCCCATGCTCATGGCCTTCTGGTTTGCCCCCATGCTGGCGGCCTGGGACGGCATGCCGGTCATGAAGGCGCTGTTCTTCAGCTTCATGGCCTGCGCGCGCAACTGGCGCCCCTTCGTGTTGTACGGACTGGGCATTGCCTTCATCAGCGCCATCCTGCCCGGCATCGTGCTGGGCACCGTCGGCGCCTTTTCCGCACCGCTGCTGAGAATGGTCGCCGTCGCGATTTCCCTGCCCCTCCTCTTCGTCTTCGTGCCGACGCTGTTCGCCAGCTTTTATGTGAGCTATCGCGACGTCTTCGTCCGCACGGACGACGTGGTTGCCGCGGCCGATGTCTGAGTTGCACGGCCCCCACGCTCGCTTCGCTCGCGGAGGGCCGGTTTTGCACAACCGGCCCGTTGCGCAGGCGCGGAGCGGTGCTCCGCGAAACCCCTGCTTCACCCCCCCCAAGGGGGCGCTCAGCGCCCTTCGGGCGGCCGGGCGGGCACTGAGATGCCTCCGCTAGGCGTCCTCGGCGGCACCTTCGATCCGGTCCATTGCGGCCACCTGCGCCTGGCCGAGGAGGCGCGCGAGGCGCTCGATCTTTCCGAGGTGCGCTGGATTCCCGCCGGCCAGCCGCCGCACCGGCAGGCGCCGCACGCCGCTGCAGCGCATCGCCTGGAAATGGTGCGGCGGGCGGTGGCCGGCAATCCCGCATTCAAGGTGGACGACGCCGAAACGCGTTCGGCCGCGCCGAGCTATGCCGTGATGACGCTGGAGCGCCTGCGCGCAGAAGCGGGCAGGCACCCGCTGGTGCTGCTGATGGGCGCAGATGCCTTTCTCGGGCTTGCCACCTGGCACCGCTGGCGCGACCTCTTCGCGCTGGCGCACCTCGGCGTGGCGACGCGCCCGGGCTTCGCGCTGTCCCTGGAGGAAATGCCGGCGGACCTGGCCGCGGCCTGCGCAGACAGGCTGGGGCGCGACCCGGCCGTATTGCGTGAAGTGCCTGCCGGTCGCGTCGTCGAGTTCGCCATGACGCCGCTGGCCATTTCCGCCTCGCTGCTGCGGGAGCGGTTGGCAGCGGGACGGACCGTGCGCTATTTGCTTCCCGATCCCGTGCGGGAGTATATTGATCAACACCACTTGTACAGAATGCCTGATGGACGTTAGAAAACTGCAGAAGGTCGCCGTCAGCGCGCTGGAGGACATCAAGGCGCGCGACATCGACGTCATCAATACCACCAGGATTTCCTCGCTCTTCGATCGCATCATCATCGCCAGCGCCGACTCGGCGCGGCAGACCAAGTCGCTCGCGCGCAGCGTGCAGGACAAGGTGCTCGCCGCCGGCGGTCGCGTGATCGGCATGGAGGGCGAGGAGACCGGCGACTGGATCGTTGTCGATCTCGGCGACATCGTCGTGCACATCATGCAGCCGGCAGTGCGCACCTACTACAACCTCGAAGAGCTCTGGTCGGCCAAGCCGGCCGCGCGGAAGCCATCCGCCGCGACAGGCGGATGAAACTGGCGGTGGCCGCCGTCGGCACGCGCATGCCGGCCTGGGCGGATCAGGCCTTCGCGGAATTCGCCCGACGCATGCCGCGCGAACTGCCGCTTGAACTCAGGCAGATCAAGGCCGAGCCGCGCAGCAGCGGCAAGCCGGTCGAGGCGCTGCTGGCCGCCGAAGCCGGCCGCATCAGGGCGGCGCTGCCGCCGCGCTGCCGCCTCGTTGTCCTGGATGAACGCGGCGCCGACCTCACCACGCAGCAGCTGGCCGCCCGGCTGCGCCAATGGATGGAAGCGGGCGACGAGGTCGCCTTCGTCATCGGCGGACCGGACGGCCTGGCGCCGGACATCAAGGCCGCGGCGGTCGAAACCCTGCGCCTGTCCAGCCTGACGCTGCCGCATGCGCTGGCGCGCGTGGTGCTGGCGGAGGCGCTTTATCGTGCCGCCAGCCTGCTGAGAGGCCACCCTTATCATCGGGAGTAGCATGATTTCGCTGGAGCCCCGCATCTATCTTGCCTCCCGCAGCCCGCGCCGGCGCGAACTGCTGACGCAGATCGGTGTGCGCTTCGAGCTCCTGATGTTCCGCGGCATTCCGCGCGAGGATCCCGAGATTGATGAAGCGCCGCTGCCAGGAGAGGATCCTGAGCATTACGTCGTGCGCGTGACGCTGGCCAAGGCGCAGGCCGGCATTCGACGCATCCGCGAACGCCACCTGATTCCGCATCCTGTCCTCGCCGCCGACACTACCGTCGAGATCGACGGCAACGTCATCGGCAAGCCGGCGCACGAAGCCGACGCTGTGGCGATTCTGCAGCACCTGTCCGGGCGGACCCATCGCGTGCTGACGGCGGTTGCCCTCTTCGACGGCGATCGCGAAGAGCATCTGCTCAACATCAGTGAGGTACGTTTCCGCCAACTCGAGAACGATGAAATCCGGCGCTACGTCGCCAGCGGCGAGCCGCTCGACAAGGCCGGCGCCTACGGCATCCAGGGCCGCGCCGCGATCTTCGTCGAGGAGATCAGGGGGTCGTATACCGGTATCATGGGATTGCCGCTGTTCGAAACCGCCCTCCTGCTGCGGCGCTTCGGCTACCCCATCTGAATCCGTCGCCGCGGCACGGCGCATCGGCGTGCCGCCTGTTAAGATAAGCGCAGACAGACCATGACTGAAGAGTTCCTCGTCAACTTCACGCCGCAGGAAACGCGCGTCGCCCTCATGCAGGGCGGCGTCGTGCAGGAGCTGCACATCGAGCGCACCGCTTCGCGCGGCCTCGTCGGCAACGTCTATCTCGGCCGTGTCGTGCGCGTGCTGCCGGGCATGCAGTCGGCTTTCATCGACATCGGACTGGAACGCACGGCCTTCCTGCACGTCGCAGACATCTGGGAGCAGCGCCAGAATGGCCATGGCGGCAATGGCAGCAATGCCGGAGACAGGGCCAACGGCGACGGCCCCAAGCCCATCGAGCGCATCCTGTCCGAGGGGCAGAACCTCATCGTGCAGGTGCTGAAAGACCCCATCGGCACCAAGGGCGCGCGCCTGTCCACCCAGATCAGCATCGCCGGCCGGCTGCTCGTCTACCTGCCGCAGGAGAAGCATATCGGCATCTCGCAGCGCATCGAGAGCGAAGCCGACCGCGTGCAGCTCCGCGAGAAGCTTCAGCAACTGGTGCCGGCGGACGAATCGGGCGGCTTCATCGTGCGCACCATGGCCGAGAAGGCCAGCGACGAGGAACTGGCCAACGACATCGCCTACCTGCGCAAGATGTGGGCGGAGGCGAAGAACGCCGCGGTCAGCGCCCGCCCGCCCGCGCTGCTCTACCAGGACCTCACGCTGGGCCAGCGCCTGTTGCGCGACCTGGTGACGCCGGAGACCGCGCGCATTTCCATCGACTCGCGCGAGAACTTCCAGAAGCTGTCCGCCTTCGCACAGGAATACATGCCGCAGCTGGTCGGGCTGCTCGAGCACTATACCGGCGAGCGGCCGCTGTTCGACCTGCACGGCGTCGAGGACGAGATCGAGAAGGCGCTGGCGCGCCGCGTCGACCTCAAGTCCGGCGGCTACCTGATCATCGACCAGACCGAGGCGATGACCACCATCGACGTCAACACCGGCGGCTTCGTCGGCCTGCGCAACTTCGACGACACCATCTTCAAGACCAACCTGGAGGCGGCGCAGACCATCGCGCGCCAGCTGCGGCTGCGCAACCTCGGCGGCATCATCATCCTCGACTTCATCGACATGGAGAACGAGGAGCACAAGGCCGCCGTGCTGGCGGAACTGAACAAGGCGCTGGCGCGCGACCACACGCGCATGTCGGTGAACGGCTTCACCGCGCTCGGCCTGGTGGAGATGACGCGCAAAAGAACGCGCGAATCGCTCGCCCATGTGCTGTGCGAGCCCTGCCCGACCTGCGGCGGGCGCGGCGATGTGAAGACGGCACGCACCATGTGCTACAAGGTGCTGCGCGAACTGCTGCGCGAGGCGCGCCAGTTCAACGCGCGCGAATACCGCGTGCTGGCCGCGCCGTCGGTCACCGATCTCTTTCTCGACGAGGGGTCGCAGGCGCTGGCCATGCTGTCGGATTTCATCGGCAAGCCGATATCCCTGCAGGCCGAATCGGGCTACACTCAGGAGCAGTTCGACATCGTCCTGATGTGACGCACACCCCTGTAGGTCGGGCTTCAGCCCGACAGCGAGGCCGGTGTCGGCCTGAAGGCCGACCTACGGGAGCGGGGTGCAATGGAGGAGGCATGAGCGCCAACGTCACTGTGCCGCTGTGGCTGTTCCTGATCCTGGCGCTGCTCGCCATCTGGGCAGTCGGCGTGCTGCTGCTGGCGCCGGGCATGCGCTGGTTCTTCCGCCGCCGCATCAACACCGTCATCGATGAACTCAACACGCGATTGCGCATCGAGCTGCCGTCGTTCAAGCTGACGCGGCGCGAGGTGCTCATCGACCGCCTCTTCCACGACCCGCGCATCCAGGCCGCCGCCGAGGCGCATGCGCGCGAGACCGGCGAGCCGCTCGTCGACGTGCGCCGCCGCATCGACCGCTACGCGCGCGAGATCGTCCCCTCCTTCAACGCCTACCTTTACTTCCGCATCGGCTACTGGCTGGCGAAGAGCGTGGCGCGCCTGCTCTACCGCGTGCGCCTCGGTTACGCCGACGAGGCCGGCCTGGCGGCGGTGGACCCGAAATCCACCGTGGTGTTCGTCATGAACCACCGCAGCAACATGGACTACGTTCTGGTGGCCTTCCTCGCCGCCGAGCAGACGGCGCTGTCCTACGCCGTCGGCGAGTGGGCGCGGGTGTGGCCGCTGCAGGCGCTGGTCCGCTCCATGGGCGCCTTCTTCGTGCGGCGCAATTCCGGCGACCCGCTCTACCGCACCGTGCTGGCGCGCTACGTCAGCATGGCCACCGAGGCAGGCGTGCCGCAGGCGCTGTTCCCCGAGGGCGGGCTGACCGTCGACGGCGCCCTGCGCAAGCCGCGCTTCGGATTGCTCGACTACATGGTGAAATCCTTCCGCGCGGATGGCGAGCGCGACCTGGTCTTCATTCCGGTCGGCCTCAACTACGACCGCGTGCTGGAGGACCGCAGCCAGCTGCTCAAGCTGGAGGCGCACCGGCGGCGGCGCGGCACCCTCTCCGCCGTGTCGGTGACGCTGACTTTCGGCGCGCGCAACCTGTGGCAGATGCTCACCGGCAGCTGGTACCGCTTCGGTTATGCCTGCGTGAATTTCGGCAGCCCGGTATCGATGCGGCAGTACGTAGAAAAGCGCGGCGTGGATATCACCGCGCTCGACGAAGACAGCCGCCACCGCGAGGTGGAGGAACTGGGCCGCCACCTGATGCAGGCCATCGGCAGCGTCATTCCGGTGGTGCCGGTGGCGCTGGTGGCGCAGGTGTTCCGCGCCGACCCGGACAAGGCGCGCACGGAACTCGAGATCAAGTCGGCCGCGCTCGTCCTGCTGCGCGAGTGGGAGCGTCGCGGCGCGCACATCTACATCCCCCGCCGGGACCAGGACTACGCCATCGGCGTCGGCCTGCGCATGCTGACGCTGCGCCATGTCGTCGACGAACGCGACGGCCTCTTCCAGGCCGTGCCGGAGAATCTGCCGGTGCTGGCCTACTACGCCAATTCGATTGCCCACTTCACCGGAATGGTCGCGCATGCTGTGCCGGTGATGGAGGACATCGCCGCTCCTGCCCCTGCCGCGCCCTGACAGATCAGTCGCTGCGCGCGCTGCGGAAACCGACGAAGATGTCGTCGCGCTGCGGCTCATAGAAATTGCGGAAGACCGCATCGAGCAGGCGCGCCGGTGTGGCGAAGGAGCCGCCGCGCACGGCGCGATGGGTGTGGAACCAGGGCTGCGAGTAGTCCGCGTAGGGGTCCGGCGAAAATCCCGCATAGGGCGCAAAGGGGCTGGCCGTCCATTGCCAGACATGGCCCCACGGCGAGAAGGCATCGCCGAATGTTTTCGCCGCGCACTCCCACTCGGCTTCCGTCGGCAGGCGCCGCCCGGCCCAGCGGCACCAGGCTTCGGCCTCGAAGGCGCTGACATGCAGCACCGGCTCATTGGGCGCGAGCGCAATCCAGGCATCGAAAGCGCGCCGCTCCCAGCCCTGCGAGTTGCGGCGCCATGTGCGCGGCATGCGGCGGCCGGTTTCAGTGAGCCACTGTCGGCCTGCCTCGCTCCACGACTCCGGCCGTTCATAGCCGCCGTCCTCGACGAAGGCCAGGTATTCGGCGTTGCTCACCGCCCGCCGGTCGATGGCGAAGGGGGCCAGCGTTACGGTGTGCGCCCACTTCTCGTTGTCGAAGACGAAGCCGGCGCTTTCTGGCGAGCCGATCTGAACCTCGCCCCCGGGGAAATGCAGATCACCGCCTTCGCCCAGCGTCGGCGGGCCCCGTCTGATGCGCGCGCCCTCAGGGGGCGGCACGCCCAGGGTCTGCAGCGTGTAATGCAGCGCTTCGCAGTGCATGTCCTCGTGAAAGAGCGAAAGCTGGAAGAAATACGCATCGGCCGCGCCGGCGTCGAGCGCCGCGTGGGTGGCTTCGAGCACGCCGGCAAGGTAGGCGCGGGTCGCATTCAGGTCCGGCAGGTCCAGCGTCCAGCGCGTCGAATGTTCGACGCGACCGGAGTCGTACCAGCGGTCGCCGTCGGAGAGAAAACGCGAGGCGGCCAGGCCGCCGTCGTGCTGGCGCAGACACCAGCGCTCGGCGAACCAGGCGACATGGCCGATTTCCCAGCGCGGCGGGTTGATGATTTTCTCGTAGGGCGCCGTCTGCCAGAGTTCCGGCGGCAATTCCGCGTAGAGCGCCAGCAGGCGCGCGCGGCTGTCGTCCAGCGCGGCATGCAGTTCGGCGGTGGAGAACGTGCGCATCATGCCGGCTCGGCGAGAAACAGCGCGAAGCCGCCCTTGGTGTCCTGCCACATCCGCTGGCGCGCGAAGCCGGCTTCCGCGAGCAGCGCGGCGAACCCCTCGGGCGTCCACTTGTACGAGTCCTCGGTGTGGATGCGCTCGCCGGCGGCGAAGCGGCGTGTTTGCGCGCCCAGGCTCACCGTCACCTCGCGCCGCGCCTCCAGGTGCATCTCGACGCGGCTTTCCGCTGCGGCGAAGAAAGCCACGTGGCGCCAGTCGGCCACGGCAAAATCCGCCGGCAGCAGGCGGTTCATCACGTTCAGCACGTTGAGGTTGAAGGCGGCGGTGACGCCCAGCGCATCGTCGTAGGCCGCGTCGAGGACAGCCTTGTCCTTGACGAGGTCGACGCCGATCAGCAGGGCGCCGCCGGGCGCATCGTTGCAAACCCTGGCGATGCGCGCGAGAAATGTGCGGGCCGCGCCAGGAGCGAAGTTGCCGATGGACGAACCCGGATAGAACCACAACCGCGGCGCCCCGGCCGGCGTGAGCAGCGCTTCAGGCAGGTCGAGGCTGCGCGTGAAGTCGATGGCCACGCCCGCCATCGGCAGGGCGGGGAAGCGCCGCTTCAGGCGCTCCAGCGCACCGCGCAGGAAGTCGGCGGAGATGTCGAGCGCCACATAGCCGGCCGGGTCGAGCAGCGGGAACAGCCCGGCCGCCTTGCCGCAGTCGCCCGCGCCGAGGTCGACCATCAGCCGGCCCGGTTCCGTTGCGCGGGCGATGTCGCTGCCGTGATCGGCGAATATCTGTGCCTCGCTGCGCGTGAGCGCGTATTCCGGCAGGCAGCAGATCGCCGCAAAGAGCCGCGAGCCGAGTGCGTCGTAGAAGTATTTTGGCGGGATGCAAGCGCGATCCGCCAGCAGGCCGGCGAGCAGTTCGGCCTGGTCGTCGCTTGCCTGGCGCAGGTCGGCAAAACGGAAGGGCGCGAGGCTCACCGGGGCCCCTACTTCTTCGGCATTCGCCCGAGCAGATAGAACTCGTCGTTCGGGCGCATGCTGGTCATGTTGGCCATGCGGTTGCTGAGGCCGAAGAAGGCCGAGATGCCGCCGATGTCCCAGATGTCCTCGTCCGTGAAGCCGTGGCCGCGCAGCCGCTCGAAGTCGGCGTCGTCGATCTTTCCCGATTCGAGGCAGACCTTCATGGCGAAGTCGAGCATGGCACGCTGCTTCGGCGTGATGTCGGCCTTGCGGTAGTTCACCGCCACCTGGTCGGCGACGAGCGGGTTTTTCGCGCGGATGCGCAGGATGGCGCCATGCGCCACCACGCAGTACTGGCACTGGTTGGCATTCGACGTGGCCACCACGATCATCTCGCGCTCGGCCTTGGTCAGGCCGCTATCCTTCTCCATCAGCGCGTCGTGGTAGGCGAAGAAGGCGCGGAACTCCTCGGGGCGATGGGCAAGGGCGAGGAAGACGTTGGGCACGAAGCCGGACTTCTCCTGCACCGCCACGATGCGGGCGCGGATGTCCTCGGGGATGTCCTTCAGTTCGGGAACGGGGAAACGGCTGATGGCGGGGCTGCTCATGGCATATCCTCTGAAGCTTCAGGGTTGAAGAAAATAGGCGGCCGGGGTATTTTAGCCGTTCTCCGCACCCCACCCCGACAGGAGACCAGCATGAGCAATCAAATTGCCGCCGACTTCGACAGCCTCGTCCCCGAAATTCCCTTCAGCCGCCGCGGTTTCATCGTCACCGCGCTTGGCGCCGGTTTCGCCCTTGCCGTGCAGCCGGTGATGGCTCAGACGGCGATCACGACCGACACGCAGGGCCTCACGGCCGGGGAGATCAAGGTCCAGGTTCATGATGGCGAGATGGTCGCCTACCGCGCCCAGCCGGCATCGGGCAGCAACTTTCCGGTGATCCTCGTCGTCTCGGAGATCTTCGGCGTGCACGAGTACATCGCCGACACCTGCCGCCGCCTCGCCAAGTTCGGCTACCAGGCCATCGCGCCGGAGCTGTTCGCCCGCCATGGCGACCCGCGCAAGCTCACCAACATCCAGGAAATCCTCACCACCATCGTATCCAGGGTGCCCGACGCGCAGGTGATGAGCGACCTCGACGCCTGCGTCGCCTGGGCGAAAGTCAGTGGCGGCGACACGGCGCGCCTCGGCATCACCGGCTTCTGCTGGGGCGGCCGCATCACCTGGCTGTATGCCGCGCACAACCCGCAGGTGAAGGCCGGTGTCGCCTGGTACGGCCGGCTGGTCGGCCAGGCCAGCGACCTCACGCCGAAGCACCCGACCGACCTCGCCGCCAGCCTCAAGGCGCCGGTGCTCGGCCTCTACGGCGGCGCCGACCAGGGCATTCCGCTCGACACGGTGTGGACCATGCAGGACAAGCTGAAGGCCGCCGGCGGCAAGTCGTCCATCCACGTCTACGACGACGCCCCGCACGCCTTCCACGCCGACTACCGGCCGAGCTACCGCAAGGACCACGCCGAGGACGGCTGGAAGCGCATGCGCGAGTGGTTCCGCACGCATGGCGTCTGAGTTTCCCGCCCGCTCCCGCGGGGTAAGATGACGCTCCGACATTCCGGAGCAAGCCATGGAAGACATCCCCGCCGGCCTCGACTACGAGGCATTGATGGAAGTGGTGCGCCGCCGCCGCAGCGTGCGCGCCTTCGAGAAGGGCCGCCACGTCGGCCGCGACGTGCTGGAGAAGATCGTCGACTGCGGCCGCTGGGCGCCGAGCGGCGCCAACTCGCAGCCGTGGGACTTCATCGTCGTCGACGACCCCGCCATGAAGGAGAAGGTCTTCGAGGCCTTCATGCGCCAGTCGCAGCGCCTGATCGACCACGCCAAGGGCTTCCCGGCGGTGAAGAAAACCTACATGGCGCATACCGTGGCGATCATCGTCGTGCTGAGCGACCCGCGCTGGAAGGCCTGCTTTCCGCAGGGCACCTCGCCGGAGTTCGTCGAGGAGTATGCCGCCAACAACGAGAAGATCCACCTCGTCTCGCTCGGCGCCGCCATCCAGAACCTGCAGCTCGGCGTCACCGCCATGGGCCTCACCTCGGCCTGGCTCTCCGGCGGCGGCGAGGCCACCACCAACCGCGAGCTGTCGGAACTGCTCGGCTACCCCGCATTCATGGAGGCGGTCGGCACCATTCCCATCGGCTATCCGCAGAAGGACGTCTCGCTGCGCTATCGCCGGCCGCTGCAGCAGGTTCTGCACTGGAACCGCTACGAGCCGGAGAAGTACCGCATGCAGGCGCAGATCGACTACTACGTCGAGCGCCTGCGTCCCTTCGCCATGTACCGCGGCCTCGAGCGCATGGAGGACTGGGAGGACTGCGACGAGAAACTCGGCCCGTGGAAGGACGCCTTCACCACGGCGGCGCCGAACCCCTCCGGCAAGCTGGAGTAATCCGCTACGGCACCGGCAGGCGGCCGACCACCACCACCTTGCCGCCTTCGCTGCGCACCGCGATGACCTCCGCCGTCGACGGCGAGAGGCCCGTCAGCGCGCGGATGTTGAAGTTGTGCGTCACCAGCGCGATGTTCTGCGGCGGCCGCACCGTTTCGATCAGCGCCGCCACCGCGCGCGTGCGTTCAGCCTCGCGGTCGGGATCCTTGTGCAGCGAGTTGAGCGCCTCCCACGGCACGGGCGGATGGCCGAAGGCCAGTTCCGCCGTCTCCAGCGTGCGGCACCACTGCGAGGCGCGCACCTCGCTCACGGCGACGGCACGCCATTTCAGCATGCGGCCGACGCGGCGCGCCTCCTCGCGTCCCGCGTCCGACAGGTTGCGCTGCGTCCTGCAGTCGCCGAGGAAGAAGTTCGGCGGGTCGCCCAGCCCGGCTTCCGTGGCGGCGTGGCGGATCAGCAGCACGTTGCCGCCAGCCTTCAGCTTGGCCCAGAGGGCGTCGTCGGCGTGGGCCGGCGCGGCGAGGGCGAGCAGTCCGGCGAGGAACAGTCGTTTCATTCGATGACTCCCAGTCTCCCGCTATGCGAACCCATGTACCAGAAGCGGCCCTGCGCGTCGACGATGGCCTTGCGGATGCCGGTGTTCCGGGTCGGCAGATCGAAGACCCGGAAGGCCTCCGTCTTCGGATCGAGCAGCGCCACCGTGTCGGTGTTGATCTCGTTGGCCCAGACGCGGCCGGCCGCGTCCACCGATACGGCGTAGGGGCCGCCGCCGCGCCCGGCCGGCATGGCGACTTCCTTGACGATGCGGCGCGCCTGCGGATCGACCTTGATCAGCTTGCCGTTGCCGTAGAGCGCCACCCAGAGCATGCCGTCCGGCGCCGTGGCGATGCGGCGCGGGCGCGAGCCGCTGCCGGTGTCGAGGTGGGTGATCTCGCCGGTGGCCGGATCGAGGCGGCCGAGGCTGTCGCCGCCGAGGCGGCAGAACCACACCGCGCCCGTCCTGTCGATCGAGAGGCCGTAGGGATTGCCCGAGGTCTGGTACTCGGTGATCCTGCCCGTGGCGCGGTCCAGCCGGCCGATGCGCTGGCCGTTCTGCACGGTGAACCAGATGATTCCGTTATCGTCCATGACGAGGGTGTGCGGATCGTCGCCGGAGGGCGCGCGATGGCTGGTGACGGCGCCGGTCTTCGGGTCGAGACGGCCGATCGTGCCGTTGCCGTTGCCGGTGTACCAGACGATGCCGTCGGCGTCGACCAGCAGGCCGTGCGGCCGCGCGCCGTCGGGCAAGTCCCATTCCTTGAAGGTTTTCGTCTTGGTGTCGAAGCGGGCGATGCGGTTGCCGCTCATCACCGCGACGTAGATGTTGCCGTCCGGGCCGGGCGCCGGATCGCGCGCGAATTTCGGCGTCGGCACCGGCCATTCAGTCACCTTGCCCTGCACCTGCGGCAGGGCGCCGGGAACGATGCCGTAGTTCGAACCGCCGGCCAGCGCCGGGCCGGCGATGAGAAGAAAAATGGCAAGTGTTCGTCTCATGGTGATGCCCCCTCTTGTTGGGCGCTATTGCCGCGCATCCTGCGTGGCCAGCCCATCGATGCCGGCCAGCAGTTGCTCGTCCGCGGTTATCAGCGTCGCCCGGTGGCGGACAGCGGTGGCGGCAATGAAGCGGTCGGCCGGATCCTTGTGCGTGCTGTCCAGCCGCGCGGCGAGGATCGCGGTAGGGCCGTCCAGGGGAAACTCGACAATGCCCGAATCGATGGCGATGCGGCGCATCTCGCCGATATCGTCGGCTTCGATGCGCTTTTTCTTCGCCAGCATTTCCAGCTCCCAGAAACTGATGGCGCTGACAGAGAGGCCATCGTCTTCCAGAGCCTGTTCGATTCGCGCGCGACAGGTGCGGCCAAGTTTCTTGTCGGCAGTTGCCAGCCAGTAGAGCGCGTGCGTGTCGAGCAGGATCATAAGAGCTCCTGATGCGATGAAGGTACGTACTTCATCGCGTTAGGAGCTCTTGAGCGCTTCCCAGTCGTCCGGGTCTACGGCCGGCGACATGATGTCGCCCAGCACGCGCGTACGGCCTTTCCACATACCGAAAGGCGATGCCGGCCTGGTGGCCTTCACGGGGCGCAGTTCCGCCACCGGCTTGCCGTTCTTGGTGACGCGAATGGTTTCGCCGGTACGCGCAACCTCGTCCATAAGGGCGAGGCATTTGGCCTTGAATTCAGAGGCTTTTATGGTTTGCATGGGGGCTCCGCAGGGGTAACGTGACCATTAGTATGACCATGGTCACACGAGTGGTCAAGAAGACCCTGATCCGGCCGGCTTGCTTATCCATCGGCGCCCCGCCATAATTCACCAAGCAACTGCTTGGTTGGCATTCGTTTTGCCGTGCCGGCCTGGGGGGAAATCCATGAATTACCGTTCGGTATTCCGCGCCGGTCTTTTCGCCGGCCAGTCTGTCGTCGTCACCGGCGGCGGCAGCGGCATCGGCCGCTGCACCGCCCATGAACTGGCTGCCCTTGGCGCGAAGGTCGCGCTGGTCGGCCGCAGGCCCGAGAAGCTGGAAAGGGTGCGCGAGGAAATCGCTGCCGCCTGTGGCGGCGCCACGACTGCCGGCGGAGCCGCGACGACCCACGCCTGCGACATCCGCGACGAGGAACAGGTCTGCGCCACGGTCGACGCCGTGCTCGCCGCGCACGGCCGCATCGACGGCCTGGTGAACAACGCCGGCGGCCAGTTCCCCGCGCCGCTGCGCGACATTTCGCTCAAGGGCTGGGAGGCGGTGGTGCGCACCAACCTCACCGGCGGTTTCCTCGTGGCGCGCGAGTGCTACCGGCGCTGGATGGAAAAGCACGGCGGCGCGATCGTGAACATGAGCGCCGACATGTGGGGCGGCATGCCCGGCATGGCGCATTCGGGCGCGGCGCGAGCGGGGATGGTCAACTTCACCGAGTCGGCCGCCTGCGAGTGGGCGGCCTCCGGCGTGCGCGTGAATGCGGTGGCGCCGGGCTGGATCGCCTCCAGCGGCTTCGAGACCTATCCGCCCGAGGTGCAGCAATGGGCGAAGACGCTGAAGCAGAAGATCCCGCTGCAGCGCTTCGGCACCGAGTCGGAGGCCGCGGCGGCCATCGTCTTCCTGCTCTCCGAAGCCGCCTCCTTCATCACCGGCACGACGCTCCGCATCGACGGCGGCGTGCTCAACGCGCGGCCGACCTGGCCGCTCGTGCCGCACCAGCGCTCGAAGGCCTACAACGGCTTCCCGCTGTATGCGCCGCCGAAATTCATGAGCGAGGAATGATCATGCACAGCCTTGAAATATCGCTGTGGGAGCGGCGTACTCGCCGCGATAAATCCCCCGGCCCTGCGGGCCACCCCCTTTTTCAAAGGGGGTTTCGCGGCGAGTACGCCGCTCCTACATCATGCCGATAATCGAATCCAGTGCTGATACAGGCTCCAGCGCCTTCGCCGCCAACCGCGCCGCCTGGCTCGCGCTCATCGCCGACTTCCGCGCCATCGAGCAGCGCGTGCGCGACGCCTCGGCGAAAACGAAGCCGGTCTTCGACAGGCGCGGCCAGCTGCTGCCGCGCGAGCGCGTCGAACGGGCGCTCGATGCCGGCTCGCCCTTCCTCGAACTCGCCACCGTCGCCGGCTGGTGCCTCGACAATCCCGATCCGGCGAAGACCATCCCGGGCGGCGGCATGATCGCCGGCATCGGCACCGTCTCCGGCGTGCGCTGCATGGTCGCCGCCTCGGATTCCGGCATCGACGCCGGCGCCATCCAGCCGATGGGCCTGGAGAAGATCCTGCGCGTGCTGGCCATCGCGCAGGAGAACAGGCTGCCCTTCCTGCACCTGGTCGAATCGGCCGGCGCCAACCTGCTCAAGTACCGCGTCGAGGACTTCATCCACGGCGGCGGCCTTTTCTGCGGCCTGACGCGCCTTTCCGCCGCGGGCATCCCGGTGGTGACGGTGGTGCATGGCTCCTCCACCGCCGGCGGCGCCTACATGCCGGGCATGTCCGACTACGTGGTGATGGTGCGCGGCCGGGCGAAAGCCTTTCTCGCCGGCCAGGCCCTGCTCAAGGCCGCCACCGGCGAGGACGCCAGCGAGGAGGAACTCGGCGGCGCCGAGATGCACGCCAGCACGTCCGGCCTGTGCGAATACCTCGCCGAGGACGACGCCGACGGCATCCGCCTCGCCCGCGAAGTACTGGCCAGGCTCGACTGGAACCGCGATGTTCGCCCGGAACAAAAGTCAGTCCGTGCGCCACGGCGCGACATCGGGGAATTGCTCGGCCTGGTGCCGCTCGACACGAAGAAGCCCTACGACGTGCGCGAGGTGATCTGCCGCCTCGTCGACGACTCCGACTTCCTCGACTTCAAGCCCGGCTACGGCGTCTCCACGGTCTGCGGCCACGCCGCCCTCGACGGCCACGCGGTCGGCCTCATCGGCAACAACGGCCCGATCGATCCGGCCGGCGCCACCAAGGCCTCGCACTTCATCCAGGCCTGCTGCCAGTCGGGCACTCCAATAATTTATCTGCAGAACACCACCGGCTACATCGTCGGCAAGGCCAGCGAGCAGGCCGGCATGATCAAGCACGGCGCCAAGATGATCCAGGCCGTGGCCAACGCCACCGTGCCGCAGATCACCCTGCACATCGGCGCCTCCTTCGGCGCCGGCAACTACGGCATGTGCGGCCGCGCCTACGGCCCGCGCTTCGCCTTCTCCTGGCCCAATGCCAAGACGGCGGTGATGGGCGGCGAGCAGGCGGCCATGACCATGCGGCTGGTGATGGAAGCGAAATTGAAGCGCGGCGGCGGTGAAGTCGACACCGCCCAGCTCGATGCCCTGGAGAAACAGATCGTCGACACCTTCGACCGGCAATCGTCCGCCTTCTACACCAGCGGCCGCCTGCTCGACGACGGCATCATCGACCCGCGCGACACGCGCAAGGTGCTGGCCTGGGTGCTCTCCATCTGCCGCGAGGCCGATGCGCGCACGCTGCGGCCGGTGCAGTTCGCGGTGGCGAGGCATTAATCAAATGTTGAGAGCTGCTCGCCATGCTTCGATACGGCGGCAGAGCCGCCTACTCAGCACGAACGGAATCATTACTTGGCCGTTCGCCCTGAGTAGCGCGAAGCGCGTATCGAAGGGTGTAATGAGCCTGTTTCGTCAGCCTGCCAAGGAGTGAGCATGTTGTATACCCAGGAACACCATGAACTCCAGCGCTCGGTGAAGAAGTTCATCGACACCGAGATCAACCCTTATGTCGACGAGTGGGAAGCGGCGGAGATCTTCCCGGCGCACGAACTCTTCAAAAAAATGGGCGATGCCGGCTTCCTCGGCATCAACAAGCCGCAGGAGTACGGCGGCATGGGCCTCGACTACTCCTTCCAGCTCGCCTTCGTCGAGGCGCTCGGCGACGTCAACTGCGGCGGCGTGCCGATGGCCATCGGCGTGCAGACCGACATGGCCACCCCGGCGCTGGCCCGCTTCGGCTCCGACGAACTGCGCAAGGAATTTCTCGCCCCCACCATCGCCGGCGACTTCGTCTGCAGCATCGGCGTCTCCGAGCCGGGCGCCGGCTCCGACGTCGCCTCGATCAAGACCTTCGCCAAAAAGGACGGCGACGATTACGTCATCACCGGCACCAAGATGTGGATCACCAGCGGCACCCAGTCCGACTGGATCTGCCTGCTCGCCAACACTTCCGAAGGCGCCGCGCACAAGAACAAGTCGCTCATCTGCGTGCCGATGAAGACCAAGGGCGTCTCCGTGGCGAAGAAGCTGAAGAAGCTCGGCATGTGGTCCTCCGACACCGCGCAGCTCTACTTCGACGAGGTGCGCGTGCCGCAGCGCTACCGCATCGGCGAGGAGGGCATGGGCTTCACCTACCAGATGCAGCAGTTCCAGGAGGAGCGCCTGTACGCCGCCGCGCAATGGACCGTGCTCGACCGCATCCTGCGCGAGACCATCGCCTACACGCGCGAGCGCCAGGCCTTCGGCCAGTCCATCCTCGACAACCAGTACGTGCACTTCCGCCTCGCCGAATTGAAGACCGAGATCGAGGCCCTGCGCGCGCTGGTACACGACGCCGCCGCGAAGCGGGTGGCCGGCGAGGACGTCACCCTGCTCGCCTCGATGGCCAAGCTCAAGGCCGGCCGCCTCGGCCGCGAGGTCGCCGACGGCTGCCTGCAGTTCTGGGGCGGCATGGGCTATGTGTGGGAGAGCAACGTCTCGCGCCTGCTGCGCGACGTGCGCCTCTCCTCCATCGGCGGCGGCGCCGACGAGGTGATGCTCGGCATCATCTCGAAGTACATGGGAACATTACCCAGGAAAAGCTAACCGCATTCAACGCGAAGGACGCAAAGGCGCAAAGGACGCAAAGAAATCATAAGATTTGTTTTTCCTTTGCGTTCTTTGCGCCTTTGCGATCTTTGCGTTAAGAGAGGTTTATAAGGTGTTCAGCAAAGTACTGATTGCCAACCGCGGCGAGATCGCCTGCCGCATCATCCGCAGTTGCCGCGCGCGCGGCATCCGCACGGTGGCGGTCGTGTCGGAGGCCGACCGCCACGCCCTGCACGCGCGCCTCGCCGACGAGGCCTTCGAGATCGGCGCCGCGCCGCCGCGCGAGTCCTACCTCAACATCGAGCGCCTCATCGCCGCCTGCCAGGCCACTGGCGCCCAGGCCGTGCATCCGGGCTACGGCTTCCTCTCCGAGAACGCCGAATTCGCCGAGGCCTGCGCCGCGGCCGGCCTCGTCTTCATCGGCCCGCCGGTCGAGGCGATCCGCCTGATGGGCAACAAGGCCGAGGCCAAGCGCCGCATGCGCGAGGCCGGCGTGCCCTGCATCCCGGGTTACGACGGGACCGACCAGTCCGACGCCACGTTGATGAGGGAAGCGGAGAAGATCGGCCTGCCGCTGATGATCAAGGCCGCGGCCGGCGGCGGCGGGCGCGGCATGCGCCGCGTCACGGATTTCGCCGACCTGCCGGCGGCGCTCGCCTCGGCGCGCTCCGAGGCGCAGTCGGCCTTCGGCTCCGGTGAGCTGATCCTCGAATACGCATTGACGGCGCCGCGCCACGTCGAGGTCCAGGTCTTCGCCGACACGCAGGGCAACGTCATCCACCTCGGCGAGCGCGACTGCTCCATCCAGCGCCGCCACCAGAAGGTCATCGAGGAAGCGCCGTCTCCTGCTGTCGATGCGGCGCTGCGCGCACGCATGGGCGAGGCAGCGGTGCGGGCAGCCAAAGCCATCGGCTATGTCGGCGCCGGCACCATCGAATTCCTGCTGGACAGCGAAGGCGATTTCGTCTTCATGGAGATGAACACGCGCCTGCAGGTCGAGCATCCGGTGACGGAGCTGATCACCGGCCTCGACCTGGTCGACCTCCAATTGCGCGTCGCCGCCGGCGAGTCGCTGCCGTTCTCGCAGGACGATGTGCGCCTCGACGGCCACGCCATCGAGGCGCGGCTCTACGCCGAGAATCCCGACGCGGGCTTCCTGCCGCAGACCGGCACGCTGCTGCGCTGGCAGGTTCCGCTCAGTTGCGTACATGGTGTGCGCGTCGACGCCGGCGTCGACAGCGGCACCGAGATCACCTCCCACTACGACCCGCTGCTGGCGAAGATCATCGCCCACGGCGCCACGCGCGAAGAGGCGCGGCAAAGGCTAATTGCCGCCCTGCGCGGGACGACGGCGCTCGGAGTCACCACCAACAAGGCCTTCCTCGCCGGCTGCCTCGAACATCCTGAATTCTTCGCCGGCCGCGCCACCACCGATTTCATCGCCGCCCACTTCGCGCCGCAGGCGGAGGTTGATCCGCGCACGGAACTCCTCGCCGCCGCCGCGCTGATCTTCGCGCAGAGAAGCGCCGCCCGTCTGCCGCAGCCGGAACTGGCCTTCTGGCGCTCCAGCGGCACGGCGACGACGCATCTCACGCTCGGCATCAACAATCGCGCCGTATCGCTGAGACTGACTTTTGTCGGGGGCAACCGTTTCGAGGCTACCGTCGGCGACGTGCGCAACGAAGTCGAGCTGATCGATTGCGCAGGCGACACCTGGCGCATCGGCTTTGCCGGCCTGCAACTCACCGTGCGCCATGCCTTCGACGCCGAGGGCCGCCTGCACCTGGAGGTCGACGGTGCCCAGGCCGTCGTCACCGACCTCACCATGCAGCCGGCGCAGGCACCGCATTTGCGTACTGGGGCCGCCGCCGGCAGCGGCCGCATCACGCCGCCCATGAACGGCCGCGTCGTCGCCGTGCTGGCCGAGGCCGGCGCACAGGTGAAGCGCGGCCAGGGCCTCATCGTGCTGGAGTCGATGAAGATGGAGCACACCCTCGCCGCGCCCTGCGACGGCGTGCTGGCGGAACTGACTTGCGCCGTGGGCGAGCAGGTGGCGCCCGGGAAACTCCTGGCGCGCGTCGAGGCGGCATGATGCTGACGAAACCCAACCCCCGCCACTACACCTCCGACCACGAGGCCTTCCGCGCCACGGTGCGCCGCTTCGTCGAGCGCGAGATCATTCCCAACGCCGCCGAATGGGACGAAGCCAGCGGCTTCCCGCGCGCGCTCTACGCCAAGGCCGCCGCGGCGGGCCTGCTCGGCGTCGGCTTTCCCGAGGAATACGGCGGCACGCCGGCCGACCACTTCTATCGCCTCATCCTCGCCGAAGAGATGGGCCGCTCCGGCAGCGGCGGCATCGGCGCCAGCCTGATGAGCCACACCATCGGCCTGCCGCCGGTCGTGGCCGGCGGCTCTCCCGAACTCAAGGCGCGCATCCTGCCCGGCGTGCTCGCCGGAGAGAAGATCAGCGCGCTGGCCGTCACCGAGCCGGGCGCCGGCTCCGACGTCGCGCAGCTCGCCACCACCGCCAAGCGCGACGGCGACCACTACGTCGTCAACGGAGCCAAGATGTTCATCACCTCCGGCATGCGCGCCGATTGGACCACGGTGGCCGTGCGCACCGGCGGCCCGGGCGCTTCCGGCGTTTCCCTGCTGATGGTCGAACGGGACACGCCCGGCTTCATCCGCACGGAACTGAAGAAGATGGGCTGGTGGGCCTCCGACACCGCCGAGCTGCATTTCGATGATTGCTGCGTGCCGGCAAACAATCTCATCGGCGCCGAAGGACAGGCGTTTCCGCTTATCATGCGCAACTTCAACGGCGAGCGCCTGACCTTGGCGGCGTCCGCCTGCGGCGCAGCCATCGCCTGCCTCGAGGATGCCGTGGCCTGGGCGCGTGAGCGCAATACCTTCGGCCAGCCGCTGATCGGCCACCAGGTGATCCGCCACAAGCTGGTCGACATGGTCGAGCGCATCGAGGCCACGCGCGCGCTGCTCGACGACCTGGCGGCGCGCCTGGATTCGTTCCCCTCGCCCGCTGGCGGGAGAGGGGCCGGGGGAGAGGGTGGCAGCCTGATTGCCCAGACGGCGATGGCAAAAAACTACGCCGCCCGCACCATGCAGTTCTGCGCCGACGCTGCCGTGCAGATCCTCGGCGGCTCGGGCTACATGCGCGGCGTGCGCGTCGAGCGCATCTACCGCGAAGTGAAAGTGATGATGATCGGCGGCGGCGCCGAGGAAGTATTGAAGGACCTCGCCGCAAGGCAACTGGGCTTCTAGCTCGGAACGTGCTTCGATACGCCTGTCCTGAGCTTGTCGAAGGGGCGGCTAAGCCGCCTACTCAGCATGAACGGGGGAGTGGATTACCGTTCGCCCCGAGTAGCGCGAAGCGCGTATCGAAGGGCCGGAATTCAGGAAAATTTGACCGACAACGGAAATAACAGAATGTCCCAATACCCCCACCTCCTCGCCCCCCTCGACCTCGGCTTCACCACGCTGAAAAACCGCGTCCTGATGGGCTCCATGCACACCGGCCTGGAGGAAGAGTCCAACGGCTTCCTGCGCATGGCGGCCTTCTTCGCCGAGCGCGCGAAGGGCGGCGTCGGCCTCATCGTCACCGGCGGTTTCGCGCCGAACCTCGCCGGGCGCGGTGCGCCGAAAGCCTCGCAATTGTCCTTTCCCTGGCAGGTAGGCAAGCACCAACTCGTCACTAACGCCGTGCATAAAGCCGGCGGCAAGATCTGCCTGCAGATCCTGCATACCGGCCGCTATGCCTACCACCCGCTGGCGGTGTCGGCCTCCAGGCTGAAGTCGCCGATCAGCCCCTTCGCCCCCCGCGCCCTCAGCGCCAGAGGGGTGCGCAAGACCATCGCCGACTACGCGAGCTGCGCGCGCCTGGCGCAGAAGGCCGGCTACGACGGCGTCGAGATCATGGGTTCCGAGGGCTACCTCATCAACCAGTTCATCGCGCCGAAGACCAACCACCGCACCGACGAATGGGGCGGCCCCTTCGAGAACCGCATCCGCTTCGCCGTGGAGATCGTGCGCCGCACGCGCGACAAGGTCGGGCCGAACTTCATCATCATCTTCCGCCTGTCGATGATCGACCTCGTCGAGGACGGCAGCACCTGGGAAGAAGTCGTGCAGCTCGCCAAGGCCATCGAGGCCGCCGGCGCCACGATCATCAACACCGGCATCGGCTGGCACGAGGCGCGCATCCCGACCATCGCCACCATGGTGCCGCGCGCGGCCTTCACCTGGGTGACGCGGCGCATGAAGGGCGAGGTGAATATCCCCCTCGTCACCACCAACCGCATCAACGCGCCGGACGTGGCGGAAGAAGTGCTGGCGCGCGGCGACGCCGACATGGTGTCGATGGCGCGCCCCTTCCTCGCCGATGCCGAGTTCGTGAACAAGGCCGCCGCCGGACGCGCCGACGAGATCAACACCTGCATCGCCTGCAACCAGGCCTGCCTCGACCACATCTTCGAGCGCAAGACCTGCTCCTGCCTGGTCAACCCGCGCGCCTGCAACGAGACCGAGCTGGTCATCCGCCCCGCCGCCCCGAAGAAGAAGGTCGCCGTCGTCGGCGCGGGACCTGCCGGCCTCGCCTTCGCCACCACGGCGGCGGAGTGCGGCCACGACGTCACGCTGTTTGAAGCCGCGGCCGAAATCGGCGGCCAGTTCAACCTGGCCAAGCGCATCCCCGGCAAGGAGGAGTTCGCCGAGACGCTGCGCTACTTCCGCCGCCGCATCGAAACCACCGGCGTCAAACTGAAAGTCAGTCACCGCACTACGGCGGCCGAACTCGCTTCAGGCGGTTTCGACCACGTCGCGCTCGCCACCGGCGTCAATCCGCGCACGCCCGACATTCCCGGCAGCGATCATCCCAAGGTGGCGCGCTACATCGACATCATCGAAGGCCGCCGCGAGGCCGGACGCCGTGTCGCCATCGTCGGCGCCGGCGGCATCGGCTTCGACGTCGCCGAATTGCTCAGCCACGGCGGCAGCGAGTCGAACGACATCGACCACTTCCGCAACGAGTGGGGCATCGACAGCACGTACGCGGTGCGCGGCGGCCTGAAGAAAGCCTCGGACGAACCGCCGCCGCGCCAGATCTGGCTGCTGCAGCGCAAGACCAGCAAGGTCGGCGACGGCCTCGCCAAGACCACCGGCTGGATCCGCCGCACCCTGCTCAAGCGGCGCAACGTCAAGATGCTCGCCGGCGTTAGCTACGAAAAGATCGACGACGCCGGCCTGCACATCCGCCTAGGCGACGAGACGCAAGTGCTCGACGTCGACACCATCGTGATGTGCGCCGGCCAGGAGCCGCGCCGCGAGCTGCTCGATGACCTGAAGAAAGCCGGCGTCGCGGTGAGCCTGATCGGAGGTGCCGACGTCGCCGCCGAGCTGGATGCGAAGCGGGCGATTGATCAGGGGACGCGGGAAGCTGCGGCGCTGTGAAAGGAAAAGTCAGTCGCTGTAATACGGCGAGGAAGTTAATGAAAAAGCTGTCTGGATTTGTTGATGCAGTTCAAGTTCATGCAGTGGAGAGATTAAGTGTGAAAGTTAGCCTCCTTGCTGTTCCATTGCTTCTTCTTTTAACGTCATGTACTCAAACCGCCATTCCGTAAGTTTTCTTGTTTGACTCACTGGAAGATCATCCTCAGATATCGCCAAGCAAGTTTTCAGGATTACTCCGGACCATGTTTCTGTAGCTTTGTCGAAAAGTCTCTGCGCAAAGACATCTTCAACCTCAGCAGCAAGTGCCTCAGCCTTGTCGGCTGTCTCCTCCGGATTCTCTCCTGGAGGAAATACAAGAATGACCTTTAGTCGTATGGGCTACCGTCTGCATGATCGGTTTCTTTTCCATTATCCAGATCGAAATAGATAGCCGACAACAGAGAATGCGTAGGCTCAAGAAGCTTGATGAGATCGTCTCTAACCTTGGATTTCGTCAAACAATCCACGAACGCATCGGGGAAGGCTGCGCGGTTATACCGTACAGCTAGCCATGAGCGAAGGATTGAAAGAGATGATCCAGACAACGACCAAGTGGCGTCCGGCCCGAAGGCCGCGAGAGTTGTCTTTGGAACCAGGCGCTTTTCAGTAGCAACCAACTCGATGACAACCGTTCCACCGTTGTGCCCCGCTTCTAAATGTAAAGTCCGAGGTGACTTTGCCCATGTGAAGTTCCCATTAGCCTTGTCCGGAAGACAGCCAACGATTACTTCAACATCGGGTTCTACATTCAGATTGCAGTTGGCTAGGTCGCAGTCATGGCTTGAAACGACCACGCACGTTGCTTTAACACCTGCGGGATGAATGAGATCAAGGTCACGGGCTGTTTCTAACGACAGTACATGCCCTTGACGCCAGGGAGTATCGCGTGTCCAAGCAGCCTCTCCCTTGGCCATACCTCTTAAGCCTCATCGGGGAAGGACTGGCGACCCATATCTGATATCTCAAGACGAGGTGGTTTCCTGTCACCAAGCAATTCGTCGAGTTTCTTACGTGCATCCGAGCCCCGTTGAACGATTCGGATGAGTTTCTGGGCTATTTCGCGCCCATCCGCTCCTTCACTGAGCAGCTCAATGAACGACTTGTGTGCAGCTACTGTACGTTCGAGCATCAGTGCTGTTGGTTTGAATCCTGTCTCGGTGAATACCTTGGCGGCCTCGGCAAGCTGAACCAACTTCGCTCGATGCTGTTCTTTGGGAAGCTCGCCAGCAATCCAGTTGTAGAGCGTCTGTCTGGATACGCCGAACACGGCTGGCAGGTGGGATAGAGTACGTCCGAAGCCTGCTTTGATCTCTGCCATTAGGTCGGCATAGGGTGCGTATGGGACCCTGGACTCGGCGGGCTCCACTCTGACAATCTGAAACTGGCGGTAACCGGGTCGATTGGCAACAAGAGTGAGCCCCTCCAGGCCGCCAGTTCCGGCACCTCCAAATGGCGGTAGCGGACCACCCTCAGCGACCGGCGCGTGTTCATAGATTGCCGGTACTGGTTTGTAGTGGGCATGACTAGGAAGTTCTAAGGCTGGCACAAGTCCAAGCAACATGATTATTTATCCCAGGCAGCAAATGCGTATTGAGTTGCCGTTGCTCTGAAGGCATGACCGATTACCTTGTGTATGGTATCGAGGTTCTCATAGACCTTCTTTTCGGAGAATGACTCCCGAGCTTCGATGAAACCATCATTATCGAGAATTGCACTCTGGCCGGTGTAAGAAACAAATTTCTCCGCAACAACTAACTTCCATGGTTGCAAGTCCGGCGGGAATGCGAGCGGTCCTTCCTGGATCGCAACTCGACTTACGAGTTTTATGTTTCCCACCTCATTCAATGCTTCAGTGAAAGAATAGATGGGTTTTCCACCCAGCTTGGTGGTTAGCCCTTGGACCTGATCGACAAGATACTGGGCGATGGTTTCATCTTTTTGTGGCATGACACGGTCAAGATATCGCAAACCGATGCGCTCCGTATAGGCCAGCTGCACAGCTTTATGAACTATGTCTAGGCCTTCTAGGAAACACTTCGAGAAGCTTTCGAATTGCCCGTAGTTTGTTGATTGAACTGTCAGGCTTTGGTTGGCGAGAATGAACATGTGTGTCTTCTCGACATTGCCGAACAGAAACCTATCCTGTGAAATAGGCTGAGGAACAGGCTTGTTGTCCTGCATCGTCACCTGAATCGAGATGCTGTGCTGAGGCTCGAAATCAGGGTACCCCGAACGGCGGAAGCTCTCCTGGATGTTCGGAAGGAAGTCAGCCAGCTTCAAGATCGGGTTGAACCGCACTTGAGCCAGAGTCAGATATACAGGCGGATTCTTGAGCGGCTTCCCCATTTTTTTACCTTTCTTACCCCTAGGTAATACTTGGAGTTTACAATTCTCTTTACAAAATAGCAAACGGCAATTAGCGGGAATGCTTAAGTATTTTTGCGTAATTAATAAATAAATCAATAAGATAGCGTATACAGATCTCAAAAAATGGTCTCGATGCCATCCGTCAGAATTGTTGTTTTGACCACCCTCACCATGCTCGCCTTCGCCGGCAACTCGGTGCTGTGCCGCATTGCGCTGCGGGAGACGGGCATCGACGCGGCGAGCTTCACCACCATTCGCCTCGCGTCGGGGGCGGTGGTGCTGTGGCTGATCGTGCGCTTCTTTCGCCGCGCGCAGGCGGGCGGGGGCAACTGGATTTCGGCGCTGATGCTGTTCGCCTACGCCGCCGGCTTTTCCTTCGCCTATCTCAGCCTGACCACGGCGACGGGCGCGTTGCTGCTCTTCGGGGCGGTGCAGGCGACGATGATTTGCTGGGGACTGTGGCGCGGCGAGCGTTTCGGCGCGCGGCAGCTCGCGGGACTCGCGCTCGCGGTCGGCGGGCTGGTTGGGCTGCTGCTGCCGGGGCTGTCGGCGCCGCCGCTCGCGGGCGCGGCGCTGATGCTGATGGCGGGCGCGGCGTGGGGCGTGTATTCGATTCGCGGCAAGGGGGCGGGCGACGCCACGCGCGTGACGGCGGGCAACTTCCTGGGCGCGCTACCCTTCGCCGTGGTGCTGAGCCTGCTGCCGCTGGCCGACGCCAGCCTGGACGCGGCGGGCGTCGGCTACGCGCTGGCTTCCGGCGCGATCACCTCCGGGCTCGGCTACGCCATCTGGTACACCGTGCTGCCCATGTTGAAGTCGACGAGCGCGGCGACCGTGCAGCTCAGCGTGCCGGTGATCGCGGCGCTGGGCGGCATCGTCTTCCTCGGCGAGGCGGTGACGCTGCGCTTCGCGCTGGCTTCCGCAGCGGTTCTCGGCGGCATCGCCCTGGTGATCCTGAATTCGCCGTCCCGCCGGGGCTGACTTTCCCGCTATGATGCTTCGACACGCTGCTTTGCCAAGGAGTCATCGATGACTGTTCAAGTGGATTTTTCGAGGCTGGATCTTCAGGACGCGCTCGACCTGGCCGTCCTGATCGAGAAGGAGGCGGAGGAGCGCTATCTCTGGTTCGCGGACATGCTCGGCGAGCGCTATCCGGGCGATGCGGCGGATTTCTTTGCCATGATGGCGCGCAACGAGAAGCGCCACGGCGAGGAGCTGGCCGGACGCCGGCGCGTGCTGTTCGGCGATGCGCCCTCGCGCGTGACGGCGGACATGATCGAGGACGTCGAGGCGCCGGGCAGCGGATCGCCCAGGCCCTTCATGTCGCCGCGGCATGCCCTGGAAGTGGCGATGGACTCCGAGATCAAGGCCTGGGAGTTTTTCGACCAGGCCCTGCCGGGCATCGCCGACCCCGCCGTCAGGGAACTCTTCGAGGATCTGCGCGACGAGGAAGCCATGCACCAAGGGCTGCTCGAGAAGCAGAAGGCAAAGTATCCCGACACGATGGAGCCGGACGTCGATGCGGAGGACGTCGACACGCCCGCCCTGTAGTCAGCCGCCGTTCCGCGGCGGCTGACTTTTCTTGGGTGCGCCCGGCAGGGCGCACCCACTTGGAGGTGAAAGTCCTCTACTCGCCCGACAAGGGGAAGAGTCAGCCGAACGGCAAGGGTGTTCTGGGCGACTGGAAATCTGGAGGAAGCCGAAAGCAAAGCGCTGGCCTGACGAACAGGAAGCGGATACGAGGCGGCACGGCGGGGCAAGGCGGCCAATATCGTCGAAGCCCGAAACTTGTACGGAACGCCGTGACGTATATCCGACAGGCATAAGCGTGAAGGTGGGTGCGTCATACCCGGGGAGATCTGCAAGGGTGCCGGGGGGAACCTCC
>Ga0208244_100428_pt1 | contig 41785 bp, 41 predicted proteins | sample SubbioCR12Aug_5A_FD_184828 | JGI IMG/M metagenome (GOLD analysis project Ga0208244, IMG submission 184828) | Serpentinite rock and fluid subsurface biosphere microbial communities from McLaughlin Reserve, California, USA - CR12Aug_5A (SPAdes) | ecosystem: Environmental > Terrestrial > Deep...
CTGTCCTGCCGACCCACTTTACTGCTTCTGTTCAACTCCACAATGTCCGGGGCTATTATCTCATAAAGCCTCGGATTCTCATTCAAGATCGTATCGATTAATGCCAATTCCGGATCTAATGCCCAGAGCGGTTTCTCTAACTTCAACCTCAGATCATTGAGTATCTTCATCCCCCTCCTCCTGCAACTTGATTTTTGTGATAATCTCGTCTAACCTATTGTAATACATCATGTTGCAGTTTATAAACAGACTCTATTTAACCGATCCACTAGGATCGTAATGCCAACATGCGACCCCTCTCGAAAGGCAATAGATGCCCCTAAGGAAACTCCCCATATCATGAGATATCTCGCCATTTCCTCGGACCAGGGGAGCGGAGCCTTGAGAACATACCGAAACAGGACCCCCAGGAGAACGGAGACAGTCATGGCCCCTGTGATGATAAAAAGGACCCATTTTATAAAATGGTGAAAGATCTTTTCAGCCCTAATTATTTTCTCGCGAGCATTGCTCATGCTTTATCCATCGAACAGCAACCCATGAATTGGGGACAGATTAAGCAGTGGCATTACCTGCCTGCTGGTAGGCAGATAATGCCACTGCGATAATGGTTATGAAATATCTGACATGAAGTTACTTGGCCAATTCGTCTTCCGCCTCTTTCACCGCTTTCATCAACTTGTCGATCCAGGGTCTTCCGATCTGTTTCTCAATATACTCGATGACCGGCTTCTGGGCAGCATCCCGGAACATCGCCTTCTCCTTTGCCGTTGGAGAATAGACCTCCATTCCCTTCTCTTTCAGTTGGGAAATCCCCACGGCCGAATTGAGCTGCTGAATCCCTCGACCAATTAACCCCGAGGTGATGGCAGCTGTCTTCAAGATATGCTGGGTCTCCTTAGGCAAACCCTGGAAGAACTTATCATTGACGAGGATGAAATCCACTCCGTAGGAGTGTCCGTCTAATGTGAGATATTTCTGAACTTCAAAAAATTTCACTGACAGGATGACCGAAACAGGGTTCTCCTGGCCGTCCACGACCTTTTGCTGTAAGGCAGTGTAAGTTTCAGGCCATGCTATCGGAGTGGGGGCCGCTCCGAGAGCCTTCACCATATTGACATAGACCGGGGTCTCCATCACCCGAATCTTGAGCCCCTTCATGTCGGCCGGGGACTTGATGGGGCGGACAGAATTTGTAAAATTCCTAAATCCAGTCTCTCCATAGGCCAAAACTCGCATCCCTGTCTTCTTTAAACAATCCTCTGCCATCTCCTTCCCAAACCAGCCGTCCATGACCTTCCAGGCAACCGCTGGAGAAGAGAAGAGGTAAGGGATATCCAGGACCTGAGCCTCTTTGTATGTTCCGGCGATGGCACCGGAAACCATGGACATCTGGATCGTCCCCAGCTTGGTCGATTCCACAAGCTCCCTCTCTCCGCCAATTTGCCCTGCTGGAAAGACCTTGACTTCGATACCGCCTGATGTTTCAGCCTCAACGATGGCTTTAAAGGCTGCTCCGGCTGCCCCTTTCTTTGAAGTGAAGATGTCCGGTGGATCGACATGTCCAAATTTGATCTCGATGGGTGCTGCCAGAGCCGAAGCAACAACAAACATTAGACAAAATAATCCAACCACCAATCCTAATACCATTTTCCTCTTCTCCATTTCCTTTTCCTCCTTTCTCTGAATTTAAAATTGATGAATTCGTAAAAAGTCGTCACTCCGGTGAAAACCGGAGTCCAGGGAATTTATAACTATTCGAAAAGACTGGATTCCGGCTTTCGCCGGAATGACAAAAAGGTGTATTTTCAGACTTTTTACGAGACCATCAAAAATTTGTTTTTGACAAAATCTCTCAGCCTCGCTTTTCCAAAAGGATGGTTATCATTCCCCCTTTCCTTATCTTGCTGTTCTTTATTTATTGGCACGACGGTCCACCCTGCCTGTCCTCCGTAGTCCCGCAAGGCGGGACATAGGATGGATGCCCCATGCTCTATGCGCATATCCTGATCAGGGCGGGAAGGCGACCGTATAGAGATGTCTTCCACCTTTCAACGGCCCTTTCAGGAGCGCTTCAACCTCTTCTGGTGGTCGCTGGCTCAAGTATTTACTCTCAGGCAATACACCCGGAGGGAATTTGGCCATAATATCGTCGTGTAGTTTTTTCACATAATCAAGATAGACTTCAACGCTCTTATAGGCCTTTTTCGGGTCAGCCAGCGAGGGCTTCCCGATGACCCCTTCAGGATAGACCACGCATTCGATGCCGCCACAACCGATCTGGCAGTGGCCCGGTATCGGATTGCCATAAATATCCCCGCCCCTATCCATGTGCCCCGGTGGCAGAAAACCCCATGGCGTATTGTCTTCCGCATCTTCAAGTTTGACCATCTCAGGGAACAGGGCCATGGAGAGAGAGGTCTCTGCCTCACAGGCATGCTGGAAAGGATAGTCGTAAGGTCCTCCATGGGCTTTGTCCATAAGGGTCTGGCCCATAACCCTTGGAACATCCACGAAGATGATGATCGCCGGCACCTGGTATTTCTTTCCAAACTCGTTGATCGCCGAAGGAACAATATATTCCTGGCCGTGGAGGCTTATAAGGATCTGCTTCCGGAAACCTGTATTCCAGAAACCTGCCATGATTGCCCTGAGATAATCGGAGAAGACATCATCGGGGACTACGATCGTTCCGGGTTGGCCTAAATGGTGGTAAGGATGAGATCCATAAACGACAGGGTGCGCGACGGTGCATCCTGTCGCTTTGGCGATCTCCTCGGCCATTCTCGTCACCATGAAGATATCTTCACCATAGGGCCCCGCAGATCCGTGATTCTCCGTGGATCCAAGCGGGATGATGATGATGTCATTCTTTTCGAGCCGTTCCTCCACATCCTTTTTGGTCATGGTTTGAAAATAGATCTTGCTTGGTTTGTCCATATGCCCACCTTCCGGCGGCAGCTTCCAATTTCCCATTTTTTACCTCCTTTTCCTCGTGGCTCGTGAATCGTAAGGCGCGAGTCGTAAGGTGTTTCTTGTAATTTTTTCCCCTGACCCTTTACGCCTTACTCCTTACGTCGCTATTTTCGATGGCTCGGCAACTGCGGTGAATAGATCCATACGAACTTTAAGACCTCATCCCCGGTGTTAATGATCTTGTGAGGTTTTCCAGGTGGATTATAAATGCAGACCCCCGGCTCAAGAGGAATCTCTCTGCCTTCGGTCACAAATGTTCCCCGTCCTGAAAGAAAAAACATAACCTCCTCTTCTTTATCATGAGTATGTTCCGGCACCATTCCGCCGGGATAGGTCTCATTCACTCCCATAGCCAGATTCTGTGATCCCACAGTTTTCTCAGAGACCAGAATCCATGACATCCTGGGAGGGTCTCGCCGCTCCCCCTTCACGTCCTTAATGTTGACAACCCTAAGTTCTGACATCATCGTCTCCTATATTATTTGGAAGTCGACCTTCTACAAGTATTCTCTCCAAACTCCGAACTCATTACTCCGAACTTTCTTGTGTCTTCTGCCCCTTTCAGAAAACATCTTGGGGAATCTTCACCTCCCAGACTTGCTGCATCTCTTCCATCGAAATATCGAAGATCGCATTTCTTGGAGGAAGCGGCTCTTCCCTCATGAATTCCGGGATATCATAGAGCTCTTCTGAAACGCCTGCGCAACGATTAAACTCACGCTCTGTCTCCAGCGTATCGATTCCAATTTTTTGCACATCTTCATAAGTGACATTCCAACCATAACGTCCCTTCAGGAAGAGGGCGAAGAGTTCAGGATTCTTCACAAAGGGCGGCCGGGTGAAAAGGCAGAGCCCCATCGTGTCAAGAATAGCGGCCCTGATCTGAAGCTTTCTCGAATTCTCAACCTGGTTCTCCTTAGCAATTGGATTGACGGTTTTAGCGGTTTCAAAGGCATTTCCCGCGGTATGGTCCGCTCCCATCGGCGAAGTGATATAGGTTACTCCGTTCCCTTTTAAGGCACGCGGATCATAGCCTGGAATGGCCTGGCCCTTGATGGCCGGGATCCGCCTCACACCTAAAACACGGCCCGTGATTACAACCCCATTTCCAAGAACTCGTCCGAGGTAAGTCCCCTGCCCGATCTGAAGGACGAGATCCTTTGCCCCTTTCGCATCCCCAAAGGGAATGACTCCGGCTTCCATGGCAACACCAATGGCAGCGCCTGTCTCAATCGTATCGACTCCCACCTGGTTACACAGATCGTTTAGTTCCGCTATATCATCGAGATTTCCAATGCCACAATTGGATCCAAGAAGCGCGATATTCTCATACTGAATTGAAGCAACCGCCTTCTTTCCCGAGGGGTCAGGAAAAATATTACAGCACTGAATGACACATCCCCTGACGCAAGGAGTCCCGGAACGACCTTCTCCTCCTCGGGCTGCAATCACCTCTGCAACCCGCTCTCCGGCGATTTCTTCTGCTTTCTCAAAACGGCCCGCGCTAAAGTTTCTCGTAGGGAGAAGGCCGAGCTCATTGGCGACCATAAGGATCGCAGGAGTCCCTAACTTATGTCTGTTTTCCGTCTTGGGATCCTCCATGATGGCCTGGGTTAGCGTTTTGCCCGCCTCTCGGAGAAGGGCTTCATCATAAGCAAGGGGAGGAGCCACCTCCGTATCATCTACCACAATCGCTTTGATCCCTTTCGACCCCATCACCGCTCCGAGCCCTCCGCGAGCCGCATATCGCACCTGAATATCGTTCGCATCGGTCACGGCCACGCCAGCGCCTGCCATCTTCATCTCTCCGGCAGGGCCGATGCAGATGATCCCCGCCTGGGAGCCAAACTGGGTCCGCAGAGCTTTAATTGTCTCTGATACAGGCTTCCCTTTTAACTCGAGGGCTTCAGAAAGCGTAAGCTGATTCGCAGTGATCGTCAAAACCTTTGTGCCGGCCTTTTCGGGAATATCCTCCAGAACTAAGGCCTTGATCCCAAGCCTTGCAATCTTCTTTCCGGCTTCTCCTCCCACATCGCTTTCTTTAACGCCGTTGGTAAGAGGGCTTTTGCCTCCGACCGAAAACTTCCCGGTTGTTGTGACGAGGGTATCTCCCAGTAGGCCCGGCGCAATGATCAATTTATTGAAGCGTCCAAGAGGATCACAAGTTGGAGGGACCTCTCTTAAAAGGAATTTAGAAATCAAAAGCCTTCCTCCCCAGCGCATCTCCTCCTGGTCAGCTTCTTGTTTTGATATTTTCCCAGTCCGGGCATTCACCCTGATAATCCATTTCATCTTTTTCTATTCCTCTTTCAATCTTAAAGGGCTTCTCACTTTTTCTAAAAGCCGATTTAAGCTGCTCACCACCGAATCATTTAATGGAATGCCCTCCGCCAGGCTTTTTTTCTCTTTTTCAAGCTCGATCTCTCCGGGAAGATAGATACGTGAAACCCCTTTTGCCTTTTTCGACCGCTTAATGGATTCGACATACGATTCCATGAGTTGTTTGAATTGATCCAGAGGCATAAATCTCTCAATATCAATGGCCATTGTAAGGACACCGATACCCGTAGGGCCTAAAGGTTGATGGAATGTCTTAACATTCGGCCCATAGTTTGATCCGGAAAGCATGCCGGTTAGGACATCGATCATGAAGGCCAGGCCAAAGCCCTTCGGGCCCCCTATAGGTAAAAGTGTTCCTTTCATCGCCGCGGTGGGGTCAGTGGTAGGGGAGCCTGACTCATCAAGAGCCCATCCCAGGGGGATGGTTTCCTTCATCCGTTCAGCGCGCCTGATTTTCCCCCTTGCCACCACGCTGGAGGACATATCAAGCGCCACCGGGCCTTCTTTTCCACCCGGAATGGCAAAGGAAAGAGGATTTGTTCCAAAAAAGGGGGCTGCTCCTCCCCAGGGAGACATCGAAGGGGCAGAATTGCTCATCACGATTCCAACCATCCCCTCTTCTGCTGCCATCAGTGTATAAAAAGCAAGGATGCCGATGTGGTTTGTATTCCGGATAAGCGTGAATCCGATTCCAAATTTCCTGGCCTTCTCAATGCTCATCTTCATCGCACGATGGGCAGCAACCTGGCCCAACCCGTTTCCTCCATCAAGGACAGAGGTTAAGCCATCTTCTTGAACGATTTTGAGTTCAGTCGGAATCCGAATCATACGCGCATCGATCCGGTCTGAAAGGAGTTGCAGGAAATGGACCCCATGGGTATCAATCCCCCTCATCTCAGCCTGGACCAAACACTCCGCCGCCAACCCGGCCTCATCTCCGGTCGCATTCAATCCTTTTAGGATTTCGATTGAGATCTCCTTCAATCGGTGCGGTTCAATTCTCATCAGGTTAACTTTCTTTCAATCCCAAAAATTCAAAGACCTTTTCTAACTTGTTCAACTCGACGCTGGTGACCCCAGCCCTCAGTTTTTCTGATTTTAACCTCTCTGCCTCAATCCTTTTGATCGATTTCTCTAACACGGCTTCACATTCCATGCGCTCAACGACAACAACGCCATCATCATCTCCGAGGATCAAGTCCCCGGGCTGAACCAGAACTCCCCCGAAAAGCGTAGGATGGTTGATCGATCCGAGGACCGTCTTGGTCGTCCCACGAATGCTGAATCCCCTGCAGAAGATGGGAAATCCCATCTTAATGATTTCAGCGGAATCCCTGATGCATCCATCGATGGCCAACCCTCCCAATTTCTTGGCGACTGCCGAGGTAGCCATCAATCCTCCCCAATACCCGAATCCATAGCATCCCCCGACTGAAGTCACCAAGACATCTCCTGGTTGGGCGCGTTCAAGGGCCTTGTGAAGCATTAAATTATCCCCTGGATGGCATTGAACCGTGAAGGCTGGACCGCAAAGCCGAACGCCACCGGCGATCGGCTTGATCGCATGATCTACGGCCCCTTTTCTGCCGGAGGCCTCATGGACGGTCGCTGTCCCGATCTCCTTGAACGATTCGATCAGTTCCTTTGGCGGCCTCTTAATATCAGTCATCACATGAATCATCAGACAAACTCCTTGTCTTGTTCCTTCCCGATTAGATGACCTTTTTCAGGTATTCCATCGAATTTAAAAGGTGAGATCTGACTGCCTGCTCTGCCCTGGATGGATCCTGAGCCTTCAACGCATCCAGTATCTCCAGGTGTTCTTTGAAAGATTCTTCCGATCGATCGGGGTGAGATTGATTGAAAAAATGGATTCGACTCCTGACAATATGATCCTGAAGTCTTCTATAGATCTCTATCAACCGATGATTTCCATAGGTTTCGAAGATAAACGAATGAACCTCATCGCCTGATTTAAAACCGCCCGTGGAAACTTTTTTGCTATTATTTTCAGAGGATATAAATTTTTTCTTTAAGGCCTCGACTTTATCCGGGTCCGCCTTCAATGCGGCGCGTTTGATCACTTGGCACTCTAAGATCTCTCTGAGATCGAATATTTCCCGGAGGTCCTGGATGGAGATTTGAGAAACAAAGGCGCCCTTTACAGGAATATTTTCAATAAAGCCCTCTTTCTCGAGTTGTTGTAAGGCTTCCCGGACTGGAGTTTTACTGATCTTTAACTCTTCTGAAAGAACGCCTTCATTGAGAGGCTCTCCCGGCTTGAGGGAGTTATTGATGATCCTGTTTTTCAAATTCTCGTAGACAATGGCCTTTTTACTCTTCGAGCCATTTTTCATCTTATTTAAGGTTTTCTTTCCCATTCCGAACAAATATGCCAAGAAAATATTATAGATATATTTTAAAAATATGACTACTATAAAAGAAAACCCTTGTCAAGAAAAATCTTTGAGTTAAGGTATCCCTTCATTATGATTATAGATTCTGCGCCAGGGCTCAAAGAGCTTTTCTGATAAAAACTTAACACTGCAGGTAAACAGTGAGCTAATGAGCAATTACCTCCGGTGTTGACTCTATGGAATAAATCTGGTAGGTATTAAATACGAGGGATGATGAAAGAGAAGATCAAGGGAAGAGAAGAACTTCATCGGATCATTAAAGACCTGAAGGCAAAGGGGAAAAAAATCGTCTTTACCAATGGCTGTTTTGACCTCCTCCATGTCGGCCATATTCGCTATCTCGAGAAAGCCAGATCCCTCGGAGATATTTTAATCGCAGGAGTGAATACCGATCGATCGGTTCAGTCCCTGAAGGGACCTGAGCGGCCCATCCTGCCTGAAGAGGAGAGAACGGAAATCCTTTCCGGCCTCTGGTGTGTCGATTATGTCACCCTGTTTGATGAATCCACCCCCCTCGAACTAATCACCTCCCTTCAGCCCCATGTCCTGGTCAAAGGCGGCGACTGGGCCAAGGAAACAACGGTGGGCCGGGAAGTGGTGGAGGAATCGGGCGGAGAAGTTGTCATCATTCCCTCTGTCGAAGGGGCTTCGAGTTCTAACATTATTGAAACCATCTTAAAAAGATTTCTGGAAAAGCCTGGAAATCTTTGATTACATCGATTATGAAAAGATTTCACAGATTAGAAATGCGTTGAAAATAGATAGAAATCTGTGTAATCGCTTTTGAAATCTGTGAAATCAAGGGAGCGAAAAGTCGTTTGAGAGCTCACTTAAGGCGATATGAAAAGAGACCGTGAAAAAGATTTTTTATCACCCCCGGAAACGCTTCCTCTTCTTCCTGTAAGGGATGTTGTGGTCTTCCCTTATATGATCCTTCCGCTCTTTATCACCCGGGAAAAATCGATCAAATCCCTCGAAGAGGCTCTGGCCAAAGACCGGCTCATCTTCCTTGTTTCCCAGAAGAACCTCTCCGAAGAGGAACCTGCCGTCAAAGACCTCTACCGGGTGGGAACGGTTGCGCTCGTGATGAAGATGCTCAAGCTTCCGGACGGAAAGATCAAGATCCTCATCCAGGGACTCTCCAAGGCCACCGTCAAAGAGATGATCCAGGTGACGCCCTACCTTCTCGCAAGAATTGAGAACATCAAAGACCCTTTCCTCACCGAGATCACCCTTGAGATAGAAGCCCTGATGAGAAGCGTCAGGGAGCAACTGGAAAGAATTGCCTCCTATGGCAAATTCATCTCTCCGGATCTGATGTTCGTCCTCGAAGGTGTTGATGATCCCGGAAGGCTGGCTGATCTGGTCGCCTCCAACCTGGAACTCCCTGTCGAGAAGGCTCAGGAGATCCTGGAAATCTTCGATCCCATCGAGAGGTTGAAAAAAGTTAGCGACCTCCTCGGAAAAGAGGTCCAGGTCCTCACCATGCAGGCGAAGATTCAATCCCAGGCCAGGGAGGAGATGACCAAATCACAGAGGGAATATTATCTCCGTGAACAGATGCGGGCAATTAAGGGCGAATTAGGTGAGGCGGACGAACGGACAAAGGAGTTCAAAGAACTCCGGCAGAAGATCAAAAAAGCAAAGATGCCCCAGGAGGTGGAGAAGAGCGCTCATAAGGAACTGGAACGGCTTGATCAGATGCACCCTGATTCTGCTGAGTCCTCCATCGTCCGCACCTATCTCGACTGGTTGATTGAGATGCCCTGGTCAAAATCAACCCCCAATAACCTCGATATTAAAAAAGCCAAAGAGGTTTTGGATGAGGACCACTATAACCTCGAAAAGGTGAAGGAACGGATCCTCGAGTACCTGAGCGTCCACAAGTTGAAGAAGAGGATGAAAGGCCCCATTCTCTGTTTCATCGGCCCTCCCGGAGTGGGAAAAACCTCTCTGGGAAAATCGATTGCCAGGGCCCTTGGAAGAAAATTCGTCAGGATCTCTCTGGGAGGGATACGGGATGAGGCTGAGATCCGGGGGCATCGCCGCACCTATGTGGGCGCCATGCCCGGACGGATCATTCAGTGGATTAAACAGGCAGGAAGCAATAACCCAGTCTTTATGATGGATGAAGTCGACAAGATCGGTGTGGACTTCCGGGGCGATCCATCCTCCGCCCTCTTAGAAGTTCTCGATCCCGAGCAGAACAACGCCTTCAGCGATCACTATCTCAATGTCCCCTTCGACCTCTCCCAGGTGATGTTCATCACCACGGGAAATGTGACTGATCCCATTCCCTCAGCGCTCAAGGACCGGATGGAGATCATCGATATTCCCGGATATACGGATAGGGAGAAATTGAAGATCGCCCGGACCTATCTTCTTCCGAGGCAGATGGAGGAGAACGGAATCGGGCCAAACCTTTTAGAAATCTCCGACCAGGCCATCCTCCAGATCATCTCCCAGTACACACAGGAGGCAGGCCTTCGCAATCTGGAAAGGGAATTGGCTGCGATCTGCAGGAAAGTGGCGAAAAAAGTGGCGGAGGGAAAGAAGGAGAAGACAAAAATCACTGCGAGGAATCTCCATCAACTTCTGGGACCGCCTCAATTCCTGCCTGACGAGGAGCAGGAGCGCAACGAGATCGGTGTGGCAACCGGCCTGGCCTGGACAGAGATTGGAGGCGAGGTTCTCCACGTGGAGGCTTCAACCACTCCCGGAAAGGGTTCGCTCATCCTCACCGGTCATCTCGGAGAGGTGATGAAGGAGTCCGCACAGGCCGCTTTCACCTATACGCGCTCCAGGGGGAAAGCCTATCGGATCAAGGCAAACGATCTCAATGAGAAAGAGGTTCATATCCATGTCCCTGCAGGCGCCATTCCAAAGGATGGACCTTCTGCCGGTATTACGATGGCCGTCTCCCTCATCTCCGCGCTCTCAGGAATCCCTGTAAAAAAAGAGGTGGCCATGACAGGTGAGATCACCCTGAGGGGAAGGGTGCTCCCGGTGGGAGGTCTCAAGGAGAAGGCGCTGGCAGCCCTTCGGGCCAACATCAAAAAGGTGGTCATTCCTTACCGGAATAAGAAGGACCTCGTCGAACTTCCATCCTATCTCCGCAAGAAGATGGATTTCCTCCCGGTCAAACACATGGATGAAGTGCTAAGGATCGCGCTGTCAAATAAAAAACGCTAAGCAGTCAGCGCATAGCACATGGCGAGAAGATGAAAAGAAATCTTATAAGAAAATCCAATACCAACTCACAGGATCCTTTTGATATTTATCTCAAATTACCTGCGAACGAACTAATATGGGAAATCAGGGAAACATCCCAAAGGAAATTTGAAATCATGTTATGTATAGAAAATATTTAAAGGAGAATAAGATGAGTAGATTTATACACGGGGACAATTTGGAACACAAAATTAAAATCGAGAGACACACCGAAAATAAAAACTTGTTGGCAGAAATTAAAGCTAAATACACCGAGTGGAAAGAAAATAATTTAAAGATCACCGGAACAACCAGAAATGATATTAAAAAGAAAGTTGAACTTCTAAATCAATACAAACTATTTATCAATCAACCAAAGTTTAAGAAGGAATCGGGAGATAAATTTGGTTTTACCTCACAGTCACAACTGCATTCATCTGTTATTGAGGAATTTATGTACTACTTATTTAAGGATATTGGTAAATTGACTAATAAACATATAAATTGGGGACGAACCCAAGCATATACGAATTTGTATTTCGCACCAGCGAGTATTGATGCATTTGAAGAAAGTTCAAATATTATTATAAATGTTAAAAACCAAGACTTCTCTATTTCAAAAGAAGTCATTCTTAAATCGAGGGTTTCAAATAATGACATTTGGCAGGAAAGTAAAATATATGTGCCAATAGCTTCTATTGAATGCAAAACCTACCTTGATAAAACAATGTATGAGGGTTCTGTATCAACAGCCGAAAAAATCAAAAAAGGGAACCCGTATTGTATATTTTTGATCGTAACGGAAACCTACGAAGTCAGTTTAGATGTGGATCCAAAGTATTCTTCAATAGATCAGATCTACGTTCTAAGAAAAGAAAACAAAGAAAATCCAATTTATGAAGATGTTATATGGGACATGTTTAAATTCGTCGAGATCCATATCAATTCGGACTGGTCTAATGTCAAAGAAAGAATAAAAAGAGGCAAGATGATATGAAGGGAAGTTACCCCAAAATGATTAGGGATTTATATCCAGATGCTAAACTCTTCAATCGGGAAAGAAAGGTGTTAGAACGTGAAAAGAAAGAAAAAATCCGTGGGGGGACGAAGCATTTTAAGGAAACCAAGGAAATTCCCAAAATAGATGTTTCTCATTTAGAGAATCGAATTCTTTGTGGTGATAGTGCAATGATATTAAAAGATTTCCCGGATAACATCATAGATATTATTATAACCTCACCCCCGTATAATTTTGGATTAGAATATATAAATGATAACCATAAGGATGCCCTATATTGGAAAGATTATTTTGAAAACCTGTGTGCTATTTGGAAAGAATGTTATCGTATCATAAAGCCTGGTGGTCGATTTTGTATTAATATTCAACCCTTATTCTCAGACTATATGCCAACGCATCATATTATTTCAAACCAATTATTAGAATTAGGTCTTCTTTGGAAAGCGGAAATTCTTTGGGAAAAACACAATTATAATTGCAAATATACTGCATGGGGTAGTTGGAGAAGTCCAAGCATGCCTTATTTGAAATATACATGGGAATTTATTGAAGTCTTTTGCAAGGAATCACATAAAAAAGAAGGAAACTCAACTAGGGTTGATATTACAGGAGACGAATTTAAGAGATGGGTTTATGCAAAGTGGGATATAGCGCCTGCAGGTAATATGAAAAAATATAATCACCCTGCGATGTTCCCGGAAGAATTAGTTGTAAGATTATTGAAATTATTCAGTTATCAAGATGATATCGTTTTGGATCCATTCAATGGAGTTGGGACCACTACATTGGTAGCATATAAATTGAGGAGAAAATATATTGGTATTGACATTTCAGAGGAATACTGTAAAACAGCAGAGAAAAGATTAAAAGAGGAGCAGAGACAGGGCAGATTATTTTAACCATTGGCACAGAATATGATCCTTCGGGACATCGGGGAATTCGGGCTCATTGCAAAAATCAGAAACTGGATGGGAAAATCCCATCCTGATGTGGTTCAAGGCATCGGTGATGATGTGGCTGTGGTCGAGATGGGTAAAAAGGCCCTCCTCATCACAACCGATATTCTCATTGAGGACATCCATTTTGAGCGATCCTGGATTGATCCCTATCGATTGGGGAAAAAAGCCCTGGCCGTCAATCTGAGCGACATCGCAGCCATGGGCGGAATTCCGAAATACTTCCTCATCTCCCTTGGACTTCCCAAAACACTTCCCTTTTCATTCGTCTCCCTCTTTTATCGCGGTTTAAAAGAGAGGGCAAGACGGTTTCAGGTCGATTTGATCGGCGGAGACACCTCCCTTTCCCAGAAAATCATCATCAACATCTGTCTGATCGGAGAAGGGAAAAAGGGAAATCTCCTCTTCAGAAACGGAGCAAGGGTCGGAGATGACCTCTATGTCTCAGGAACACTGGGAGATGCGGCATTGGGATTAAAGATTCTTCAGGATAAAAGCACCCCCAAAAAACCAAAAGGATTGATCGACAAGCACCTCTCTCCCAACCCCAGAATCGAACTGGGTCAGGCGCTTGGCAGAAAAAAGATTGCCTCTGCCATGATCGATGTGAGCGATGGTCTTCTTATCGACACCAGACATATTCTTGAAGAAAGCAACGTCGGAGCAAGGATATGGGAAGACCGCATCCCGCTATCAAGCCCCTTTCGGAAATGGGTCAGTCCATATTCAAAGGACCCATACCGCATCGCCCTCAGCGGAGGGGAAGATTATGAACTTCTTTTTACCGCCTCGCCAAAAAGGAAAGCCTCAATTCTATCCCTTGCCCGCTCATTAAATATCCCGATTACCCGTGTGGGTGAGATTCTTCCGGAAAAAGAGGGGTTCCATCTCATCGGAAAAGAAGGAGAGAAAATCCCTTCGTACCGGTTAGGTTTTGACCATTTCAAATAATCCCTCCGTCTTTTTCCGCCATTACGTTATATCTTCCATATTGTAACGGGTTGATATAATATATGTTTTTCAATTCCCCGAAGCCTTTTCTCTGTCTTGACAAACCCCTCTTCCGTTATTATCTTTAGTCAGTAAAGTCGGCGCAATTGTTTTTTTAAGTAGCATTATCAAGAGTCTCTTAAATGAAAAGGCATCATTGTAAAATCTCCCCTCACCCCTCTTTGCCCGCTGCGCCAGCGCATGCGCGGCGAGTCAAAGAGGGGAATTATCCCTCCCTTTGGCAAAGGGAGGTTAGGAGGGATTTTATAAATCAATGCAGTAACTATTATTAGAATGCTAATAAGAGGTTTGAAGAAGGGCGATGTTTCCTTTAACCGTCAGGATGAAAGAGGTTCTCCGAATTGTCATTGAAGATTACATCTTCAGTGCCGAGCCGGTGAGTTCGATGACCATTTCGAGAAAGTCAGACCTCCGTCTCAGCCCTGCAACCATCCGGAACATCATGTCCGATCTGGAAGAGATGGGACTCCTCTTCCAGCCTCATACCTCAGCAGGCAGGGTCCCGACGGAGAGAGGATTTCGGTTCTATATCGACTATATCCTCGACATCCACGAATTGAGCGGCGCGGAAAAGAGAGAGATCCGTTCCAGGTATTCCATCTACCAATCTGAGGGGAAAGACCTCTTCCGGGAAGCCTGCCGGATCCTTTCAGTCTCTTCCCACTGCCTCGGCCTGGTCTGGGCGCCCCGGTTGAGCGAGCTCGTCCTTCAACATGTCGAATTTGTGAAACTGAGGAAATATTTGACGCTGGTCATCCTCGTGAGCACAACGGGAATCGTTCAGAACCGGATCATCGAGATGGATGAAGATCTTTCCCAATCCGATCTGGATCATCTGTCCAATGTTCTCAACGGCCTTCTGTCAGGTCTCACGCTCCAGCAGGTGAGAGAGAAACTTTTCGACCGGATGAGGATGGAGAAGCATGCCTATGATCGCCTGTTCCAGCAGGCGATCAAGCTGGGAGGGAAAGCCTTTTCCTCATTTGATGAAACCGATGTCTTCATCGAGGGGAGAACCAATATTCTCTCTGAGCCTGAGTTTGGGAATATTTCGATTATGACCGACCTCTTCCGGGCCTTTGAGGAAAAGGCCACCATGGTCAAGCTCCTCGATAAGTGCATGGCGCCGAGAGGGATCCGGATTTCCATCGGATCGGAGAGCCAGGTCCAGGAGATGGAGACGTGCAGTCTCGTGACATCGACCTACGGGGGCGAGGGAAGGGTTTGGGGCGCCCTTGGCGTCATCGGCCCCCGGAGGATGAACTACTCCAGAATCATCCCTCTCGTGGACTATTCGGCAAAACTTCTGAGCGAGATTCTGGACACTTATTACCATTAGATAGATCGGAGCACTCATAATGGGCGAATCGAGAAAGGAAGAGACACCGGTGACACTGGAAACAGACGGGGAGAAGTTCTCGGAGAACCACTCTGAGTTAAAATCCCATAAACATAAGAAAAAGAAAGACGACAAAGATCACGAGCTTGATGATCTGAAAAAGAAACTCGAGGATAAGGAAGCCAGGAATGCAGGAAAAAATCTTTCTGACCATGAGGTAGAAGAGCTGAAAAAGAGGCTCAATGAGAAGGAAAAGGAGACAAAAGAGAGCCTGGACCGGCTCTTGAGAATGGCCGCCGACTTCGAGAATTACAAAAAGAGAGCGGCAAGGGAAAAAGAAGACTGGACGAAATTTTCAAATGAGGACCTGATCAAATCGATCCTGCCTTTTATCGACAACCTCGAAAGGGCGGTCGATCATGCGGAAAAGGTGACAGATACGGGGGTTCTGATCGAGGGGATCAAATTGACGCTTCGACAGATTCACCAAACACTGAACCGGTTCGGTCTCACCCCGTTTGAATCGGTTGGCAAACCCTTTGATCCTGCCCGCCATGAGGCGATGCTGGTCGTGGAAACGGACCGGCACGAACCGGATCAGGTGGTCGAGGAATTTCAAAGAGGGTATTTCTTGAACGAACGGCTCTTAAGGCCCGCAACCGTATCGGTCTCGAAGTCTCCGTCGCAAGAGACTCAGATAACCGAATAATTTTTTCACTAAGGTGAAGAAGGGAGAATGAACATGGCTAAAACAATAGGAATCGATTTAGGGACAACCAACTCGGTTGTCGCCATCATGGAAGGAGGGGACCCGGTCGTCATCGCCAATCCCGAAGGAGGCCGGACAACGCCCTCCGTGGTTGCCTTTACCGATAAAGGCGAGAGGGTGGTCGGCCAGATTGCCAAGCGTCAAGCCATTACCAATTCCGAAAATACCATCTTCTCCATCAAGCGACTGATGGGAAGGAAGTATAGCGATGCAGAAGTTCAAAAGGATGTCAAAATCCTTCCCTATAAGATCGTTGAAAACAAGAACAGCGATGCCTGGGTCAGGGCGAGGGATAAGGAATATAGCCCGCCCGAGATCTCTGCCTTCATCCTTCAGAAGATGAAGGAGACGGCGGAAGCCTATCTCGGTGAGAAGGTGACCGATGCCGTGATCACGGTCCCGGCTTACTTTAACGACAGCCAGCGCCAGGCGACCAAGGACGCCGGAAGGATCGCAGGACTCAATGTCGTCCGGATCATCAATGAGCCCACCGCTGCCTCTCTGGCTTACGGTCTCGACAAGAAGAAAGATGAGAAGGTCGCTGTCTTTGACCTGGGCGGCGGAACTTTTGATATCTCCATCCTTGAGCTGGGTGACGGCGTCTTTGAAGTCAAATCGACCAACGGGAATACCCATCTCGGCGGAGATGATTTTGACCAGCGCCTCATCGACTACCTGGCCGATGAGTTTAAGAAAGATCAGGGAATCGATCTCAGAAAGGATCGGATGGCTCTCCAGAGATTGAAAGAGGCCGGGGAAAAGGCAAAGATTGAGCTCTCCAATATGATGGAGACGGATATTAACCTCCCCTTCGTCACGGCAGACGCTTCCGGACCGAAGCATCTCAATATGAAGTTGACCCGGGCCAAACTGGAAAAACTGACGGAGGATCTCATCGACAGCGTGGAAGGTCCTTGCCGGCAGGCTCTTGCCGATTCCGGACTTTCACAAAGAGACATCGACGAAGTAATCCTCGTTGGCGGGATGACCCGAATGCCAAAGGTCCAGGATAAGGTGAGGCAGATCTTCGGAAAAGAACCCAATAAAAGCGTCAACCCGGATGAGGCGGTTGCCATCGGGGCCGCCATTCAGGCCGGAGTCCTGCAGGGTGAGGTGAAGGATGTGCTTCTGCTCGATGTCACCCCGCTTTCCCTCGGGATCGAAACGCTCGGTGGCGTCGCCACCAAACTGATTGAGCGAAACACCACCATCCCGACCAAAAAGAGCCAGACCTTCTCAACGGCATCCGACAATCAACCCGCGGTGACGATCCACGTGCTCCAGGGTGAAAGGGAGATGGCCGCTGATAATAAAACCCTTGGCCAATTTGAACTCGTGGGCATTCCTCTTGCTCCGAGGGGCCTCCCTCAGATTGAGGTGACCTTTGACATCGATGCCAATGGAATCGTCCATGTTTCGGCAAAAGACCTTGGAACAGGAAAAGAACAGTCCATCAAGATCACCGCTTCAAGCGGCCTCCACGAGGATGAGATCAAAAAGATGGTCAGGGATGCCGAAGCCCATGCGGCAGACGACAAGAAGAGAAGGGAACTCGCAGAGGCTCGAAACCATCTCGATACCCTCATCTACACGACAGAGAAATCCCTGAAGGAACATGGCGATAAGATCGATTCTGCCGACAAGCAGGGCATCGAAGATGCCATGGCAAAGGCGAAAAAGGCAATGGAGTCAAACGATCTCAGCGCGATCAAATCCGCTCAGGAAGAACTGACCCGTTCCTCCCATAAACTGGCAGAGGCGATGTATGCCAAGGCCTCTCAAAAGGGAGCGGCAGACGCAGGTCCCGGAGCAGGTCCACAGGAAGGTCCCCGTCCAAAGGCCCAAGAAGATGTGGTCGATGCCGACTACGAAGATGTAAAGGATAAGAAGTAACCGAACATATGAATCTTATCAAAAAAGGGCGAGGGATTTTAACCTCGCCCTTTTTTGTTATATGAACATCTTCACTCCTTCCCCCCTTGCGGGGGAAGGTTGGGATGGGGGGAGTAAAGGGCAGATTTGATTTTGTCCATTATCAGTGTTAGATTTGAAGCCGTTTAAAGAGTTTGGGGAGGATTAATGTTCGGCTTTTTCGATAAATTAAAAAAGGGGCTTTCCAAAACTCACCAGGGGTTTGTCGAAAAAATCGACCGCCTCTTTCTCGGAAAGAAGACGATCGATCTGGATCTTTTGGATGAACTGGAACCGCTCCTCTTCGAAGCCGACTTGGGGGTTAAGACGACCACTGAGCTGATCGAGGGCGTCCGGCAGGGCCTCAAAAGGGGCGACCTTCAGGATCCGGAGAGAGTCAAGGAGTTTATCAAACAGGAAATCCTCCGGATACTTCATGCAGGCGAAAAACCCCTCTCCATCGACTTCGCTAAAACAAAACCCTTTGTCTTCATGGTGGTCGGAGTCAATGGTGCGGGCAAGACAACAACGATCGGAAAGATTGCCCATCAATATTCATCCCAGGGGAAGAAGGTTCTGATCGGCGCCGCCGACACCTTCAGGGCAGCCGCGGTCGAACAACTTGAGATCTGGGCAAACCGGGTCAAAGCAGACTTCGTCAAACAGTCCAAGGGATCCGATCCCTCGGCTGTGGCTTTCGACTCGATCCACGCCGCCAAAGCAAGAAACATTGATCTTGTCTTTATCGATACGGCCGGAAGGCTCCAGACCAAAGTCAATCTGATGGAGGAGTTGAAGAAGGTGAAGCGAATTGTCGGAAGAGAATGTCCGGGCGCCCCACATGAAATTCTCCTCGTCCTTGACGCCACCACAGGCCAGAACGCCATCTCCCAGGCCAAACTCTTTAATGAAGCCATCGGAGTCACAGGAATTGCATTGACCAAACTGGATGGAACAGCCAAAGGCGGGATCATCGTAGGAATTACGGAGGAGATGAAAATCCCCATCCGGTATATCGGAGTGGGCGAAGCCATCGACGACCTCAGAGAATTCAACGCCACTGAATTTGTCCAGGCCTTGTTTTGATCTACCCCGGGTAAAGGCGGGTCTCCTGACCCGCTGTTTATCGCTTCGGAATTTCTTCCAGGCCTTATTTTGAAGAATCATCAAAGTGACCTTTTTCTCCGAGAAATACATTCAAGCCCGATGGCGAAGCCTTAACATAATTCGGCTCGATTGCATCCAAAAATCGCTCTTCACCGCGCCAGAAGGGAAAATTCCCGATCCCTTTAGGTAAAGCTGCAGTTACCTGTGGGATCAGCACTTCCCCGAATAAATCATCGGATACGCTATCACCCGACCAAAACTTAGACACATCTGAAGTTAGAGGCTCAGGAAAAAGGGCCTCTTTTCCTTCATGGGAGAGACGGGGTTTATGCTTAGTTCCCCTAATGGTTGTTTTATCGCCGGCCTGGTCCAACAGCCCGCTCAACTCCTCCCTGGTCATCCCGCGCAGTTTGAAGATCAGGAATGGATCGCGGTCAAACTCTTCGCCCAGAAGATAGTAAACTGCAGCAATATGCTTGCAGGGATTTGACCAATCAGGGCAGGAGCAGTCTGTCTTCAGGTCTCTCAGCTTTTCAGGGAAGAGTGATAGCCCCACACCTTTAAACGCCTTTTCTATATCCTCTGGCATCTGCCCGGCCAGGAGTTTTGCCAAAAAGATGGCCTGATGAGATAACGCCTTGGCCAGTTTTCGCCAATCAGCCGCTGACAGAGTCTTGACATGGATCTTGATATCATAGGGTTTGGACCGGGACCCCTGAACTTTTGCCTTAACTTCCCCCTTTTCGATCTCAATGGAGAGAACCTGGCCATTTCGGGCATAGGAACGACCCCTCCCCAATCTCGCTCCGATATTAAAGCTCTCCAGAACGCCAATCCAACATCTGGCCCACCAACTCTCACCGAAACCGCCTCGCTTGGACTGTGCCTTAATCCCTCCCTTAACGGCACGGGGAATGGAAGGCCTGAAATAATCGTAGTATCCCCACCGTCTCATGCTATTCTCCTACCGCTTCCCTTCTCAGGGCGAAGAGGTTTTTCAGCTCCACGGTCGAAAGCTCGGTCAACCAGCTCTCGCCTGTACCAATCACTCCCTCGGCGATCTCTTTTTTCCGCTCGATCATCTCATCGATTTTTTCCTCCAGCGTCCCTGCACAGAGAAATTTGTGAACCTGGACGTTCTTCGTCTGACCAATCCGAAACGCCCGATCAGTCGCCTGGTTCTCCACTGCTGGATTCCACCAGCGGTCAAAGTGAACGACACGGCTGGCCCGTGTCAGGTTCAAGCCGGTGCCACCCGCCTTGAGCGAGAGGATAAAGATATGAGGACCATCCTCATCGCTCTGGAAGCGTTCAATCATGCGATCCCTTTTTTCCCTCGGAACAGCGCCATACAGAAAGAGCGCCTCCCGTCCAAACGTCTCCTGCAGGTGTCGCCGGAGGATCTCGCCCATCTCAGCAAACTGTGAAAAGACCAATGCCCGATCTCCCACCTCTACCATTTCCTCTATCATTTCAGTCAAACGAGTCAGCTTCCCTGATCGGCCAGGGATGGGGGAATGGTCACCCAAAAACTGCGCTGGATGGTTGCAAATCTGTTTGAGCTTCGATAGAGTGGCCAGGACCATGCCTTTGCGCTGGATCCCCTCAGTGGAATCAATGTTTTCAATGGTCTCTTTCACAACGGCTTCATAGAGAGATGCCTGCTCCTTGGTCAGTGTGCAAAAGACCTTCATCTCCATCTTTTCAGGAAGATCGGCAATGACGGCCTTGTCGGTTTTGAGCCGCCGCAGGATGAATGGTCCGGTCAGACGTTTTAACTGCTCCACGGCTTCCGGGTCGCGGCCTGCCTGGATTGGAATAAAGAATCTCTTTTTGAATTCGGTCTGTGTGCCAAGGAAGTTAGGGTTAAGGAACTCCATAATCGACCAGAGATCGCCGACATTGTTCTCCACAGGGGTGCCGGTGAGCGCAATGCGATAGTCTCCCTTAAAAGCCCGCGCCGCTTTCGACTGTTTAGTCTCCGGGTTCTTGATGTTCTGAGCCTCGTCGAGCACCACGCCTGCCCACTGGACCTCCTTCAGCGTCTCGAAATCTCTGTGCGCCAGCGCATAGCTGGAGATGACGATGGCATGTTTCAGGGCGCTTTTCTTGAATTCTTTGCCTTTCGTCCTCGCAATGCCGTGGTGCACCATGACAGGGAGTTCTGGCGTAAATCGGGACGCTTCCTTCTGCCAGTTACTGACAACGGATGTGGGACAGATCAGAAGCGCCGGCCGTTTTGTCTCCAACTGCCAGTCCCTTTGAATGAGGGCCAGGGCCTGGATCGTTTTACCCAGCCCCATATCGTCCGCCAGACATGCGCCCAAGCCCCACTGCCTGAGGAAACTCAGCCAAGAATAACCACGCACCTGGTAGGGCCTCAGTGTCCCCTGGAAACCCTGCGGAGATGTCAATTCTTCAAAAGTGTGACGCCCTTCGAGCTGTGTTAAGAGGTTGGCGATCCAGCCTGTTGCTGTGATTCCCTCAAAGGTAATATTGCCTAACATCTTTTTAGCGCCCAGGGCCATCTGGATGATCTCACGGACTGTGGCCTGGCCTTCGCCCTTTTTCTTCCAGAATTCCAGAGCCGCCTTGATCTCCTCGGCATTAATCTGCACCCACTGGCCACGTATCTTTATCAAGGGAGCCTTAAGCCTTACCAGAGCCCGTAGTTCCTCGATAGAAAGCTTCTCCTTGCCAAGGGCCAATTCCCAATCGAATTGAACTAATTGATCGAGCGAAAGTCCGCTACTCCCTTGCATCTCGGTTCGAGTCGATTCCGACTTTGGGGTCTTCACATTAGCCCGGGCAGTCAGGAGAAGCTTTGTCCCTTTGCGCGTCCACCACGCAGGCAGCATCATGCCAAACCCTGCCTGCTCTAAGGACAATGCCTTTTCAGTGAGGAATTCATAAGCGCCGATGGCGTCGAGTTCGTAACCTCCCGGCGTAGACGTCTTCAAGCTGGCCTCGATGCGAGGGCAGATCCCCAAGGCCTGGCCCAGGGACAATAAAAGATGCTCGCGTGCGTTGAACCTGCCAATTGAAGAAAAGACGCTCTTTAGCGCTGCCTGGTCTTTTGAACTCCATATATTTTGGGCGGTTATGAGCAGACTGGGATCATGAGCCGCCTGCAGTAAGTAGCGAACATACCAGGAGCTGATTGGCTCCTTCGCAGACAAGGCACCTCTCACCCAAGACTTGTCGCCATTTCCATCCTCTTTGGGTTCCTCAAGGCGAAAACAGAGTCGGAACGGAGCATCGGCTGAGAGGGATATTGGGCGTTGCCACTCCTGGACTTGAGCGGCAAATCGGGCTAATTCTGCTGAGGCGCCTTCCATAACACCATCGGGCGAGCGCAGTTTATGAAGCCACTGATCGTGAAGGCTTTCAAAGGCGCATGGTTTCTTTTTATGTTGACGTTCTGGCGGGGGGGCGGGTTTTAAACCTGCTCCTACCGGACTGATTGAGGAGCGGACGAGATGATCGACGGTCTCATCGATGAAACCAGAGAGCACAGAAATTGAAGATGGAGATTGAGGCGCAGAGAGAGAAACGTCACGTTGTTTTTCTTCACGAGCCAGCGCTCGCGAGACTGCCGGCATGGTCTTAGCGAGCTTCGAAAGACGTTCAGCGTTAAGTCCGGAAAAGACCGCTCTCCATCGGGCTAAATAGATTCCATTATCTTCGTTCAGTCCGGGAAGAAACTGCTGCTTTGCCACAAGGGCTCCTGCGAAGCGCATGGCCGTCGTCCAGAATGTAAGATCTTTGCTGACAATGACGCCCGGCGCCAGCGTCTGTTTGCCCACGCAGGCGCAGAGGAATTCCACCACTTGTTTCGCAGAAAGACAAAATCCGGTGACGGTCCAGGGAACCAGGAGGGCTTCTTCATCGCCTTCAGGCGCTTCAGCGATCAATGGGCTCGAGGGAACCGGTTGTCTGTCCACCGTGGGCAGATAGGCGATCATCGGCTCAGTGAACCTTTTGCTCACTTTGAGACCAAGCCCTGCCTCTTTAAGGGCGTCGGACAGTTTCTCCGCCCCGGCATCGTAGGGAAAGGGTTTTAAAAAAGAAGAGGATGACCCATGGTCTTTCTTGCGGCGCGCCTTTTTGTCCAAAGGAGGTTTCTGGCCTACAGGAATTTCCCCCCAGAGAAAGAATTGCCCCTCAAGAACCCCCGCATGCAAAACAATCATCAAAGAACGCCTTCCTGAAAAATGGAACGTTATTGAAATTTTTTATCACTACCCTGCCCTCCAAAGAAGGTAACAGTCGAGGAGCCGAACATTTACAGTTTTGGCTGACTTCTTAAAATCTTGATAAAGCTGCCAAAAACAAAGGATGAAGTAATAGTATGTTTCATCAGCTCCAGCAGGCCGTTCAAAGATTTCATAGCGATCATTCCGTCGGTATGAGAATAACTCCTTACTTGCATAACTGTCGTAAATCGGAACCGCAGGACAGTGAAAGTGCATATATTTCGATGCAAAAGATCGGGGGGATTGATTTTTCCGCGACTTCTTGGCAAGTAAATCAACAAATCGTCCGTGTTCAGTGATAATAATTTTGAGCTTCTCTGGAGTAAGCGGTTCAGTGATTGCTGAAAGCTGTCTAAAGATTGACTCAACGGTTCTACGGTTCTTATAAATATGGTCGGCCAATTGTCCCAGGGAGCTTCCTTGTTCCCCTTTTGATCTTATCATACGTTCGATACCAGAAGCAGTGGTGCGACCAATAATCCACAATTTTGCATTAATGGCAGAAAGATCCCTATGACCGTGGTGCTTTTTACATAGGTCATAGAGTGTTTGATTTAAGAGTTCATAATTTTTCTTATAATCTGCACATGATCCTTTGTAATCTTTCCAGGATATCCTCATGGCAAACCCTCCTTTAAAAATTCAGAAGAAAATGGAAAGACATTTCCTATATTATTCAGGTTATTTTTATATGGGAAGAATCCCCACTATTTCAAAAATACTTTTAAAATTTAATCGTTTTTATACTCCGCCAATTTCCTTCACCCATCCCTGGATGGTTTTTTTAACAGTCCTCCAATCCACATCCCAATACATTTTCGGCATCCGCTCTTTATCGGCATCATCAAAAAAAGAAAGGCCGTAGAGAATGTGCGCGGTGTCCTGGACCGAATATTTTTTCTGATAAAGTTGAACCATGTTCTTTAAGGAAATGCGCCTTAGCCCAAGGGCATAGACATCCAAAAAGTCTTTCTTGGATCCTCTTTGAGCGATTGCCGAAAGTTTCATGCAGGCGAGATCCTCAAGTGAGGCGATTTGACATAGATCCTCCGAATAGAAAATTAGCGGTTTTAATAAAGGATAACGATATTCCAAAAAACTCATCCGTATTCCGGAGATCGTTCCGTGAAGCGTCCCCCGATCAATCTGCCCTGTAACAAATGGGCTCCCTTTATCCCGAATGTCTTCTGCCAAATGCAAAGGATCCGCGATTCTCTCTCCTGAAAACCAATCAAAATCAATGGAATGACGGTGACCTAAGCAGAGGGCGATGGCAGTTCCTCCCCCCAAATAAAAATGCCGCTGTTTCATCATTGGTCCGATGCTCTTGAGCGCTTTCTTTTGAATGGAGCTCAGGACCTTTGAGTGGAACTTTTTGGAATTATTCTCTTCTCCCAAGTGTTTTGCCTTTCCATTGAAAGCCAGGCATTGACCTGACGCCGGGGTATTTCAAGAACAAGCTCCCAGAAGCGGAGTTGGCGTGGACTTAATCCATCCCCCTGATGTTGCTGAATCCACTCCTTTAAGGATGCGTCTCCTATATGGGACCGTAGCCAGTTTATAGCATTCCAATCTCCTGATGTGAGGATCCGCTTGATGACAAGGTCTCGATCCTCTTCCCAGGTTAAGGCATTAAAATCATAGTCCCAAAATAATGGACGCAATCGATTGGGAAGAGAATGTTTCATCATAACCAACCTTGGTGAGATGGATCTTTTTCTAAAATAAATATACCAAAAGTGTTCAATCGTTGTCCACTTTAATATCTGCTTCATTTTTAGGTTCAAATTTCGTTTAGGATGTGATATTATTTTAAAAAAGGAGTAGAAGAATGGCTTCAAAAAAGATCGTCTACCCAAAAACCCTTAAGGACATTCCTTTATGGCGCCAGCGCCAGCTTGAAGATGACCTTCTCTGGTTTTCGAGGTTTTCTCCCGCCCAGAGACTGGAATGTATAGACCGAGAGTGGAAAGAAATTCAGGAATTCATTAAAAAATTCGGTTTAAGGAGAGGGAGAGCAGAAAAAAGATTTCGAGTTCCCCGAAATAGAAGTAAAAAAGATTGGTAACGTTCAAAAGGTGAGGCATTTCAATAAACCACTCAAAGCAACTCCGGTCCCAAGCAAATTCCTCTCCCCCTTCGATGGGGGAGGGTGAGGGTGGGGGTGAGAATGTTACAAACTTTATTAATAATTTCAGCCACTTCCCCCCTCCCCTTAATCCCCTCCCACGAGGAGAGGGGAGATTTTGGAGGTTTTCTAAAGGGACCGTTTAGTTTGCTCGGCTGTCAAAACATTTATGCCTCACCTTTTGAACGATACTAAAAGATTAAGGCAAAACCAGTTTTTCGAGGGCTTTGACGCGGGCCTCCAGAGTGCCGAACCGCTTCTCCAGATCGGCATAAGAGAACTTAATCATCGAACCTAACTCCTCTTTCACCTCATTAAATCCTTCTTTGATCTTCTCATTTAATGCCATGATCTCTTCGGTCGTCTTCCGGATCTGATCGCTCAGGTTCCCAACACCTTCTCCTAACCGGTTGAAATCAACCTTAGTCTCCTCTCTCGTTTGAGCGAGATTCGTTCTTCCTTCTTCTCTGATCAATCGGAGGTTTGAAGCCATCTCCTGTCCCGAGCGGAGAATGGCCGCACTGGTCTCTTCTCTCATCGCTTGAAGAGTTGAGCCCACTTCCTTTTGAAATGGTTGGGCGGCGGAAGTTGCTTCCTCTCTTATCCTCTGAAGGGACGACTCTATGGATTGAATGGATTGTAAGAGCATGGATTGAATTTTTAACTCGAGTTTCCTTATCTCATCCTTTATATTGTCCCGGATGGGATCGAAATCCACCTTGCCTTCCCTTCTCAATTCTTCCATCTCCGTTTTAATTCCCTCGATCCATCCGAGGATAAGCTCCTTATTCTCCTCTTTTAATTTACGAAAGTTTGCACTGGTTTCCTGCCTCAGTTTCTCCACATCATCTCTTTTTGAAAAAACAAATAACTTCTGATCCAATAACTCCATTAGCTCTTTATCCATCTTGGTTTCCACCTTCCTGATCAATTTAAATTCTTCAATATCATAGAGAACTTAGAATATCAATCTATTTTTTTTGCCAATGTCTATCAAAACGGATTGTCATTTGCATTTTTTTCTTGACAAATAATTTAATTGTGTTATGTTTCACAAGACTTTGCTGCCATCTAAATACCTTATTCCCATTAAATTTCCAAACGGGTTGAAGGGGGGGATGAATAAGATTCCCGTTTCAAAAATTTTAAGAAAGGAAGGTGAATAATTGGCTATGAAGATTACACGAAGAAGTTTTTTAAAGATTTCTGGCGCCACAGCCGCAGGGACCGTGATGGGCGGCCTGGGATTCGATCTTTCGCCTGTGGAATCTTATGCCCAGGAACTCCGGATCAAGGGCGCAAAAGAGAACCTAACGGTCTGCTGTTACTGTTCGGTCGGGTGCGGCATCATCGTTCATACCGATAGCGGCGGAAAGGTCATCAATGCCGAAGGAGACCCCGATCATCCCATCAGCGAGGGCTCCCTCTGTGCTAAAGGAGCATCCAGTTACCAGATTGCGGTCAACTCGAGTCGCCTCCAGAAGGTTCTCTATCGGGCTCCCTACAGCACCGCATGGAAAGAGGTAAAATGGGAGTGGGCCCTGGAGAAAATCGCGGCCAATATTAAAAAGAGTAGAGATGCAAGCTTTATGGAAAAGAATGCTGCTGGGCAGGTGGTGAACCGGACCAACGGCATTGCCTCCGTGGGAAGCGCCGCATTGGATAACGAGGAATGCTGGCTCTATTCTAAGATGCTGAGGGCCCTGGGTCTCATTTATATTGAACACCAGGCACGTATCTGACACAGCGCTACTGTAGCGGCTCTGGCAGAGTCGTACGGACGCGGCGCAATGACGAATCATTATAACGATTTCAAGAACTCCGATGTCATCCTGAACATGGGGGGAAACGTTGCCGAAAACCATCCGGTTTCCTTCAAATGGATCCAGGCGGCTAAGGACAAAGGGGCTACCTTCATCCATGTCGATCCCCGATTCACACGGACCTCGGCGAAGGCCGATATCTTTGTAAGGCTTCGCTCAGGAACCGATATTGCCTTTCTGGGAGGGATGATCAAGTATCTCATTGAAAACAACATGGTTGATGAGTTCTATGTCAAGAACTATACCAATGCATCGTTCATCGTAAACCCCAGGTATAGTTTTGATGACGGCCTGTTCTCAGGTTACGATCCCACCAAGAGAGCATATGATCGATCCACCTGGGCATTGGAAAAAGACGAGCAGGGAATTCCCAGGAGGGATATGACCCTTCAGGATCCGCGCTGTGTTTTCCAGCTCCTAAAGAAACACTATGCGCGTTATACGCTCCAGAAAGTTTCGGAAATCACCGGAACTCCCACGGTAGACCTGGAAAAAGTCTATAAAGCCTATGGTTCAACGTATACGCCGGATAAGGCCGGCACAGTCTTATACGCCATGGGATGGACCCAGCATACCGTCGGAGTTCAAAATATTCGAACCATGGCCATCATTCAGGACCTTCTCGGCAACATGGGAATTGCCGGGGGCGGAGTTAATGCCCTTCGCGGCGAATCGAATGTGCAGGGATCAACCGATGCGGCATTGCTTTTCCACATCATCCCCGGATATATGCCCACACCGCGAGCCCCGTGGGCAACCCTTGAGGATTACAACAAGACCACACCATCCTCCAAGGACCCGAGGAGCATCAACTGGTGGAAAAATCGTCCCAAATACCTCGTCAGTTATTTAAAGGCAATGTATGGTGGAAAATCAACCAAAGAGAACGACTTCGGATACACCTGGATGCCCAAGCTCGATGCGGGCCAGGATGCCTCCTGGTTGAATCTCTTTGACGAGATGTTCAAGGGAACCTTTACCGGATTCTTTGCATGGGGGATGAACCCGGCTTGTTCGAGCGCCCATGCCGGAAAAGTTCGCCAGGCATTGACCAAACTGGATTGGATGGTCAATGTGAATGTCTTTGACAGCGAAACAGGATCTTTCTGGAAGGGGCCGGGCATGGATCCGAAAAAGATCAAGACAGAGGTCTTCCAGCTGCCCTGCGCCGCTTTCCTCGAAAAAGAGGGGAGCGTCAGCAACAGCGGCCGCTGGATGCAATGGCGGTATAAATGCGCCAACCCTCCCGGAGCGGCTATGCCCGACGGCGATATTATGTTTGAGTTGTTTAAAAAAGTCCGGGCTCTCTACGAGAAGAACAAGGGAGCTTTCCCGGAACCGATCTTAAGCCTGAAGTGGGATTATGAAACCAGTGGCCATTTCGACATCCACAAGGTCGCTAAAGAAATCAATGGTTACGATCTTACGACAGGCAAATTGATGGTCAATTTTGTCGGTTTGAAAGATGATGGAACGACCTCCTGCGGCAACTGGCTCTATTCCGGCAGTTATACCGAAGCCGGAAACATGGCCGCACGGCGAAAGAAGGCCGATCCGACCGGGTTGGGCCTTTATCCGGAATGGTCATGGTGCTGGCCGCTCAATCGAAGGATCATCTATAACCGGGCCTCTGTCGATCTGGACGGAAATCCACGCAATCCGAAGCGACCCCTCATCAAATGGGACGCTGAAGGAAAGAAATGGGTCGGGGATGTGCCTGATAATGCTGTACCGCCTATGGGCACAAATGGAGCTTATCCGTTTATCATGAAACCTGATGGCGTGGCTTCACTCTTCGGACCCGGGTTGAACGATGGGCCCTTCCCGGAACACTACGAACCCCTCGAATGCCCGATTGAGAAGAATTTGATGTCCAACCAGAGGATCAACCCGGTCATCAAGGTGTTTGAAGGAGGGCTTGATACGTTTACCACCTGTGATCCCAAGTATCCCTTCGTCTGTACAACGTACCGGGTCACCGAACACTGGCAGACCGGAGTGCTCACCCGCTGGCTCCCCTGGCTCATCGAAGCAGAACCACAAATGTTCTGTGAAATGAGCCTGGAACTGGCCAAACTCAGGGAGATCAAAAACGGGGACCGGGTGAGGGTGGAATCGTCCAGAGGCAAGGTGGAAGCCGTGGCCATCGTGACCTCCCGTTGGAAACCTTTCAATATTGCCGGCCAGACCATCCATCAGGTTGGGCTTCCCTGGCATTATGGCTGGCTCCATCCTAAAGATGGTGGAGAGAGCGTAAACCTGCTGACGCCCACGATCGGAGACCCCAATACGATGATCCCCGAATCCAAGGCGTTCATGGTAAATGTCAGGAAAGTAACCCGTCAACCAGCAACGACTAAGAAAATCGAGAAGAAAGGTTAAAGGGGGTGAATTCGATGGCAGATAAGTCCATTTTTATAGATACGACGAGGTGCACGGCTTGCCGGGGATGTCAGATCGCCTGCAAGCAGTGGAACAAGAATCCCGCAACAAAAACCACTCAGCGGGGGTCCCATCAGAACCCCGCCGATCTCAATTTTGCAACATTTAAACTGGTGAGATTCAGTGAATCTGAAATGGGTGGAATGCCCCAGTGGTACTTCTTCCCGGACCAGTGCCGCCACTGTGCCTCTCCTCCCTGTGAGGTTGTGGCAAACGATAAGGCGAAAGGGGCTGTTCTTCACGATGAAGCAACCGGCGCCGTCATCTTCAACCCCAAGGTAAAGATAAAACCGGCTGATTTCAAGGAAATCAAAGAATCCTGCCCCTACGATATCCCGAGGTACAATGCGCAAAAAGGCGTCATGACCAAATGCACTATGTGTTTCGATCGCATCAAAGAGGGGTTGCTTCCCGCCTGCGTGAAAACCTGCCCCACTGGCGCGATGACCTTTGGCGATCGGCATGCCATTCTCGACAAGGCGAACAAGGCATTGGCCGAGGCAAAAAAGAAGTATAAGGATGCCATGCTGGCAGATGCGAATGATGTACGGGTCATCTTCCTCCTGACAGACGACCCGAAGAAGTATCACAAAACAGCCGTCGCAGAGAATACGATCGGTATCACCCGAAAGGTTGCTCTCAGACGGATCTTTAAGCCTCTTAAAGATTTTCAATGGATCGGATAACAACCTACTCCCACCCTTTCCCTCTCCCATCAGGGGAGAGGGAAAGGGTGAGGGGGAAAGACAAGTAAAACCCTTTAGGGGGTAAGGGCTTGTTTCGAACTTCCTGACTGAAACAAGCCCGTCTTTTTTAAAATACACGAATCAAATATGATATTCGTTCTATTCGTTATCATTCGTGATATTCGAGGGAAATAATTGGAAAATCTAAAAAAACGGATCCAACAACTCAAAAAAAAGAGGCCCGGTTATAAAGAGATTCTGAACTTCTATCAGAAGATCAGAGAAGAACAGGAGGAGGTAAAACCTTCTCTGAAGATTAAATCCATTCCTCTTAAAAAAGAGTGGAAAGACCTGTTGGCCAAAGAAGGTTTCTCCCTGCTCGAAAAGAAAGACTTTCCTCTCGGTATCAATGCCTCTCTTGCCCTATTTAGCTCCCTTTGTGAGATCGGGGAAAAGGCAAACCCCCGCATGGCCCAACAGGTGAAAAAGATCGAGGAGGCCGTTGCCCATAAAAAGATCGATTTAAAAAAGGCGTTCACCGGAGGCTTTGAGGAAGGAAAAATAGAAAAGATTGCTGAGGAGTTCGGATTAGACAAAAAAGTGTTACTTTTCCTCATTCAGGAGAGCATCAGACCTTCGATTGAAGCAGGAACGGAAAAGCTCCTCAATGAACTCAATACCGAAGCCTGGCTCAAAGGCTACTGTCCGGTCTGCGGCTCCCTGCCCCATTTGAGCCTCCTGAAGGATGCAGAAGGCAAGAGATTTCTCCTCTGCTCTTTTTGCGGATATCAGTGGAGAGTCGATAGATTCTTCTGTGCCTTCTGCGGCAATAAAGAACAGGATTTCCTCCACTATTTCTGCGAAGAGGGTGAAGAAACCTATCGTATCGACACCTGCGATAAATGCCATCAATACATCAAAACGATCGATGCAAGAAATATTGAAATCATCGATCCGGCATTGGAAGACCTCGCCACCCTCCACCTCGATCTTCTGGCCACTCAAAAAGGCTATAAACGCCCCGCCCCAAATCCCTGGGTCACTTGAAAAGTGAGAAATGGGAATTGGGAAATGAGAATTGAGCAAAAAAGACTTTCTTCATGAAATATTTTTACCTCCAATTTATCATTGTTGACTTCTTATGTCGTATTCCGTGACTTCCATTGACTTCCCTCTCTCCGTTTAGTAAATTTGAATCGATATTCATCCATCATTAATTGGGAGGTAGGAAGCAGACATGATTTCAAGAAAACGCCTTTCCTCTATCTTTAGGATCGTTTTTCTTTTATCCATCCTTTTAATCCTCACCGCCTGTGAACATTCGCCGGAGATCGGTCCGGAGCCTCTGGCGGGATTTTTCGAAAGGGTGACCGCCCTGGTCACCACCACCGTCAGGGGCCAACTGAGAGACAACCCTCCAAAACAACAGCTCCTCACAGCCCAACTTTCATCTCTTGAGAAAACCGCAACCATGAACCAACTGACGGAGGAGCTAAAAGGGATAGATTCTCTTAAGGATCTCGCCTACCTCATTGAAATGGATATCATGTTTGAACTCCAAAAACCGGAAAACCAGAGGGAAAGAATTGGTTTCAATTCCCCTGAAATCCAGCGCCAGGTTGTCTCCGCCATCATCGCAGGAATGAAGAAAGCTCTTGCTCAGCTCAAAGGAGGAAAAGATGGCAAGTAAAGAACCCCGCAGCAGAGCTGCGGGGCATTAAAATCAAAACTCAACTGCTCGTGGTGCTGATACTTTATGTTTCAACCTATGACATCTGAGGTTACCTTGTCCCCAACAGACCGAACAAAATACCCATCACCCCAAAAATCTCCTCCCCAAAACTGCAAGACTTGTTCGTTTTATCAGGCTCATATCCAACTTATACCATGTTTTATCGCTTCGCGAACCTGTTTTCATCCGCCCAGCAGAGCTGGGCGGTATTCAACAGGTATTTTTATAAAAGGGCCCTGGTCTTAAGTGGGGGCGGAGCAAAAGGAGCTTTTACAGCAGGGGGGGTCAAATACCTGATGGTTGAGCTGGGTTTCAATTTTGACCTCGTCGTGGGGACGAGCACGGGCGCTCTGATCGCTCCCCTTGTGGCGAGTCAGGACATTGCCAATCTCATCCACTTTTATGAGAATGTGGAGCAGCAGGATATCCTCACAGACCGGCCTGATCTTCTCGCCTTTCTCTTCTCCGATGCCCTGAACGACACCAAACCCCTTGAGAGGCTCATCAATAAATTCTTTGGCGACAGAAGACGTTATGAGAGGCTCCTCCAGTCCTCGACGGAGATATTTGTCGCCACGGTCAATATGCAGACCGGAGAGATTGAGTACGGAAACCAGCATCAGGATTCAAAGCCTATCCTCCTCAAGAAGATCCTCGCTTCAGCCTGCGTCCCTGTGATGATGCCTCCTGTTAAAATCGGAAAGTACCAATATGTGGACGGAGGAGTCAAAGAGATCGCTCCCTTCAGCAAGGCGATCGATGAAGGGGCAACGCATATCGTCTCCGTCATCCTCTCGCCTGATCCGGAACATCGTGAGACTATCCGCAAGGAGTTCACCAGTTCTATGGATATATTGAAGCGGACGCTGGGGTTGCTAACAGATGAAGTCGTTGATAACGACCTGAAAATCGCAATGGTTTACAGCGAAGCCATCCGCTATCTTGGTCATATCAAGACTAATGCGAAAGAAAAACTCGGCTTGACCGATCCTCAGATACGAAAACTCTTTGCTGGTCTTGAAAACCCTTTCCGGGGAAAAAGAATCGTCGGGATCACAACGATCAGACCCGATGAGGAACTGATGGACTCCTCTCTCAATTTCGATCCGGATAAGATGCGAGAGGTGGTCGATAAAGGATATAAGAAGGCAAAGGAAGTCGTCAGTCAGGAGATCCTCCAGGCCACCGGTTTCTTCAAACCTGGTAACAGTTAAAAAGCCCTATCTTTTTAATCAGTCCACAATTGAAGGATACATCGTTCGAGAAGGCGTTAAAACGAATGGGAGAAAATGTGGTCAAAGGGAAAAAGAGAAAATACCGTGCTTCCGTTGCCTGACGCCCATTTTGCGACTTGACATATGCTCCAAATTTGGTACAATAGGTTCTGAATGGTTGGTATTTCATTTGTTCTGAAAGTCGTATTTTATCGCTCCGAGTCTGGCAATGAGCCAGCCAGGGAATGGCTTAAAGAACTTCCGAGAGAGGATAGACGACAGATAGGCGAAGACATTAAAACTGTTCAAATAGGCTGGCCGTTGGGGATGCCACTGATAAGAAAGATTGACAAGGATTTATGGGAGGTTCGTACTACATTGGAAAGTGGTATTGCAAGAATATTTTTCATGGTAGACGGAGATTACATGATCTTGCTGCATGGGTTCATAAAGAAATCTCAGAAGACACCGCAAAACGAACTTAAGACGGCGCTGGCTCGTCTTGGGAATTATAAGAGAGGTAAGAAATGAAAAACAAACATTTAGGTTCCAGTTTCGATGATTTCCTTGAGGAAAACGGTCTGCGGGCGGAAACGGAAGCCACAGCAATTAAGAGAGTCATTGCTTATCAGATTGAAATGGAGATGAAAAGGGCAAAACTGACAAAATCTGCTATGGCAGAGAAAATGCGTACCAGCCGTTCTGCCTTGGACAGGCTGCTTGATCCTGCCAATGCCTCCATTACGTTGCAAACGCTGGAAAGAGCGGCTCTTGCCTTGGGGAAGAACCTCAAGATTAAACTGGCCTAACACTTATAAGGAAGAGCAATGGGGACACCCATTGACAGGCTGTTGCCCAAATCGATTTCATGCTTCGACAAGCCTGTCCTGAGCTTTCCGTTCACCCTTCGAGTGCCTCAGGGCGAACGGAAAACCGAAGGGCTCAACATGAGCGGAAAAGTCACATGATTTCAACATATCACCGTTCGCCCTGAGCCTGTCGAAGGGCAAAGGATCGGTTTGGGCAACAGCCCGTTGACATTGGACAAAATAAAATGGGGGTAGCGCCTATCATTTTGGTTTTCATGGCCTAACAATCGGTAATTTCTCTAACTGCAGATCAAATCTTCGCTCCAGTTCAGCGTCGGCACTAAATGCCGACGCTACCGTTATTCCCCCCCACCCACACCGCTCCGTCACTAAAGCTATGGAGCCTCGGCGACCTCCCCCGTCAAGAGACTGTGTCGTATTTAGCCGTTCCCCCTTCGACACGCTCAGGGCGAACGGCTAAATAATTGATTTTAAATGTGCCTTTTTCCGTTCGTGGTGAGCCTGTCGAACCATGAACGGACTTGCGAAACAGTCTCCAATAGGGAGTAATATCTTAGGGCGAAAGGTCCGTTTATTTAACACACTCATGCAGTAACTCTTGTCTTCAAAGGGTGAATAGGCTATAAATATTTAAAGTGTTAGCAAGTCGTGATGGTGAATAGAGTGAAGAACTTATTGTTTTATTTAGTTTTTTTGGGGGTTGGAATCCTGTTGATGATTATGGGATCCTCTTATGCCCAGAAACAGCCAAAGAGCCTGACGATTCTCTACACCAACAATATTAACGGTGAGATCGATCCCTGCCCTACCTGAGACCCGAGGACACGTTTTGGCGGTCTGGCCAGAAGGGGCACCTGGATCAAGGAGGTTCGTGAGGGAGCAGGAAAGGATTTGCTCGTTTTAGATGCGGGCGACCTTCTCTTTAAGAAATATTCAGCGCCTGTTCCCCAAAATGAGATGAAGATGGCAACGGAAAAGGCAAAATTGATCATCGATAGTCTCAATCTCATGGGTTATGATGTCCTGGCTATCGGAGATGACGATCTCAGCCTGGGGAAAGAGTTTCTATCGGAGATGTCCAGGAGAGCAAACTTCCCATTTCTCTCCTCCAATATCATCGATGAGGCCACGGGCAAACCTGTTTTTCAGACCTCCCTCATTAAGAAGAGCAATGGTCTGAGAATCGGAATCTTCAGCCTCCTCGCGCCTGATACTTTTCCAAACCCATACGATCCCAGAAAAAAAGGGCTCTTGCTTCGTTCTCCCACTGAAACCGCTCAGGCCATGGTCAAAGAGCTCCAACCGAAAACCGACCTGATCATTCTCCTCAGCCATCTTGGCTATCCCAAGGATGTGGAGCTGGCCCAGACCGTGCCGGGGATTCACCTTATTGTGGGCGGTCATACGGGTGTCAATCTCCCCTACCCTCCAATCCTCAAAACCACTATGATCGTTCAGATGGCACCGAAGGGATTATATGGGGGGAGGCTTGATCTCGCCTTCCACAGCAATGAACCCAATTTTTTTAATTCTTCGGAAAAAAGATCCTTTGAGAGCGGTCTCAACCAACTCAAGGAGAGAGTCGCTTTCTCCGATGCGACAGAGATTGAGACTTGGATGCAACTCAACTTTGGGCTTTATTCACGCATCTTCCATCTGGCCCGCCTATATAACATAAGCCTTCCGGAGGAGTTCATCCAGAACCTGAGAGACCTCATCGCCTCCTTAAAGACCCAGGATACTGAAAAACCGAAAGCCCTGAGAATGAAAATCAAAGCCGAGGCTGAACAGATCCTCCAACAGCTCCAGGGCAGGAATGAGTTCATTCATAATCTCATCGCACTTGGCGAGCAGATCAAAGACGATCTTGAGATTGGAAGGATGATTGAAGGTTTCCGTTCGAAATATCCCGAACCGGAAAAACCCGCTCCTCCAAGACAAGAAGCCCCCCGTCCCAAGATCGGAACTCCACAGAAGTGAACATGGCCCCTACAGACTTAATCCTTCTTCATCCGCCCACTTATTACGATTTCAGAAAGAGGCCGGGAATATACGGGCCCATCAGCGATGTCGTGCCATCCACCCCCATCTTTGAGATGTATCCCATCGGCTTTGCCAGCCTCTCAGAATATTTAGAGCGACACGGATTGAAGGTCAGGATCATTAATGTCGCCCTGAAGATGATCAAAGATGATCGGTTCGATGTGGAAAAACTCATCCGCAAGAACAGGCCCCTTGCCTTTGGTATTGACCTCCACTGGATGGCCCATGTCCACGGAGCCCTGGCTCTGGCTGAGATGATCAAACGGTTTCATCCTGATACGCCCGTCATCCTGGGCGGACTTTCAGCCACTTACTATCATGAAGAAATTGTGCGTCAGTATCCCTTCGTCGATTTTGTAATGCGGGGAGACTCCACGGAAAAACCCCTGGTCCAGTTATTAAAGGCGCTCAAAGGGAAAAAAGAATTTAGGACCATCCCCAACCTTACCTACCGGGATGGAGGAAACGGTATCTGCGCCAATCCCATCACCCATGTGCCGCAGGATCTAAATGATATCGCGATCGATTACAGCCATATCATGAAGAAGGTCGTACGGTTCATGGACCCTGTTGGCTACCAGCCCTTTATCGACTGGTATTCCTATCCGGTCACCGCTGTCTTCACCTGCCGCGGTTGTACCTACCACTGTAAAACCTGCGGCGGTTCATCCCGGACATTCCGGACGATGGCCGCCCGGACGAAGCCAGCCTATCGGAGCCCAAAACTCCTGGCGCAGGATATTTTCAATATCTCAGACCACCTCAATGCCCCCATCATGATCATCGGCGACCTCTTTCAGCCCGGAGAGGAGTATGGGGACACCTTTCTTGGGGAGATGAAGAAGAAACCGATCGACAATCATATCGCCTTTGAATTCTTTGTCCCTCCTTCAAGGGATCAATTAGAGAAGATTGCTGGCTCGGTTAAAAATTTCAATATTGAAATCTCTCCGGAGTCGCATGATGAAGAGGTCCGAAAAGCCTTCGGAAGGCCTTATGCCAATCCACCGCTGGAACAAATGATCGCCGATGCGATCGAACTTGGCTGCAAGCGGATCGATCTCTTCTTCATGATTGGCCTCCCGAAACAAACCTACCAGTCGGTCATGGAGACCGTTGATTACTGCCGGGGTCTATTAGAGCGATTCCAGCCCTATGACAAACTTATCCCCTTCATCTCCCCCCTGGCTCCCTTTCTCGATCCGGGAAGCACGGTATTTGAAGAACCGGAACAGTTTGGCTACCGTCTCCTCTACCGAACTGTGGAGGAGCATCGCCAGGCATTGACGACGCCGAGCTGGAAGTATATTCTCAATTACGAAACCGAGTGGATGGATCGCAATGAGATCGTGGCGAGCACCTATGAGTCCGGAAGGAGGCTCAATCGCCTGAAGGCTGAGTTTGGTTTGATCGATCGAAAAACAGCCGAATCGGTTGAGTTAAGAATTGAAAGGGCGCTCCGCATGATGGAGGAGATCGACCGGATCATGGCCGTGCCAGACCATAAAGAAAGGGAATCTGCGTTGGAGTCGATGCTGAACACGCCCCAGTCCCTTCAGAATTACAGCATGTCCACGGTCTGTGAGAAGAGAGAACTGGAATGGCCCACCCGATTCATCCGGATGAACCTTTTCAAGATTATCAAAACACTGATTGCGAGGAGGAAACAACCGATTAGCCATGAATAATCAGGGCTAATCGGCATTGCAAAATGTAAATTGAAAATTGTAAAGTTGTTGTAACTTTCCTTCCAATTTTGCATTTTTAATTTTTCAATTTTCAATTTTCAATGAGGTATAAGAGATGTCTCCGACCCTTCGCCAACAGGTTCTTCGTAAAATCCCGAGTGTGGATGACCTCCTCTCCAGACAAGAGATGTCCGATCTCTTAAAGACCTATCCCCGAACCGTTGTGGTGGAAGCCATCCGCAGGGGGCTGGGACGATTGCGCGAAGAGATTTTGAATCGATCCGATCTCTCCGCTTCGGAAGAAACCCTCTTCGCTTTTGAGAATCTCTTTCCTCTCTTTCAGAAAGAGATTGGCCTTCAGGTTCAGCCCCGGCTTCGCCGGGTCATCAATGCCACAGGAATCGTGATCCACACCAATCTGGGAAGAGCGCCCCTTCATCCCCTTGCCCTCAAGCAGATGATCGAAGTGGCAAAAGGTTATTCCAATCTCGAATATGATCTCGCACTCGGTGAGCGCGGGGATCGGTACTCCCATGTGGAGGAGATCCTTTGCCGGCTCTCAGGCGCAGAATCAGCCCTGGTGGTGAATAATAACGCAGGAGCTGTCTTGCTTGTTGTAAATACGCTTGCAGAGGGCAAGGAGGTTATTGTTTCGAGAGGAGAGCTGGTAGAAATTGGCGGAGCATTTCGGATCCCTGATGTGATGAAGCGTAGCGGGGCTTTGCTAAGGGAAGTAGGAACGACCAATCGTACTCACCTCACCGATTATGAGAAGGCGATCGGGTCACAGGCAGCTCTTCTTCTGAAGGTCCATACCAGCAACTTCAGGGTCATGGGTTTCACCTCCGAAGTCTCTCTCCAAGATCTGGTTCAACTGGGGAAGCAACATCGACTTCCTGTCGTGGATGACTTAGGAAGCGGTTGTCTAATAGACCTCACCAAGTATGGATTGGAAAAAGAACCCACAGTTCAGGAAGCCATCAGGACCGGGGTGGATGTGGTCACCTTTAGCGGCGATAAACTTCTGGGCGGACCCCAGGCTGGAATCATCCTGGGAAAGAAGGATATCCTAAAGTCGATCAAGGTCAATCCTCTGATGCGGGCACTGCGCATCGATAAGCTTACCCTGGCAGCTCTTGAATCGACGCTTCTTCTCTTTCTCGATGAAAAAAGAGCAATGGAAGAAATCCCAACTCTTCGGATGTTAGGATTGGACATGGGGGCATTGAAGAGAAGAGGCAACCGCCTTTTGAAACGGCTCCAGGAGAAGGTTAAAAAGGGGGGCCAATTCGCCCTGAAAGAAGATGTCTCCCAGGTGGGCGGAGGAGCCCTTCCCCTTCAGGAACTCCCGACCATCATCCTCTCTATGAAATCTCCTGATCGTTCCGTCAACAGCCTTGAAGAGAGCCTGAGAAAAAGTGAGCCACCCATCATTTCACGTATCAGCAAGGATGAATTGGTCTTTGATATGAGAACGGTTTCAGACGAAGAGATTCCTCTTCTGGCTGGAGGGATTGAGAAAGTACTAAACCAGATGAACGAGAAATGATCGATTCTAAATTCCAAATTTCAAATCACAAAAATATTTTACATGACGATATCGTCATCCAAAAGCCACGAAAATAAAAATGTCATTCCCGCGCAGGCGGGAATCCAGGAGAAACCCAAAATACTGGATTCCTGTTTTCACAGGAATGACAAACTAGGGGTAAATTCTTCAACACTCTATTTTCAACATAATCCTAATGAAATATACCCAAGCACAGAAGAAGCAGGCAAACCTTTCTCCATTCAGGTCACCGTAAAAGATCAGGGAAGACGGCTCGACCAATTTCTCTCTGAAACCGGTCTCCATCTTTCACGGTCTCAGGCAAAACATCTCATCGAGCAGAAGCACATCCTCCTCAACCAGAGACTGGTCAAGCCCAGCGCCCGATTGAAATCCGGAGATGTAATTTCAGGAACCCTGCCCGGGCCCCGGTCCCTCTCCCTAATCCCTGAACCCATTCCCCTTGCCGTGCTCTACGAAGACGCATCGATCATCGTCATCGATAAGCCATCCGGAAGGGTCGTCCATCCTGCTCCCGGAAACCCTTCAGGAACGCTGGTCAATGCCCTGCTCCATCACTGCAAAGACCTCTCAGGCATCAATGGCGCCTTGAGGCCCGGAATTGTCCACCGTCTCGACAAGGAGACTTCGGGAGTGATGGTCGTTGCCAAGGATGACGAAGCCTATCATCAACTGACCAGGCAGTTTAAAAACCGGGGAGTCGAGAAGGTCTATCTGGCAATTGCCCATGGAAATATGAAAGGAAGTGAAGGCCTGATCGATGCTCCCATCGGAAGGCATCCCGATCAAAGAAAAAAGATGTCCATTCGGACGACAAGAGGGAGGGCCGCCCTTACTCGGTGGAAAGTTCTGGAGAGATTTAGCTCCTTCACTCTTCTGGAGATCCATCCTCAGACAGGCCGCACCCATCAGATACGCGTCCATCTCGCCTCCATGGGCCACCCCCTGCTCAGAGACCCTCTCTATGGAAGAAAAGGGACATCCGGAATGATTGATGACCCTCTATTAAGAGAATGCGTCAGAAGGATGAACCGCCAGGCCCTCCATGCCCATCGGTTGGGGTTTGATCATCCCCGGACCGGTGAAAAGGTTCAATTCGTGGCACCGATCCCGCAGGATATGAAAGAGACACTTGATTGCTTAAGGTCAATGACATGAACATGCTCAATCGAACCCATCTGAAATCAAGGGGTGGCATTCCCTACTTTGAAAATCCGGAGATAAAAAAATTGGGATGGGTCACCCATGGTTTTCTCACGCGGCAGGGCGGATTGAGCCTTCCTCCTTATGACTCCCTTAATGTAAGCTTCAGCAATGGGGATGAGAAAAAGACAGTCGTCTCAAACAGGGACCGGATCACCGAGGCATTCGGGTATGACCGGAATCGATTGGTCCTGCTTAAACAGATACAGCTCGACGGCATTCTCATCCTGAAAGACCAAGCGGATGCAAACCCAACTCCCTTGAAGTACGATGCCATCATTACGGACATCCCGAATCAGTTCCTCGGGATTCGCACTGCGGATTGCATTCCCATTTTTGTGGTGGACCGGAAAAAGAAGGCCGTTGCCGCCATCCATGCCGGAAGACAGGGAACCGGCCTCCAGATTACAAAAAAGACGTTAAAAAAGATGAAAGAGGAACTGGGCTGCTCGGAAAGAGACCTCCTGATCACTCTGGGCCCATCCATAGGTCCCTGCTGTTATGAGATTGATGAAAAGGTATTTTTAAAAGAGTGGGAACCTTTCTCCATCGACAAAGGAATGGGAAAGTGGATGGTGGACCTCGCAAGAATCAACATGGCCCAACTGGAGGAAGAAGGGATCAAAGAGGATCAGATTTGCAGGGTCGATCTCTGCACCCGTTGCCGCCACGACCTTTTCTTTTCCTACCGGGGGGAGGGACGAACCGGAAGACAACTTTCGTTTATTGGAAGAATATAAATAGGGTCCGGGGGGCCCAGGGGTCAAGGGTTCAAGGTTTTCTCAAAATGTCGGCTTGAACCCTGGAACCCTTGAATCCTTTTTGAGAGACTTTACATGAAAGACACTATCCTTAAGGTCTACCTCCAACCCAAATCTTCAAAAAACGAGATCGTGGGTCCCTATCGAGATGGGATCAAAGTAAGGGTCACTGCTCCACCCATTGATGGAAAGGCAAATAAAACCCTCGTCCAGTTCTTAGCCAAAGAATTAGTAACGTTCAAAAGGTGAGGCATAAATGTTTTGACAAGAGCACGATCTCCCTCTAAGGTTAGAGTCGCCAGACAAAAACCATAAGAAGGAGATCGTGATGGAACAAGAAATACATATCACACTC
>Ga0208244_100429_pt1 | contig 41753 bp, 43 predicted proteins | sample SubbioCR12Aug_5A_FD_184828 | JGI IMG/M metagenome (GOLD analysis project Ga0208244, IMG submission 184828) | Serpentinite rock and fluid subsurface biosphere microbial communities from McLaughlin Reserve, California, USA - CR12Aug_5A (SPAdes) | ecosystem: Environmental > Terrestrial > Deep...
AAGCCATCAATGGCTTGTTTCAGGCGGCCAAACGCAAGGCGCGCGGCTATGGCAGCTTCTCCACCATCCGCACCGTCGTCTTCCTCCTCGCCGGCAAGCTCGATTTCAGCAAGATCAACCCCCATGCCGCTTAACCCACTCGTTTTTCAAAAGAGCCACTTTTGTTAATAAAGCCCTGGAAGGCGGTCAGGCCCATCATGCCGAATCGATCAAAGCTTTTCGTGACTTTGCCAGCCGGCTCACGAAAGAACTGGACCAGTTCGAGTCGCACATGAACAATGCCGCGCGGGGTGCGGCAGCCAAGGCCATCGAGAAGAGTGGTTTGCGCCAGCAGTTTGACGAATTGCGCCGCGACCGCGTCGAACCCGTGACACGCCAGGTCGAGAACAAACTGCAGGAAACCCAGCAATGGGCTCGGCAATTCGACAAGGACTACCGCGAAGTGGCCGCCAAGGTTACCGCCCGGACATTTCCGCCAGCCCAGCCCGAGGTGATGCTGGTCGATGATGATGAGGTTTACCGTGAAATGCTTGGCATCATGCTGGAGGAGGTCGGGCTTCGCCTGGTCCTGGCGGAGAGCGGAGAAAGCGCACTGGCTGAAATGCGCATTCGAAGCCCTGACATTGTCCTGCTCGACTACAACATGCCGGGTCTCGGCGGGGTGGGCACACTCCGGCAGATGAAGTCCGACCCGGTGCTGCACAACATCCCGGTCATCATACTCAGCAGCGCCAGCACCCGTGACGTCATGATGGAGGTAACCCATTCCGGCGCTGCGGGCTTTATTGTCAAACCCAGTAATCGTCCAACTATCCTGGCAAAGATTCGCAGTCTGCTGCCGGAGTCACAGCATGCCGGGAACGAGTAGCATCGGAACACACGTTTCATACTTCGAATAATCTATATTATGTCAAATTGCAATGAATGATAATTCATGGGTGCCCGACTGCCTTGCGTATTGAAATTCCTGTTGCCGCCGATCGGGATGACTAAACGGCCGACCGCAGCGACACAAGCGAAGTAAATTGCTGCGCCGTTTTGGTCGGCCAGCGGCCCCATCAATACCGGCGACTTTGACTTAGCACCGGATGCACAATCAAAGACAGGCAGTCGCGCCCTTCCCAGTTGATGACGTTGAGAAAAAGATCGCAGGGAAATTTCTCGGCGTCGCTGGAGACGGCCTGGAACGAGTGACTGACGCGACACAGAAAGCGCAGGCGTGGATTGGGCCGGCCATCACGCATCAACTCCCGAGCTTCCAACTGTGGCAATAGCAGCGAAACATGCTCACCCAGCAATTCTCCGCGGTCGTAACCAAACAGAGCCTCGAAACTTGAATTGCAATCGCAGATCATCCCATGTTCATCCAGCATCAATACCGATGCTTCATCACTGTCACGTGTCGCGATGTGGGCGTGTCCTGCTTTGGCTTGCCCTTCGGGATTTCCACTGACGCTATGCGTGGCGTACATTAACCAGCCCTCCTCTGATTGAGATGATTGCGGAAGCATGACAATGCCAAGCGATCGAGATCAACTTTGATGCCGACACTGAGATGTACTATTACGCAGGCCATCCTACCGACCGATGGCAAAAAAATGAATATGTGCTGACACGTAAGGGGAAACACCTACAAGGTAATGGTTATTGACGCGGTGGGCGCAAATGACTTATGTTGTTTCATCAATCATCTCTGGAATCATCAGAATGCCTCGCTGGAACATGGAAATGCCGGCTTGGCCAAGGGAGGCCCACTGAACACGGGAGGCGCCATGACCACGAAAAGATCTTTCTCATCGTCCTCCGAGCCGCAATTGAGAGCCATGGCGGATCAGCGGCTGATCCGCACCCTGCGGAATGATGCTTCAGGCTGGTCCGCCGAGCGTTTGCTGGACGAACTGCAGGTTCATCAGATCGAACTGGAAATGCAAAACGAGGCGTTGCGTCAGTCCCAGCTGATTTTGGAAGAATCGCGTGACAGCTATCTGGATCTTTACGAATTTGCCCCGGTCGGTTACCTCACCCTCAGTGCCAGCGGACTGATCAGCGCAATCAATCTCACCGGTGCAACGATGCTCGGTGCAGACCGCGAGAAACTGCTGAATCACCGTTTCGACCGTTTTGTGGCAGCGGCGGATCTAAACGAATGGCAAAGGAAATTTGCCTACAGGCTGCAGCATGGCGGGCAACAAAGTCTCGAACTGCGCCTCCAGCGCGAAGACGAGACGATCATCCATGTCCGCCTCGACAGCCACCCGGTTCAGTCCGACGATGCCCCACCGACGCTGCGCCTCACGCTCAGCGATATCACTGCCTCCAAGCAGGCTTTGGCTGAGTTGCATGCCAGTGAAGATCGTCTCCGTCTGGCGAAGACCGCGGCAGGCCTGGGCATCTTCGATCGCGACATCGCCAGCGGCCGGCTCACATGGGATGAAATGGCTCGCGAACTCTGGGGCGTCGGCCCCGATGACCTGGTCAGTTACGACACGTTCATGGCGGGCATTCACCCGGATGACCGCGCGGCAACGAATGCCGCGATCGGGTGCGCCATGGATCCCGGTGGCAACGGCGAATACAAGGCCGAGTACCGCGTCGTCAGCCATGCCGACGGCACTATCCGGCAAATTGCCGCCAAAGGAAAGTGCATCTTCAAGGACGGGCGCGCTGCCCGCATGATCGGGACGCTCCGGGATATCACCCCGCGAAAACACCTGGAGCATGAACAACGGAGGCGGCGCAACGAGATGGATACGCTTGTCAATCAACAGGTGGCGGCGCAAACGGCCGCGGCGATTGCGCACGAGTTGAACCAGCCCCTGGTCTCGATTTCCGCCTACAGCGAGGCGGCGCTGCGCATGCTCCGCAGCGGGGCGAAGAGTCCGGAGAAGCTGTCGCGGGCGCTCGAAGGTGCCATGGAACAAGCCCAGCGCGCCGGTCAAACCCTGCATCAACTGCTCGATTTCCTGCACCAGGGCGACGTCACGCTGGGCCCCGTCGACCTCAACAGCGTGATATTCGAAGCCATTGCTGCCGCCGAGGAAAGCGGTTATGGCGGATTCCGTCCGATACTGGACCGAGAATCCGGGCTGCCTCCGGTAATGACGAATCCCCTGCAGTTGAAGAAGGTGCTGATCAATCTGCTCAGCAATGGCGTCGAGGCCATGCGCAATGTTGGCATGGAGGCAGAAACCATCCTGATCACCATGCGTACCCATGCGGAGCTGCGCATGGCGCACGTCACCATTCAGGACAGCGGCCCGGGCCTCTCGGAAGAGAGGCTCCAGCGAATATTCGAGCCATTTTTCACCACCAAGCGCGATGGCGTCGGATTGGGTCTGGCGATCAGCCGTGCCCTCATCGAAGCCCATGGCGGTAAGCTCTGGGCTGAACTGACGCCCGCTGCCGGCGCGCGGTTCCACTTCACCCTGCCTTTCTCCCCATGAACGCCAATGCCCGGATATTTGTAGTAGATAACGACGGCGCAGTGCGTGAATCGTTGTCGCTGCTGCTCGAGCAGGAAGATTTCAGTGTCGAAACCTTCGACAGCGCGGAAGCCTTTCTGACAAACTTCCAGGCTGGGCCACACAGTTGCGCCATCGTCGATATCCGCATGCCGGTAATGGATGGCATGCAATTGCAGGCCGAATTGACGCGGCGCGGCATCTTGCTGCCAGTCATCTTCCTCACTGGCCACGGCGACATTCCGCTGAGTGTGCGCGCCATTAAACATGGTGCTGTCGATTTTCTGACCAAGCCGGTCAGCGGAGCAACACTGCTGGAAAGCGTGCGGATGGCCCTGGATGAAAGCGATCGCTTGAACAGTGTTGCCGCAGCGAGCCAATCGGCGGCGGAGCGCATTGTCAGCCTGACCGAACGCGAACGCGAAGTAATGGCGCTGGCGGTCGATGGCTTGTCCAACAAGGAATCTGCCCGGCGTCTGGGCATCAGCCACCGCACCGTGGAAATTCACCGGGCGCGGATCATGCACAAGACGGGCGCAGATACTTTGATCGACCTGGTCCGCATCGCCCACGCCGCCGCCCCTCCTCCAGAATAACCGGCCAGCCTGCCTGGGTCAGCGGCGCGCTATGCAAGTGTTGCACTTGCTGTCGCGCGTTGCGGCGCAAGGGCGTCACGCTGCAACTGCTGTGGGAAGCGTATGTCGAAGCCCGCGGCACCGACCCCAGCAGGTTAATTCTTCACACCGGCAATACCCAGATCTTCCCGATATGGCGGGCTTTCAATGTGGAAAGGAATCGGTCCATTCGCCTGGGCATGAATGAACTGCGCCACGACGGGGTCGGTGGAGGCCGTCAGTTCATGCGCCGTGCCTTCCGCCACGACCACGCCGTGGTGAATCAGGTAGATGTAGTCGACAACCTTGAGTGATTCGGTGACGTCGTAGGTCACGACGATTGAGGTTACCCCCAGCGCATCGTTCAGCCGCCGGATCAACAAGGCAATGACGTTGAGCGAGATCGGATCGAGGCCGGCGAAGGGCTCGTCGTACATCGTCAGCATCGGGTCGAGGGCAATCGCCCGGGCCAGCGCCACGCGCCGGGCCATGCCGCCAGACAGTTCGCCCGGCATCAGCGCGGACGTGCCGCGCAAGCCGACCGCGTGCAGTTTCATCAACACCAGATCGTGAATCAACTCTTCCGTGAGGTTCGTGAGTTCGCGCATCGGGAAGGCGATGTTGTCATACACCGACAGATCGCTGAACAACCCCCCGGCCTGGAACATCATGCCCATGTTGCGCCGCATGGCAAAGAGTTCGTCCCGGTCGAGATCGTGAATCTTTCGCCCCAGGACCTTCACGCTGCCTTGCGCCGGCCGCAGTTGCCCGCCGATCAGGCGCAGCAGCGTGCTCTTGCCGGAGCCACCGACGCCGAGGATGGCCACGACCTTCCCCCGGGGGATTTTCAGATTGATGCCGTTGAAGATCTTCCGCTCGCCATAGGCGAAGTGCAGGTTTTCGATCTCGATGAGGGTTTCGTTCATGCTTATTTAGCGCCTGCGCGCAGCAAAAATTTGGCAATTTCATCATGTTTTGCCTTTTTTGCCATGGCCAGGACGCCGCCTTCGTCCGGGTCTTCGTGCGCCAGGTCGGCACCCGACCCCACCAAGATCCGCACGGTGTCGAGATGGCCGTGCTTGACGGCAAACATCAGCGCGGTCTGGCCATTGGGGGCGCGCGCGTTGATCTCGGCACCCGCCGCGAGCAGGAGCGTCACGATGGCGCCGCGGTTTTCAAAGGCTGCGTAATGCAGAGCGTTCCAACCTGCATGGTTGGGATCAACCTTGCGATCAAGCATCAGCCGCACGACTTCGATATGGCCACGCAACGCGGCAATCATCAAGGCGGTGTCGCCATGGCGGTTGCGGCGCTGGGCGTTCACCCGGTTGTCGAGGAGGAACTTCACCAGCTCCAGATTGTTGCCCTGAGCGGCGATCATCAACAGCGTCGTGCCCTGGATATCGGCGGTATTGACGTCCATGCCGCGCCGCAGCAGGCCGACCACCGTGGGGGTGTCGTTCTGGTTGGCGGCGTGCAAAATGTCTTCATAAACGCCTGAAACGGCGGGTTGCATGCCTGCAAGCATTGCGCTTGCGAAGGCTATGAGCATGATTTTTTTCATTTTCTTGCTTGATTGAAGAGCCGAAAGAAGTTTGTCGTGGTGGCTTCGATGACCGTTTCTAGCGGAAGTTCGCGCAGACGGGCAATTTCCTCTGCTACATGAAGCACATAGCCCGGCTGGTTGAGCTTGCCGCGATAGGGCACGGGTGCCAGATAGGGTGAATCGGTTTCGACCAACAATCGGTCAAGCGGCACGGTTTGCGCCACGGCCTTGAGCTCGACCGCGTTCTTGAAGGTGACAATGCCGGAAAACGAGATGTAAAAACCGAGGTCAAGCGCCTGGCGGGCGACCTCTGCCGTTTCGGTAAAGCAGTGGAAAACCCCGCCGACGCTATCGCCGCCCTCCTCTTTCAGGATGCGCACGGTGTCGACTGACGCCGCTCTTGTATGAATAATCAATGGCTTGCCGCATATTTTCGCGGCGGCGATGTGGGTACGAAAACGCTGGCGCTGCCATTCCAGATCACCTTTCAGCCGATAATAATCCAGCCCGGTCTCGCCAATGGCGACAACTTTAGGGTCGGCCGCCAGCGCCACCAGGGTATCGACATCGGCCTCGCGCGCGGGCTTCTCATTGTCAGTCTCGGTATCGGGATGGACGCCGACGGCGGCGAACAGGTTGGATTGCGACTTGACGAGGGCGAGCATCGCCGGGAAGCGCTCCAGCGTCACGCCGGCACACAAGGCCCAGCCGACGCGGTTTTCCTGCATGGTTTTCAGCAAACCGGGAAGATCTACCGCCAGTTCGGGGAAATCGAGATGACAGTGTGAATCAACCAGTGAATTCATAATCCCAGGGGGCGAAAAGCCCGGACACAAAGATCTTCAAGAAACAATCGGGCATTGAGCGGATGATTTGACCAGGCGCGCAACTGGAAAACCTGCTGCTGCGCCTGAATCAGCACCGGCAGCGACAGGCGTTGGGCGATTGCGCTCAAGTTCTTGTTTTGTTGCGGGAAGTAACGCGGAGCGGCGGCGATTGCGCATTGTCCGAGGTCGAAAAGCCACTTTTGCACCGTGCTGACCAGTTCTTCCATGCCGAGTGCGCCATCGGCCTTCACGAGATTTTCCCAACGATTGGCCTGCGCCAGCGCCTCTTGCGGTTTCAGCAGGTCGGCCACGACCGATTCCAGCGCCTTGAGCCGACCGGTTCTGGCTGCCTCGGCGACCGCCAAGGGCGCATGACCAAAAAACGGCAGCCATTTCGCTTGGTCGGCCAACTGTCGTTCAGCAAGCCAGCGCTGCGACTGTTCATCGGGCGGAGGCGCAAACATGACCCGGCGCGAACGGCTCAGCAGTGTCGGCAATAGCTTTCTCCATCTGTGAGAAATCATTATGAAATAGAATGATACAGATGGTTCTTCAAGTATTTTAAGAAGAGAATTGGCCGTGATCGGGTTCATCGCCTCGGCGGGATCGATAACGCAAACGCGCGCGCTGCCGCGGTGGCCGCTGACATGAAAGAACGCTTCGACCTCGCGCACCTGCTGGATGCGAATCTGCTTGCTGGCCTTCTTTTTATCCCCCGCGTCGGCGGCAGTCGCCGCATCGCCTGGTTCGTCATCCTCAAGTGCGGCATCGGGTTGCAGCAGGCGGTAATCGGGGTGCTGTCCGCTGGCCATCATCACGCAGGAGGGGCAATTTCCGCAGGCCGGCTCATACGGCTGGCGCGGCTGCTCGCACAGCAGGCGCGCGGACAGCAGATCGGCCAGTTCGCGTTTGCCGACCCCCATCGGCCCGGCAAACAGCAAGGCATGCGGGAGGCGCGTTTCCGCCCCCGTCAAGTCACTCCATATTTCAGTGTTTAATATAATATCAGTCACTTGAAAGAATTTGTTCAAGTTGTTTATTAATTTGTTCAAGCGTCTGCCGGGAGTCGATGATGCGCACTCTTTCCGGCATTTCTGCGGCGCGGGCCAGATAGGCGGCGCGCACCCGCTCGTGAAATTCGGTCTTTTCCTGCTCGAAACGATCCAGTTGCCGGTCAGCCCCGGCCATGCGTTGGGCCGCGATTTCGATCGGCAGATCGAAGAGCAGGGTCAAGTCTGGTTGAAAATCCCCCTGCACCCAGGTTTCCAGTTGGTGGAGTTTTTCGACTGACAGGCCGCGCCCGCCCCCCTGGTAGGCGAAGCTCGCATCGGTGAAACGGTCGCAAACCACCCAGTCGCCCCGCGAAATGGCCGGTTTGATGACCTGTTCGAGATGCTCGCGGCGGGCGGCGAACATCAGCAGCGCCTCGGTTTCGAGGTGCATCGCTTCGTGGAGCAGGAGTTCGCGCAGTTTTTCGCCCAGTGGCGTGCCGCCGGGCTCGCGGGTTTGCACCACGACACGCCCCCGCGCGCGCAGATGCTCGACCAGCCAGCCCAGATGCGTGCTTTTGCCCGCGCCATCGACGCCTTCGAGGGTGATGAACTTGCCTTTGCTCACTTGCATTTGCTCACTTGCCACCACGCTGATATTTATTGACGGCCCGATTATGCTCCTCCAGGTTGCGCGAAAAGACGCTGGAACCATCTCCGCGGGCGACGAAGTACAACAGATCGGTTTTCGGCGGACTAAGGGTGGCCTCGATCGACGCCATGCCCGGCAGGGAGATCGGCGTGGGCGGCAAGCCGCCACGGGTATAGGTGTTGTAAGGCGTATCGGCCAGCAAATCGCTCTTTCTCAGATTGCCGTCGAATTTCTCCCCCAGACCGTAGATCACCGTCGGGTCGGTTTGCAGTCGCATGCCGATCCTCAAACGATTGGCAAACACCGAGGCCACCTGGCCCCGGTCCGCCGCTGCGCCGGTTTCCTTTTCGACAATCGAAGCCATGATCAAGGCTTCGCGGGGTGTTTGGTAAGGCACTGAAGGGTCACGCTTTTCCCACGCATCCGCCATGCGTCGCTGCATTGCCAGGTAGGCGCGCCGAATAATTACCAGATCACTCGTCTGGCGGGCGAACAGATAGGTATCGGGGAAAAACAGCCCTTCGGGATGAGATTCCTCGGCGCCGATCAGTTTGAGTATCTCGGTATCCGGGAGTCCGGCCGTGTCGTGCCGCAGGTCGGGGTGGGCATCGATCTGGGCGCGCAGATCGCGAAAAGTCTTGCCCTCGACGATGACGATGCGGGTTTGCATCACGTCACCGTCCGTCAGCTTTTGCAGCAGTTGCCACGCCGTCACGCCAGGAGAGATTTCATAGCTGCCCGCCTGGATGTTGCGATCCTTGCCCGCCAGCCGACCCAGCAGGGAAAATTGCCAGGAGGGCATGCCGACGCCGGCAACGGCCATCACCTCTGCCGCCCCCCTGAGACCCAGACCCGGACGAATATCGAAATCCACAACGCCCTGGGGATTGAGTTTGAGCGGGACGGCCGCAGATGCGAACCAGGCCATCCAGCCGGCAAAGCCTAGGACGGCCAGCAGGCACAGGCCGGCCAGCAGCAGCAGTTTTTTAAACAGTCTTTTGGGTGTGCGCTTCATGGAAGGCCGCTATGATAGCCGCTCACGTCGAATCGAGACCACGCATGACCTCAGTCAATACTTCCGCCAACTTTTTCGTAACGCTCGCCGACCAGGGCCTGATCCGCGTCAGCGGCGAAGATGCCGCCAGTTTTCTGCATAACCTGCTGACCAATGACATCACCCACATTCCCGCCAACGGCGCGCGGCATGCCGGACTGTGCACACCCAAGGGCCGCCTGATCGCCAGTTTCCTGATCTGGCGCGAAGGGCCCGACTATCTGCTGATGCTTTCCGCCGACATTCTGCCGGGCATCCTGAAAAAACTCTCGATGTTTGTGCTGCGCAGCAAGGTGAAGCTGGCCGATGTTTCCGGCGAACGGACGCTGATCGGCGTGGTGGGCGTGGTGGGCGTGGCATGTGGCCAAATCGCCCCGGCCGAGCCGATGCGCACGGCGAGCTATCGCGGTGGCACGGCAATCCGGCTGGATGCAAACCGCTGCGTGCTCGCCGTCCCGACGGGCGATGGTGCAAACGTTGCAAGTGAACTCGGCACACCGGGTCAGTTGGACGACTGGCATCTCGCCGAAATTACCGCCGGCATTCCGCGCATCGTCGTCGCGACGCAGGAAGCCTTTGTGCCGCAGATGGTCAATTACGAGGTCGCAGCCGTCGGCGGGGTCAGCTTCCAGAAGGGTTGCTATCCGGGACAGGAAATCGTCGCCCGTACCCATTACCTCGGCAAGGTCAAGCGCCGCATGTACCGCGCGAGCCTCGACGCCCCAGCCGCCCCCGGCACCGACGTATTCACCCCCGAATCCGGCGAGCAGCATTGCGGCGCGCTGGTGCTGACCGCCCCGGCGCCGTCTGGTGGTTACGAGTGTCTGGTCGTGGTGCAGTCGTCGGGCGCCGAGGCCGGCGCGGTGCATGTCGGCAGTCCGACCGGCCCGCGCCTGAAAATGCTGACGTTGCCCTACACCGTCGAATAAACAGTGTGCCTGATCCTCGTCGCGTGGCGGGCGCACCCCGATTTTCCCCTGGTGGTTGCCGCCAACCGCGACGAGTTCTTCAAGCGCCGTACCGCCAGCGCCGACTTCTGGATTGACCAGCCGCAGCTTCTCGCCGGACGCGACCTGGAAGCCGGCGGCGCCTGGTTGGGGATGACGCGGGGCAGAAAATTCGCCGCGCTCACCAACTTCCGCGATCCCGCCAGCCACAAGCCAGACGCCCCATCGCGTGGCCGGCTGGTGGCGGATTTTCTGGCCGGCGACGTCAGCATCGACGCCTATCTCGACGCGCTGAACCCCGCCGATTACAACGGATTCAACCTGCTGCTCGGCGATGGCCAACGTCTCATCGCCTTCAGCAATGTGTCGCTGCAGCGCCACGAACTCGCGCCGGGCGCCCATGGCCTGTCGAACCACCTGCTCGACACGCCCTGGCCAAAAGTCGGCGCTGGCAAGACGGCGCTCTCCGCCGCGCTCACCGCGCTACCGGACGAAAACCGCCTGTTCCACCTGCTCCATGACGACACCACCCACCCCGATGACGCACTGCCCGCCACCGGCGTCAGCCTCGAATGGGAACGGCTGCTCTCGGCCGCCTTCATCCATGGCCACGACTACGGCACGCGCTGTTCCACCGTGATCAAAGTCGGCGCTGACGGGACGGCGACTTTCGACGAGCATACCTGGCTGCCCGACGGCCATGCCGGTCCGCGCCAGCGCTTTCGCTTCAGGCTGGAACCCACATGAAACACTGGTTGCCCGTTGCTTTTTTCGTATTCGCTACCGCCGTCCAGGCCGAAACCGTCGCCTGCCACATCACCTATGGCGGAGAAACCCGCGTGATCGCGGCCGCTCCGGTGGCCACGCCCTACACCGTGCCGACAGTCGAGATCGGTTCCTACTTCCTGTTTCGCCTCGTATTTCAAAACCTGCCCGCGGACCAGGCCGCCATAAAAACCTACACCTACGCCAGCCGCGATGGCGGCCCGGTGCTCATCCATCAGGCCACTTTTTCCTATCCGCCACCCGCTGCAACGCGGTATGGTTTCAGCGGGATGCACCACGTTTATGAAACATTGCGTGATGGCGAGCTGCTGTACTGGTGCGAGTTGAAATCATGATCTGGCGCGCCCTCATCTTCGGCTTGCTGTTCACGGCGCTGTCCGCCCACGCTCAATCGGTAAAGCTCATTTTCGTCGGCGACATCATGCTCGACGACGGCCCCGGCATGGCCATCGCCGCCGGCCGCGACCCGTTGGCGCCCTTTGCCGCGCTGCTGGCCGAGGCCGACTACCGCATCGGCAACCTCGAATGCCCGATTGCTACCGTCGGCCAGCCGATGGACAGCAAAATCCACAACTTCCGCGCCCACCCGCGCGTGCTGTCCGTGCTCAAGGGCCGCTTCGACGCGCTGGCCGTCTCGAACAACCACTCCGGCGACTACGGCCAGGCCGCATTTCTGGAAACGCTCGACCACCTGAAGCAGACCGGCATCGCCAGTTTTGGCGGCGGCCGCAACCTGACGGAAGCCCATGCGCCGCTGTGGATCGAGAAAAACGGCCTGCGTATCGCCGTGCTGGGCTACAACGAATTCAAGCCGCGCAGCTTCGAGGCCGGCCCCGATTGGCCGGGCATCGCCTGGAGCGAGGATAGCCACGTACTCGCCGACATCCGCGCCGCACGCGCGGCCGGGGCCGACGTGGTGATCCCCTTCATGCACTGGGGCTGGGAGAACGAACCGGCGCCGGATGCGCGTCAACGCCAGTTGGCGCGGCTGATGATCGATGCCGGCGCCGCTGCGGTGGTCGGCGGTCATCCGCATGTCACGCAAGGCAGTGAAATTTATCGCGGCAAACCGATCATCTACAGCCTGGGCAATTTTGTTTTCGACGGCTTTGACACGCCAGAGGGAAAACTGGGCTGGCTGTTGCGGCTGAACGTGGATCGCAGCGGCGTGGTTTCCTGGGAGACGGTCGAGGCGCAAATCGATGCCGAGGGCACGCCGCACCCAGCCAAGCCATAATCAGGATTGCATAATTTCGTTGCTCATCATTCACGACTCATGGAGAATGCCGGATCCGCATGAGAACTAACAAGAAAATACAGTTACCGGCCGATGATGAAACTCGAACAACTCCTGCCCAACGCCGCAATTCGCGGCATCGTCCCTGATGCGTTGGTCACAGTCGTCAGCGTCCAGTGGTTTGGCTCGGAGGCGCTGGAGCTTACCTACAAGACGGCTACCGGCAAGGTCGCCAACGAGTTGCTCTATCGCCACGACGAGCCCCGGCTGGAACTTGTCGAACAAGGTCGGCCGTGGAGTTTCGATGGCGACGGCGCACTCTTCCGGCTGGTTTCCGAAGCGCAACGTATCCGGCTGGCCTACCTCTTCGACCCGGTGCTGGCGGTGCATACCTCTGTCGTCGACCCGCTGCCGCACCAGATCACCGCCGTCTATGAGTCAATGCTGCCGCGCCAGCCGCTACGCTTTCTGCTGGCAGACGACCCCGGCGCCGGCAAGACCATCATGGCCGGGCTGCTCATCAAGGAACTGATCGCCCGTGGCGACCTGCAACGCTGCCTGATCGTCTGCCCCGGCAGCCTGGCCGAACAGTGGCAGGACGAACTTTATCGGCGCTTCCATCTGCCCTTCGAGATTCTCACCAACGACAAGCTGGAAGCGGCGCGCACCGGCAACTGGTTCCTCGAAACCAACCTGGTCATCGCTCGTCTCGACAAGCTGTCGCGCAACGAAGACGTTCAACTGAAGCTGCAGGCACCCGATTGCCGTTGGGACCTGGTGGTCTGCGACGAAGCCCACAAGATGTCGGCCACCGTATTCGGTGGCGAAACCAAATACACCAAGCGTTATCGCCTCGGGCAACTGCTATCGACCCTCACTCGGCACTTCCTGCTGATGTCGGCTACACCGCACAACGGCAAGGAAGCCGACTTTCAGTTGTTCATGGCCCTGCTGGACGGCGACCGCTTTGAGGGCCGTTACCGGGATGGCGTGCACACGGCGGACGTTTCGGACCTGATGCGCCGGATGGTGAAGGAAAGCCTGCTCAAGTTCGATGGCACCCCGCTGTTCCCGCAGCGTGTCGCCTACACCGTGCCCTACAAGCTGTCGGATGCGGAAACTCACCTCTACCGGATCGTCACCGATTACGTGCGCGAGGAATTCAACCGTGCCGAAGCCCTGGAAAACGACAAGCGCGCCGGCACCGTCGGCTTTGCGCTGACCATCCTGCAACGGCGGTTGGCGTCATCCCCTGAAGCTATCTATCAGTCCCTACGCCGTCGGCGCGAGCGGCTGGAAAGCCGGCTGCGCGAGCTTGAAGTCCTTCAACGGGGCGGGCAGGTCGCGCCCATCGTCGCGGCCAGCGTCCCCGTCCTCGACAGCGAAGATGTGGAGGACCTGGACGAAGCGCCCGACAACGAAGTCGAAGCCGCCGAGGAAGAAATCCTCGATCAGGCCACCGCCGCCCGCTCCATTGCCGAGTTGCGCGCCGAGATCGAAACCCTCAAAGGACTGGAAGGCCATGCCCTGGCTGTCCGGCGTAGTGGCACCGATACCAAATGGCGCGAACTGGCCAGTCTGCTCGGTGAAATCTTCACCACAGCAACCGTGGCTAACCGCGTCGCAGAGCCAGACGCCCCGTATTTACCATTGGGTGCCGGAAAGATTCCACCGCCCAAGCCCTCGCCGCACCAGAAGCTGGTCATTTTCACCGAGCACCGCGACACCCTCAACTATCTGGAACAGCGCATTACCACGCTGCTGGGCCGCAAGGAGGCCGTGGTCATCATCCACGGTGGCATCGGCCGCGAAGAGCGCCTGAAGGTGCAGGAATCCTTCAAGCACGACCCCGAAGTGCAGGTGCTGCTGGCGACCGATGCCGCCGGCGAGGGCATCAACCTTCAGCGCGCACACCTGATGGTCAACTACGACCTGCCGTGGAACCCCAACCGACTGGAGCAGCGCTTTGGTCGCATCCACCGCATCGGCCAGACCGAGGTTTGTCACCTGTGGAATCTGGTGGCGGACGATACCCGCGAAGGCGACGTCTATCGCAAGCTGCTGGAAAAGCTCGAACTCGCGCGGCAGGCGCTGGGTGGTCAGGTATTCGACGTGCTCGGCAAGCTCCAGTTCGAGGGCAAGTCCCTGCGCGAGCTGCTGATCGAGGCCATCCGCCACGGCGAAAAACCCGAGGTCAAGGCTTACCTCACCACCGTGCTCGACACTGCGCTCGATCGTGACCATCTGCGGGAATTGCTCGACGAACGGGTGCTCGCCCACGACGCCATGGACATCAGCCAGGTGCGGCGCATCCGCGAAGACATGGAACGCGCCGATGCCCGCCGCCTGCAACCGCACTACATCGAATCATTTTTTCACGAAGCCTTCAAACGACTCGGCGGCACCGCCAAGCAACGCGAAACTCGTCGCTACGAAATCACCCATGTTCCGGCCCCGGTGCGTAACCGGGATCGCCTCATCGGCTTTGGCGAACCCGTTCTGCCGCGTTACGAACGTATCGCCTTCGAGAAGTCCCTGGTGGCTCCGCAGGGCGAGCCACTGGCAGCCTTTGTCTGTCCCGGCCACCCGCTGCTCGACGCCGTCATCGACCTCACGCTGGAGCGCAATCGCGACCTGCTGAAACGCGGCACCGTGCTGGTGGATGAACGCGATCCGGATACGCAGCCCCGCGTGCTGTTCTATCTGGAGCACGCCATTCAGGACGCCGGCCTCACTCGCGAAGGCTCCCGCCGGGTCGTCTCAAAACGCATGCTCTATGTCGAACAGGACGCCAGCGGTAACACCCGCCACGTCAATTACGCCCCCTATCTCGACTACCGCCCGCTGGCGGCCGGCGAGCCCGGCATCGACGCCATCCTCGACCGGCCCGAGTGCCAGTGGATCAACCGCGAGCTGGAGCAAAGGGCGCAGGGCCATGCCATCGCCCATGTCGTGCCGGAACACCTGGCCGAGGTGCGCGGCCACAAGCTCGAACTCATTGCCAAGACCGAGGCCGCCGTCAAAGATCGGCTGACCAAGGAAATCACCTACTGGGACCACCGCGCCGAAGAACTCAAGCTCCAAGAGCAGGCCGGCAAACCCAACGCCAAACTCAACTCCGACGAAGCCCGCAAGCGTGCCGACCTGCTGCAAGGACGGCTGCAAAAACGGCTCGAAGACCTGCGCCTCGAAGCCCAACTCTCACCGCTGCCACCGGTGGTACTCGGTGGCCTGCTGGTGGTTCCCGTCGGCCTGTTGCAGACCATGGATGACACAACCGCCGTCTCGCCAGCGCCGACTTTCACTTCACCCGCCGACACTCAGGCCAGCGCCGCCCGCGCTCGCGCCATCGTCATGGACATCGAGCGTAGCCTCGGCTTCGACCCCGCCGACCGTGAATTCGAGAAACTCGGTTATGACATCGAAAGTCGCGTTCCTGGCACCGGCAAGCTGCGCTTCATCGAAGTGAAAGGCCGCGTCTCTGGCGCGCCGACCATCACAGTGACAAGAAACGAAATTCTCTACTCGCTCAACAAGCCGGACGATTTCATTCTCGCTATTGTCGAATTCACTGGTGAAAACACCCACCAGCCCCATTACCTGCGCCAACCTTTCCAGCGCGAGCCGGACTTCGGCGTCACCAGCGTGAACTACGATTTTGCCGACCTGCTGGCGCGGGCGGAGACACCGCGATGAACCCTTGCCGATTCGACTCGGAAGCCATCGACTTCCGAGTCGCTTCCGAGTGTTTTGCATGGCAGTTCCATGATACCTACCGGGGCAATGAGAAAGTCGCAACGTTGTTGCGACAATTGCCGTGGTCATCGAACCGGCAGGTCTTGGCTAAGTGCAAGCGCCCCGAGGAGCGCGGCAGCGGTTTGCCGGCTGTCGCGATTTCCTGGCAGATTTCTTATGAGCGATAATTCAAACAAGGTGTCTCTGGGCGAAATCCGGAGTAACAAACAGGGATTTACCCGTTTGGCGGCGCTTGCGGCAGATCTGAATACCCACTTGCTCGATACCGTGGACGTGGACTTCTCGGCCTGCACCTGGTTCGACGCAAATATGAGCGCACCACTCGGCGTGGTGTTCGCGCATGCCGTCGACAACCTCAATGATCTCAAGCTTCGCGGCCTTCGCCAAAGTGTCGAGACCATACTTGAAAAGAATCGCTTCCTCGTCGGATTCGGCTTTCCGGAGCAGGACGACATCCACGGCACGACCATTCCGTACCGCCGATTTTCCGCCACCGATGACCGCTATTTCGCGGCCTACCTGAATCGACACCTACGCCGCAAGGGATTGCCGATCATGTCGGAAGCCCTGTCCGAGCGTTTCAAAAACAGCATTCTCGAAATCTTTGTCAATGCGGCGATGCACTCGGAAAGCAAGCTGGGCATCTTCGCCTGCGGCCAGTATTTCCCGCAACAGAATCGCCTTGATTTTTGCGTCTCCGACGCAGGGATCGGCATCCGCCGCAAGATTTACAAGGAACTCGGGTTGAAGATGAACTCCGACAAGGCAATCGAATGGGCCTTACAGGAAGGCAATACGACTAAAACGGGAAGCGTGCCGGGCGGGCTCGGGCTCAAGCTGATCAGGGAATTCATCGCCATGAACAAGGGGCGCATCCAGATCGTGTCCGACCGCGGTTACTGGGAGTTCAGTCCGCAGGGCGAAACCCTTGCCCGCATCGACACCCCTTTTCCGGGCACAGTCATTAACATAGAGATCAATACCGCAGACACCAGCAGCTATCGCCTGCGTTCCGAAGCGGAAATCTAAACAGGACTCGCCACCATGGCTGAACGCATCACACTCAAAATATTCGACATCGTCGGCGGCCCGGTATGGGTATCGACCGACGATGGACAAAAGGTCTTCAACAAAATAGCCGCAGCCTTCAAGGCCGGTCGTGCCGTCGATCTGTCGTTCGCCAACCGGGTGAACATGATCACAGCCTTTCTCAATGCAGCAATCGGACAACTCTACGGCGGTCAGTACGACGAAGAATTCCTGAATCAGCATCTCGCGTATTCGGATATCTCTGACGATGACCGCGCGATGCTCGAACGCGCCGTTGCCAATGCCAAGCGCTATTTTGCCAACCGGCAGGCTTATGACCACGCATGGCAAGAGGTTACCGATGCAGACGAAGAATAAGGCGCGCAACGCCGCAGCCTACAACTTTCAGGCCGGCGAACCAATTCTCATCGATGCCAATGTTTGGCTCTATTTGCAGCCACCAGCAGCGCAGCCGGCCTCGGGGTGGGCGACGTCCTATTCGAATGCGTTTTCACGTTTATTGCAGGCCAGGGCCCAGCCGGTGGTCGATGCTCTGATCCTTAGCGAGTACCTTAATCGCTACATCCGAATCGAATACGATGCGTCCTGGAGAGCCCAGTACCCGAAATTCAAGAACTTTCGTCAGTCTCCCGATGCCGCCAGTATCCTCCAGGCCGCCGTGGCCGAGATCGGACAAATCCTCAAAACCAGCAAGGCATGCGATACGCCACTGGCAAGCATCAACTTGCCGGCAGTGCTTGGTGCCGTGCAAAACGGCACGGCAGACTTCAATGATGGTCTGCTGATCGAAAACTGTCGCCTCAACGGCTGGAAACTCCTGACAAACGACAGCGACATGATCATGGGTGGCATCGAACTGCTGACAGCAAACAGGAAGCTGTTGCAAGCGTGCCCATGACCCACAAAAAGAAACTCATCGAAGTCGCCCTGCCGCTGGAAGCCATCAACGTCGCCTCGGCGCGCGAGAAATCCATCCGCCACGGCCATCCCTCCACCCTGCATCTATGGTGGGCGCGGCGGCCTTTGGCGGCGGCGCGGGCGGTGATCTTTGCGCAGATGGTCGATGACCCCTCGGCACATCCGGACATTTTCAAGACCGAAAAGGCGCAGGAGAAGGAGCGGCAGCGGCTGTTCCGCATCATCGAGGAACTGGTGAAGTGGGAGAACACCACCAACGAAGCGGTATTGCAGCAGGCGCGCGACGAAATCTGGCAGAGCTGGCGCTACACCTGCGCCGAGAACGCCGACCATCCGCGCGCCAAGGAACTGTTCGACCGTTACAAGTTGCCCGGTTTTCACGACCCTTTTGCCGGCGGTGGTGCGCTGCCGCTGGAGGCGCAGCGACTGGGGCTGGAGAGCTATGCCAGTGACCTGAACCCGGTGGCGGTGTTGATCAACAAGGCGATGATCGAGATACCGCCGAAGTTCGCCGGCAAGCCACCCGTCCATCCTCCGGAAGGAACCCTCTCCCCTCGCGGGAGAGGGCAGGGAGAGGGGGCGCTGTTCGCCAAGGAATGGAAAGGCGCCCAGGGCCTGGCCGAGGACGTGCGCTACTACGGCCAGTGGATGCGCGACGAAGCCGAGAAGCGCATCGGCCACCTCTACCCGAAGGTCGAGGTCACGGCGGAGATGGCTTTGGCGCGGCCCGACCTGAAGAAGTACGTCGGCCAGAAACTCACCGTCATCGCCTGGCTGTGGGCGCGCACGGTGAAAAGCCCCAACCCGGCCTTTGCCGATGTCGCCGTGCCGCTGGCCTCGACCTTCATGCTGAGTACCAAACCGGGCAAGGAAGCCTATGTCGAGCCGGTTATCGAAAGTGGCGGCTACCGCTTCACGGTGAAGGTGGGGCAGCCAAAGGATGCGGAGAGCGCGAAGGCAGGCACCAAGCTCGCACGGGCGAATTTCGGATGCTTGATGTCGGGTGCGCCGATTTCCGGCGACTACATCAAGGCGGAGGGCAAGGCCGGGCGCATGGGTGCGCGGCTGATGGCCATCGTCGCCGAGGGTGATCGCGGTCGGGTCTATCTCGCGCCGACGCCGGAAATGGAAGCCATTGCCCTGACCGCTCAGCCGGAGTGGAAGCCAGAAGTCGCCATGCCCGAGAACCCGCGCTGGTTCTCGCCGCCGCTCTATGGGTTGAAGACCTACGGCGACCTCTTCACCCCCCGCCAACTCGTCGCGCTGACGACCTTCTCCGACTTGGTGCAGGAAGCGCGCGAGCGGGTGAAGGCAGACGCCATCGCCGCCGGCCTGCCCGACGACGGACTCGCCCTCGCAAAAGTCGGCGCTGGCGCGACGGCTTATGCCGATGCGGTGGGGGTGTATTTGGCATGTGGTATTAGCCGATCCGCCGACTTCTGGTCGAATATCTGCATTTGGGCGAACCAACCGAAAAACGAGCTTGTAACGCACTTGTTCGGCAGACAAGCGATCCCCATGTCCTGGGACTTCGCAGAGGCAAATCCATTCAGCGGGTCAGGCGGCAATTTCTCGAAGAACCTGTCTTACGTTGCTATGGGGATTGACTACCTTGCAGGGGCCGCACCTGGATACGCACTTCAAGTTGATGCACAAACTCAAGATATCGCTGCCACCAAAGTCGTCTCGACCGATCCACCCTATTACGACAACATCGGCTATGCGGATCTATCAGACTATTTCTATGTCTGGTTGCGTAGGTCGCTAAAGCCAGTCTTCCCGGACATCTTCGCTACGCTGGCCGTTCCCAAGGCTGAAGAATTGGTGGCTACCCCATATCGTCACGGCGGCAAAGATAAAGCCGAGACCTTCTTCCTCGTCGGCATGACGCAGGCGATGCACCGCCTCGCCGAACAGGCGCACCCAGCCTTCCCGGTCACCATCTACTACGCCTTCAAGCAGGCCGAGAGCGACGGCGGCGAAGGCACCACTAATACCGGCTGGGACACCTTCCTCGCCGCCGTCATCGAAGCCGGTTTCGCCATCAGCGGAACCTGGCCGATGCGTACGGAGAGGGAGGGCCGCATGATCGGAAACGGAAACAACGCCCTCGCCTCCAGCATCGTCCTCGTCTGCCGCCAGCGTGCCGCGAACGCCCCCACCGCCACCCGCCGCGAGTTCGTCGCCGCGCTCAAGGCCGAGTTGCCGCAAGCCCTGGTGCATCTGCAAGCCGGCAACATCGCGCCGGTCGATTTGGCGCAGGCGGCCATCGGCCCCGGCATGGCGGTCTATACCCGCTACGCCAAGGTGCTCGACGCCGAAGGCCAGCCGATCCCGGTGCGGGCCGCGCTGGCGCTGATCAACCAGATCCTCGACGAAGCGCTGGCCGAGCAGGAAGGCGACTTCGATGCCGATACCCGCTGGGCGCTGACATGGTTCGAGCAGAACGGTTTTTCCGAGGGCGATTTCGGCGTCGCCGAACAGCTCTCCAAATCCAAGAACACCGCCGTGGCCGGCCTGGTCGAGGCCGGCATTCTGGTCTCCAAAGCAGGCAAGGTGCGCCTGCTGAAGCCCGCCGAACTGCCGGCCGACTGGGACCCGTTGCTGGATGCCCGCCTCACCGTCTGGGAAATGGTGCACCAACTGATCCGCGTGCTCGAAGCGGGCGGCGAAGCTGCGGCGGCGGCACTGGTTGCGAAGCTCGGTAGCCAGGCCGAAACTGCCCGCGAACTCTGCTACCGCCTCTACACCCTGTGCGAACGCAAGAAGCGCGCAACCGAGGCCATGGCCTACAACGGCCTGGTGCAAAGCTGGCCGGAGATCACGCGCCTTGCAAGAGAAAGACCGAACGTGGCCAGGCCAGGCACCGATGACTTATTCAACGAAACGGCATAGAGTTTAGCCATCAGATAGTGGGAGGGTTACATCATGCAAAACGATCATTTTGATTTGAACGACATCCAGCACGAACCGTCGGATGCACAATTGCAAGCCTTGATGAACTCAGTGGCGACCGAGGCGAATCGTCGTGCGGAACTGGCGAAAGAGGCGCTGATGCAACGGCTGCGAGATGCCATTGTCGCGGCCAATCGCCCACGCGCAGCATGAGCGGGACTAAGCCACGTCTGATTGTGGTGGCCGGCCCCAACGGTGCCGGAAAGACTTCGATCACCGAGCAGTTGCTGCGCCACGAGTGGATGGGCGGCTGCGAATACGTGAACCCCGACTACATTGCTCGCGACGAATTTGGCGATTGGAATGCGCCTGATGCCGTTAGAAAAGCCGCTATCCGAGCCGAAGAAGTTCGCGAACAATGCGTGCGGGATAGTCGCAGCCTGGCTTTCGAGACGGTATTGTCGATGCCGGACAAGATTGATTTCATTCAAAGGGCGAAGCAGGCGGGATTTTTCGTACGGCTGTTTTTCGTGGGTACGGACAATCCATCCATCAACGCCAAGCGCGTCGCACTGCGCGTGATGGAAGGCGGTCACGATGTACCTATCAGCAAAATCATCGCTCGCTATACCCGATCGCTGGCGAACTGCTCGGTGGTGTCCGGTATTGTGGACCGGGCCTACATCTACGACAACTCAGTCGACAATGCGCCGGCGCGTCTCCTTTTCCGGCTGACCGACGGCAAACTGTCCAGACTTTATGGCGCCCTCAATCCATGGGCGGCTGAAATCCTGCGACAGGTCGATCCGGATTCAATCATCGAAGGCGACTGAGCACCATGGCCACTACCAACCACGAACGCGTCGGCAAGGCGCTGGAACTTCTGAAAGCTGGTCTCGGGCCGTTTGTCGAGCGGGAATTCAAAGCGAAATACGGAGACGGCTGGGCTTTCGAGGTGAAGGATATTTTGTCTGACACCCGCCTCGGCGCTGGCAAGACGGATTCACTCAATGACGTTGCCGCCTTGCTGGTGGTCATGGATCGCAAATGGGGTGACGTGTTTCGGCAGATTCTTGGCAAGACCGAGCGCAGTCTGGTGAATGAGATTCTGGCTATTCGCAACAGTTGGGCGCATCAGGAAACCTTCTCCGGCGACGATGCGTACCGCGCGCTTGATTCGGCGGGACGGCTGCTGACTGCTATCTCGGCGCCACAGTCCGACGAAATCGAAAAAGTAAAAATGGAGCTTTTGCGTGTTCGCTTCGACGAACAGGCGCGTGGCGAAAAGCGCAAGTCTGCGGGCACCGCCATCGAGAGCGGCGTGACAGGCAGCCTCAAACCCTGGCGCGAAGTGGTGATGCCGCACGACGACGTGGCCAGCGGACGCTACCAACAGGCCGAGTTTGCCGCCGACCTATGGCAAGTGCATCTGGGCGAGGGCACGGACGAATACCGTAACCCGGTGGAGTTCTTCCGCCGTACTTACCTGACCGAAAGTCTCAAGGAGATGCTGATCGGCGCCGTGCGGCGTCTGACAGTTGGCGGTGGCGACCCGGTGGTGCAATTGCAGACCAACTTCGGTGGCGGCAAGACGCACTCAATGCTGGCGCTCTACCACTTGTTTTCCGGCATTGCACCGACCGAATTGTCCGGTATCGACACGGTGATGGCAGCCGCAGGGGCCAACAAGATTCCAGCGGCCCGGCGTGTGGTGCTGGTGGGCAACAAGATTTCTCCGGGCAACCCCTCCACCAAGCCCGATGGCACCGTGGTGCGCACGCTATGGGGAGAACTGGCTTGGCAACTCGGCGGCAAGAAAGCCTTCGCCCGCATCAAAGCCGACGACGAGAAGGCCACCAGCCCCGGCGACGTGCTGCGCGAGCTGTTCAACGAATACGGCCCTTGCTTGATTCTGGTGGACGAGTGGGTGGCCTATGCGCGCCAACTTCATGACCAGAGCGACCTGCCAGCCGGTGGCTTCGAGACACAATTCACCTTCGCCCAGGTGCTGACAGAATCGGCCAAGCTGGCGAAGAATTGCCTGCTGGTTATCAGTCTGCCGGCTTCGGACACTTCCGGCTCGCCGCATACTCAGGCCGATGACGTGGAAGTCGGCGGCACGCGTGGGCGCGAAGCGCTGGACCGGCTGCGCAACGTGGTGGGTCGCGTTGAATCGTCGTGGCGTCCGGCCAGTGCCGAAGAGGGTTTCGAGATCGTGCGCCGACGCTTGTTCCAACCACTGTCCGACCCGGCACAGTTCAAGGGCCGGGACGTGGTGGCGCGCGCCTTTGCCGAGTTCTACCGCACGCAGCAGGCCGAGTTTCCACCCGAATGCCGCGAATCAGAATACGAGCAGCGGATCAAGATGGCGTATCCGATACACCCGGAAATCTTCGACCGGCTTTATACCGACTGGTCGACCCTGGTGAAATTCCAGCGCACGCGCGGTGTGCTGCGCCTCATGGCGGCGGTAATTCACAGCCTCTGGGAAAAGGGCGACCGCAATCCGCTGATCCTGCCGGGCAACGTGGCGATTGACGACGCGCGGGTGCAGTCCGAATTGACGCGTTATCTCTCGGACAATTGGGTGCCGGTGATCGAGAAGGATGTCGACGGGCCAAACTCCTTGCCGCTCAAGCTGGACAGCGAGTTGCCCAATCTGGGCAAATTCTCGGCCTGTCGGCGCGTGGCGCGCGCCATCTACATGGGCTCGGCACCGACCACGGCCGCCGCGCACAAGGGTATCGAGGATCGGCGCGTAAAGCTGGGCTGCGTGATGCCGGGCGAGTCTCCTGCCGTGTTCGGCGATGCTCTGCGCCGCATGGCAGGGGCGGCGACCTATCTGTATCAGGACGGCCCGCACTACTGGTATTCGACTCAGCCGACGGTGACCAAACTCGCGGAAGACCGTGCCGAACAGCTCAAACGCGATCCGGACAAAATCGTGCATGAGCTTGAACAGCGGCTGCGCAAGGATTTGTCGCGCATGGGCGACTTCAACCGCATCCACCCCATGCCGCAAAGCGGTGCCGACGTGCCGGACGATCTGGATGCGCGTCTGGTGGTGCTCGGCATCAACTATCCCTACAGCAAGGAAGAACACAGCGCTGCTGAGATCGCCGCCAAGGCGATTCTGGAAACACGCGGCAACACGCCGCGCCTCTACCGCAACACGCTGGTGTTTCTGGCGGCTGACAAGACCCGCTTGCAGGATCTCGACGAGGCCGCACGCAAGTATCTGGCTTGGGAATCAATTCTGGCCGAGCAGAACCAGCTCAATCTCTCGCCTTACCAGGTGACCCAGGCCGAGACGCAGAAGACTGCGGCTGACAGCACGGTAACCGCTCGGCTGCCGGAGACCTACCAGTGGCTGCTGGCGCCGGTGCAGCATAAACCGCAGGACGCAATAACTTGGGAAGCACTCCGTCTGTCGGGGACCGATGCCTTGGCCGTCCGCGCCAGCAAGAAACTGCGCACCGATGAGCTTTACCTGACCAGTTTCGCCGCGACGCGTTTGCGCATGGAACTGGATCGTATTCCGCTCTGGCGCGGTGACCACGTGCCGGTGAAGCAGCTCGTCGAGGATTTCGCGCGCTATCTCTACCTGCCACGCCTCAAAGATTCCACGGTGCTGCTGGATGCGATTCACGACGGCATCAACCTGCTGGTCTGGGCGCAGGACAGTTTCGGCTATGCCGACAGCTACGACGACGACGCTGGCCGCTACAGGGGGTTGCGAGGCGGGACCATGGTGACGCTAGCCGACGCTCATGCACCGGGGTTGGTGGTTAAGCCGGATGTGGCAAGCAGGCAGCTAGAGGCTGAACGAGTCGCGTCTGCATCGGGCACACCACCAGCGGATAGCAATGGAACTGCACCGACCTCGGCTGGCGCTCCTGAATCCGGTGAGATTCACTCGGCAGCAACCAAGCCAACGCGCTTCCACGGGACGGCGACTCTCGATGCAGCCCGCGTCGGCCGTGATGCCAGTCGAATCGCCGAAGAAGTCATTTCACACCTCGCCGGGTTAGTCGGAGCGACGGTGACAGTGACCATCGAGATCGAGGCCGAGATACCGGGCGGGGCGCCGGATAATGTCGTTCGCACGGTGACCGAAAACAGCCGGACGCTGAAGTTCACGAGTCAGGGATTCGAGAAAGAATAGCGAGAAGGTCTAGATCGCCTAAAGCTTTTTCGCCATTGTCACGTGCGGGATGTCGGCCTCGATGAATTCCGCGCCGCTGATGGCAAAGCCGAAGCGCGTGTAGAAGCCCGCGGCCTGGGTCTGGGCGTTCAACCGGATTTCGCGCATGCCAGCCGCTGACGCCATGGCCAGCAGCCGTTCGAACAGTGCCGCACCGACACCCTTGCCGCGCCATTCCTTTAGCACGGCCATGCGGCCGATATGACTGTCGGGCAGCAGGCGCCCGGCGCCGATCGGCGCGTTGTCCGGCCCGAAGGCGACGACATGGCGGCTGGTTGCATCGTGCGCGTCGCGTTCGATGTCGGCGGGAACGCCCTGCTCCTCGATGAACACGCGCTCGCGGACCGGCATGGCCGATCCGCCGAGCGTCGCCCAGTCGCCCGCCTCGATGCGGTATTCGACGATCTCCACCGGCGTATAAGGCGGCACGCGGTCGAACAGCTCGATGATGTCGGCGTTCCGCATGCGGATGCAGCCGATCGAACCGGGAACGCCCATCGGCACGACGTCCGGGCTGCCGTGGATGTAGATATAGCGGCGCATGGTGTCGACTTCCCCGAGCCGGTTCCTACCCGGTTCGCAGCCGGAGAGCCAGAGAATGCGCGTCAGAATCCAGTCGCGCCGGAGATGCGCGGCGGCCAGCTCGGGCGTCCAGACCTCGCCGGTCGGGCGACGGCGCACGAAGACCGTGTTCGCCGTCGCGCCAGCGCCGACTTTTGCGCGGATAATGTGTCGGCCTCGCGGCGTGCAGAAGCTGCCGCTTTGCTCCCCTGCCCCGTTTTTCGCCGTCGAGACGGCATAACGCTTGAGCAGTTCGCCATCCGCGCCATGGAGTTCCAGCGTTTGCGCCGGGATGCTGATACGGATGTGCATCAGATTTCTCGTTTTGCGCTCATCACAGCCAGCCGAGCGGGACTGCCCACAGTCCATCGCCAAACGGCAGAGCCGACAGGCCGTCATAGAGGACGATGCCGCTGACGAAGGCATCCCCGCAGTGTTCGCGCAGCCTGCGCAGCCCCTTGAAATCGCTCGCCGTCACGGTAGCCGACGCCTTGACCTCGATGCCGATGATGGAGCGCAAGGGCGACTCCAGGACGAAGTCGACCTCGACCTGATCCTTGTCGCGGTAATGCGATAAAAACCATTGCCCAGGCGAAAGGCTCGCGATTTTTAGCAGTTCGCCAAAGACCCAGCTTTCCAGGATGGGCCCGAAGCGGCCGCGATCGTTGCGCAGCAGGTCCGCACTTGCGCGCACCAAGGCGGAATGCAAACCGGCGTCGAGGAAGTGGATCTTCGGCGTCTTGACCAGGCGGCCCAGTTCGTTGCGGCCCCAGGCCGGCAAGCGCCGGACCAGGAACAGTTTCTCCAGGATGCCGATGTATTTTTCAGCCGTGTGCGCATTGAGTCCCAACTGCCCGCCGATCTGGCGCAGGTTAAGCAATTGACCGGACAGTGTGGCAAGTATGGCCATGAGTTGCGGAATTCTTGCGGCTTCCTCGATACGGGCCACATCCTGGATATCGCGCTCCACCAACGTGGATAAATAAGCCTGTGCCCACGCCTGGCGCCGCCTTGGCGTCGCGCGGCTGCGCATTTCCGGATAACCGCCGGCCAGAACATGCGCTACGAGCGCATCGCCCGCCCCGAGTGTGTCTGCCCGCGCCTGCGCGGGCCAGTCCCGCACCTGGGCGCGTTCGAGAAAATCTGGCTCCCGTCCGGCAATCTCGGCGTTCGAAAGGGGCAGCAAGGCGTGCACCTCGATGCGGCCGGCCAGGCTGTCGGCAATCGCCGGCAGGCTCATTACGTTGACCGAGCCGGTGAGCAGGAAACGTCCGGGACGGCGATCCATGTCGATCGACAATTTGAGTGCCAGTAGCAACTCGGGCACACGCTGGATCTCGTCGATGATCGCCCGGTCGATTTGCCGGATGAAACCTTGCGGATCGGCACGGGCGGCCGACAGGCGCGTTGCATCATCCAGCGAAAGGTAGGGCATCCCCTCTCCGCATTGACGTGCCAGGGTGGTCTTGCCGGACTGGCGCGGACCGTTGATCAGAACGGCCGGCGTGTCACCCAACGCTTCTTGCAGTAATGGCTGCAAGTGACGTCTGAACAGGGGATGGCCTTCGGGAGTGTGCACGGCAAAGTTAGGTTGTTCGCGTTCGTCCGAAGTGTATTCTATGAGCGTCTATATTGCACTAAACATCCGTCCAATATGCACGCTAATGATCGAAATCTGCATTTCCAGAGATCAAGCGAGCTCGGTCTTCTGTCGCCGCGCGGCAAAAAACCCCGACAGCAGCGCACCGCATTCCTCCGCACGCACCCCGCCAACGATCTCGGCGTGGTGGTTCAGCCGTGCCTCGGCGAACAGGTCGATCACGCTGCCGGCCGCGCCGGTCTTGGGGTCCGTGGCGCCGAAGACGACGCGGCCGATGCGCGCGTGGAAGATCGCGCCGATGCACATCGCGCAGGGTTCGAGCGTCACATACAGCGTGCAACCAGGCAGCCGGTAATTGCCGAGCCGGGCCGCCGCATCGCGCAGCGCCATCACCTCGGCGTGGGCGGTGGGATCGTGGCGACCGACGGGCTGGTTGAAGCCGCGGCCGACGATTTCATCGTCTTTCACCACCACGGCGCCGACCGGCACCTCGCCCAGCGTTGCCGCCGCGCGCGCCAGTTCGAGCGCGAAGTCCATGTAGTCGTGGTCGGTCATCGGGTTATGCGCCGTCCCGCCAGCGCCGACTTTTACGGCGTTGGCGGGCGGCGCGTGGATCAGGCGTTTTTCGCGATCTGGCCGCCCTGATCGAGGAGCTGCGCCTGCGCCGCCGCCAGGCGGGCGATCGGCACGCGCGGGCCGGAGCAGGACACATAGGTCAGCCCGATCGAATGGCAGAAAGCGATCGAGGCCGGATGGCCGCCATGCTCGCCGCAAATCCCGACCTTGAGATCGGGGTTGGTCTTGCGGCCTTCCGTCACCGCCAGCTTCATCAACTCGCCCACGCCTTTTTGATCCAGCACCTCGAAGGGGTTGTCGATGAGGATGCCCGCCTCGACATAGCCTGGCAGGAACTTGTTCTCGGCATCCTCGCGACTGAACGAGAAGGTGGCCTGGGTCAGGTCGTTGGTGCCGAAGGAGAAGAACTCCGCGTCCTGCGCCATGCGGCCGGCGCGCAGGCAGGCGCGCACCACTTCCAGCATGCTGCCGAACTTGTAGCCGACATTGATGCCGTGGGTGAGCTCGACCACCTTGTGAATGCGTTTGACATAGCTGTGGATGCGCACCAGCTCTTCCACCGTCGCCACCTGCGGCACCATGATCTCGGGATAGGTCTCGACGCCTTCCTTGGCGCACAGCGCGGCGGCTTCGAGGATCGCTTGGATCTGCATCGAGTAGATCTCGGGATAGGTGATGCCGAGCCGCACGCCGCGGTGGCCGAGCATCGGGTTGACTTCGGAAAGCGCGCGCACCTTCTTGAGCGTCTTCTCCTTCTTGGCGATGACATCCTCTTCGAGATGGCCTTCCTTGAAGTCGGTCATGCTGCGGCCGAGCTTGGTCAGGCCGTCGGCATACTGCATGTAGAGCTTCGGGTTCAGGAGCTTGAGCGTCTCTGGCAGTTCTTCCAGCGCCTTCAGCGAATCGCGCAGGTGGTGCAGGTGGGCGATTTCGAGTTCGAGCTGGGCGGCCGTCGGCAGGAATTCGTGCAGCGGCGGGTCGATCAGGCGCACGGTGACCGGCAAGCCCTTCATCGCCTTGAAGATGCCCTTGAAGTCGCTGCGCTGGATCGGCAGCAGGCGGTCGAGCGCGGCCTGGCGTTCCTCGATGCTTTCGGCGAGGATCATCTCCTGCACGATCGGCAGGCGGTCGGTGGCGTTGAACATGCGCTCGGTGCGGCACAGGCCGATGCCCATGGCGCCGAATTCGCGGGCGCGGGCGGCATCAGACGGCGTGTCGGCGTTGGCCATCACCTTGAGGCGCGCCATCTGGTCGGCCAACTTGAGCAGGGTTTCCATGTCCTGGTTGAACTCGGCCTGCACGGTCGGCACTTCGCCGGCGTAGACCTTGCCGTTGCCGCCGTCGATGGTCACCACGTCGCCCTCGTGCAACGTCGTGTCGCCGATGGTGGCGCAGCGTTTCATGTCGTCGATGTGGATCTCCTCGCAGCCGGACACGCAGGGCTTGCCCATGCCGCGCGCGACCACCGCCGCGTGGGAAGTCTTGCCGCCGCGGCTGGTGAGGATGCCCTGCGCATGGAAAAAGCCGTGAATATCTTCAGGTTTGGTCTCTTCGCGCACCAGGATGATTTTTTCGCCGGCGAGGCCGCGTGATTCGGCGGTGTCGGCGTCGAACACGATCTTGCCGGAGGCCGCGCCGGGCGAGGCCGACAGGCCGGTGGCGAGCGGCTTGCCCTTGAAATGCGGCGACAGTTGCGGCACCAGCAACTGCTCGAGCATCGCCGGATCGACGCGCAACAGCGCCGTTTCCTTGCTGATCAGGCCTGACCGGAACATCTCGACCGAGGTGCGCACCAGCGCCTGGGCGTTCATCTTGCCGTTGCGGGTTTGCAGGCAATACAGCGTGCCGCGCTCGATGGTGAATTCGAAATCCTGCACTTCCTTGTAATGCTCTTCAAGGCGGTTATGCAGTTCGATCAGTTGCCGGTAGATTTCCGGCATGTCGTGTTCCATCTCGGCGATGGCCTTGGGCGTGCGAATGCCGGCCACGACGTCCTCGCCCTGGGCATTGACGAGATATTCGCCATAGATCATGTCCTCGCCGGTGCCCGGGTTGCGGGTAAAGCCGACGCCGGTACCCGAATCGTTGCCCATGTTGCCGAACACCATGGTGCACACGCTCACCGCCGTGCCGTTGGCCTGTTCCTTGGTGATCCTGAACTGCCGACGGTAGTCGACGGCGCGCTTGCCGTTCCAGGAACGGAACACCGCACCGATGGCGATTTCGAGCTGCTTGTAGGGGTCTTCGGGGAAGGGTCGGCCGGTATTGGCCTCGATGATCCTGGCAAATTGATCCGCCAGTTCAGACAGATGCTCGGCCTTGAGATCGACGTCCTGCGACACGCCGACCTTTTTCTTCATCGCCGCCATGGCTTCGTCGAAATGCTTGTCGTCGACGCCCAGCGCGATCTTGCCGAAGAGCTGGATGAAGCGCCGGTAGGCGTCGTAACCGAAACGCGGGTTGTCGGTCAACTTGATCAGCGCCTGCAGCGTGGTCTTGTTGAGGCCCAGGTTGAGGATGGTGTCCATCATGCCCGGCATCGACATCGAGGAACCGGAACGCACCGACACCAGCAGCGGATTGTCGCCGCCGCCGAAGGTCTTGCCGGTCTTTTGCTCCAGCGCCTTCATGTGACCGAGGACCTCGTCCATCATTCCGTCAGGCAGTGCATCGTGTTCCAGATAGCTGAGGCAGGCTTCGGTGGTGATGGTGAAGCCCGGTGGCACATTCAGGCCGATCTGCGTCATCTCGCACAGGTTCGCGCCCTTGCCGCCCAGCAGCATCTTGTTCTTGCCATCGCCCTCTTCGAAGGCGTAAACAAATTTGCGGTTTGTCATTTCCAGGTCCCTTTTCATCTTTTATGGTGATTGCGGTTCCGCCTGATTTTATACGAGAGACTGACGTGCGCTGGCGGCTCTCCTTCCGAGATATCGGCTTTGGTGTACCGGCTCCGATTGTCTGGACACGCTTTTGCAACTCAGGCCGCCTTTCGCATGGCATAGGCCTGGCGGACTTCAAGGGGTGACATGCGGCGTTGGTCAAGGAACGTGCACCCATCGTCTGCCCTTGCTGCGGGGGGGTGATGAAGATCGTGCGCACGCGGATTCCGCCGACGCGCGCGGGAGGGCCGGCGACTGCACCTGCCGTGCGGGGTGCCTTCTGATCGTGTAAGCGAAACCCTCACCGGCGAGCGGCGGGGCATCAGGCACCTCGTCAGCTGTGACCAGCTTCGGCATGCAACTTCAGCCCAAGTGCGCCGATGACTTTAAGGATGGTGTCGAAGCCAGGGCTACGATCACCGGAGAGCGCTTTGTAAAGACTTTCGCGAGATAGTCCGGCATCGCGCGCGACCTGTGACATACCCTTGGCGCGAGCAATATCGCCAAGTGCTTTGGCAATGAACGCAGCATCCCCGTCGGCTTCTTCAAGGCAAGCTTCAAGGTAAGCGGCCATTTCCTCAGGGGTTCTGAGGTGTTCGGCGACGTCATAGCGAGTGGTAATGGTCTTGGTCATGGTTGCTACTCCGAAAGATTACGTGCGAGGCGCAATGCAGCCTTGATGTCCTTGGCTTGGGTAGCCTTGTCTCCACCGGCCAGCAGAATGATCAGTTCTCGCCCTCGCTTCTTAAAATACACCCGGTAACCGGGACCGTAGTTGATTCGCAACTCCGAGACACCTGTCACCAACCGGCTCGACATCTCCTGGATTTCCAGCAGCGAGCCGTTCAATCCTTGCTTGGACACGTGCTCTCGCCTGAAGGTCGCACAAGGCATCCATCCATTGAGCGAAAAGGTCTGTTTTGCAAATTTCAATCATGCGGCCACTGTAGCCCACCGGCTACATCTTGTCAATGCCATAGCGCCGCCCGTGCAGCGGGCAAAGCGACCTTCTTCCGCGCCGACGACAACAAGCCATAGTGCCAGTATCGCCCGCTATCCGGGAACTTCACATCCGGGAACTTCACGCATGGTTTCTCAAGACCGCGCCGGGTAGTATGATGGGCGCGGCTGTTCTCGGCCACACTGGCGGGGTGTTTGTCGACAGGCGGGTGCCGCGCTGTTCGTCAATTCAAGAGAAAGGGGGGCACAACGATGAAAAAACTGCTGGTTGCACTGTTTGTTTTCTTCGCGTTTTCCGGTCTTGCCATGGCGGCGGTGGATATCAACACCGCAACGGTAGAACAGCTTGATGCGCTCAAGGGGGTTGGCCCGGCCAAGGCCAAGGCGATTGTCGAACACCGCACCAAGAACGGCCCGTTCAAGACCGTGGATGATCTGGAAGCAGTCAAGGGGTTCGGCAAGAAGAGCGTCGATGGCCTGCGTTCGGAGATTACCGTGGGTGGTGCCGCAGCCGCTCCGGCCAAGGCAGACGCCAAGAAAAAGTAAGTATTCCGCGTCGCAAAGACCTCATCCGCCGTATTGGGATGGGGTCTTTTTTGTTTAACCGCTGTCTGGTTACTTTTATGTACAAAACCATCGAAGACTTCGTGCGCAGGCGGCTCCGGGAGTATTATTGCGCGTTCTGCACCCCCCAAAATCCCTGCACCCCCTACCCGCCAATCTTTACGGAATTTCCATGAGCACCTCACTGTTTGCCAACGTCGAAATGGCCCCCCGCGACCCGATCCTGGGACTGAATGAAGCCTACAACGCCGACAAGAATCCCGCCAAAGTCAACCTGGGCGTTGGTGTCTACTTTGGCGACGATGGCAAGATTCCGCTCCTGGCCGCCGTCAAGGCCGCCGAAAAGGCCCGCCTCGAAACCCAGCCGCCGCGCGGCTACCAGCCCATCGAGGGCACGCCCGCCTACAACGGCGCCGTGCAGAATCTCCTGTTCGGCAAGGATTCAGAACTGCTCGCCGCCGGCCGCAGCGTCACCTGCCAGTGCCTTGGCGGCACGGGCGCGCTCAAGGTCGGCGCGGATTATCTCAAGCGCCTGCTGCCCGATGCCACCGTCTATATCAGCGACCCGAGCTGGGAAAACCATCGCGCCCTGTTCGAAGGCGCCGGCTTCCCGGTCAAGGACTACGCCTACTATGACGCCGCCACGCGCGGCGTCGATTTCGCCGCCATGAAAGCCTCCTTGGCTGCCATGTCGGCCAAGTCCATCGTCGTGCTGCATGCCTGTTGCCACAATCCCACCGGCGCCGACATCACCGCCGCCCAGTGGGCCGAAGTGGTCGCCGCGATCAAGGAAAAGAACCTCGTCGCCTTCATCGACATGGCCTACCAGGGTTTTGCTGACAACATCCAGCAGGACGCCGCCGCGCTCGACCTGTTCACCGCTTCCGGCCTGCAGTTCTTTGTTTCCAGCTCATTCTCCAAGTCCTTCTCGCTGTATGGCGAACGCGTCGGCGCGCTGACCATCGTCACCGCCAGCAAGGACGAATCGGCCCGCGTGCTCTCCCAGGTCAAGCGCGTGATCCGCACCAACTATTCCAACCCGCCCACCCATGGCGGCGCCATCGTCGCGGCCTGCCTGGCCAGCCCCGAGCTGCGCCAGATGTGGGAAACCGAACTCGCCGGCATGCGCGACCGCATCCGCGTCATGCGCGCCAGCCTCGTCGAAAACCTCAAGGCGGCGGGCGCGCCGAACTTCGCTTTCATCAACGTCCAGCGCGGCATGTTCTCCTACACCGGCCTGACCGCCGCCCAGGTGGAAAAAATGCGCGCCGAATACGGCATCTACGCCGTCAGCACCGGCCGCATCTGCGTCGCCGCGCTGAACACGCGCAATATCGAGTACGTGGCGAAAGCTGTTGCAGCGGTGATCAAGTAAGCAGAGAGAGCGCCTCGCCAAAGGAAAAGACCATGTTGATTGTCACCGAGACCCTATCCCGTATCGAAAAGCTCCGCCTCATCGAACAGGTCTGGGATGAACTTATCCAGGGTCAGGCGGATATTGAGTCCCCTGCATGGCATGCGGATGCTTTGCAGAAGGCCGAAAGGGCGATCGCAAACAACGATGCTGGCTTTATTGACTGGAACCAGGCCAAGGAACAGCTACGTCAAGGCGGGGCATGAAAATCCGCATCCTCACTCTCGCTTTCGACGATCTTCAGGCGGGCAGGGATTTCTACGAATATCAGCAACCAGGGTTGGGCGCATATTTTCTGGATACGCTGTTTTCCGACATCGAATCCTTGTTGCTTTATGCGGGTGTCCATGTGCGTTTGTTCGGCTATTTTCGTGCCCTGTCAAAACGGTTTCCGTTTGCGATCTATTACAAGATCAACGGGGATTACATCGAAATATGGCGAGTACTGGATTGCCGTCAGAACCCGAAACGGACCGAGTCGGCCTTGGCTGGCTCATGAGGCGCGGCCGCAGTCGGCGCGGAATAACGTGGAATAGCCGACGAGTCGAATCGAGTCGCGGTAGAGTTTTGTTCCACGCACGGGATATGCTAGTATTCGCCGCCTCAATAAGGTGAAGATTCACGCCACAGTCAGCATCCCGGGTGGTTAGCTCAGCGGTAGAGCACTGCCTTCACACGGCAGGGGTCACTGGTTCAAACCCAGTACCACCCACCAACTCCATAAGCCCGGCATTGCGTCGGGCTTTTTGTTTCTGTAGCCGGTAGCGAAGGATCAGACCATGCCGAACGTTCAGACCAATATCAGCCGCCTGCGCGAACTCGATCTCCATCTGTTTCGCGAGGGCAGCCATACCCGGCTTTACGAGCGCCTGGGCGCACATCCGGAGATCCGCGATGGCGTGGCCGGTTGTCATTTTGCGCTGTGGGCGCCGAATGCCCATGCCGTGTCCGTCATGGGGGACTTCAATGGCTGGCACCGGCATACCCACTGGCTGCGGTGTATCCATGCCGATGCGGGCATCTGGGAGGGTTTTGTGCCGGGCGCCGGCGCCGGCCAGCGCTACAAGTTTCACATCGAATCGAATGTGAATGGCTACAAGGTCGACAAGGCCGACCCCTTCGCCTTCACCAGCGAGGTGGCGCCCGCCACCGCTTCGATCATTGCCAACCTTGATTACCACTGGCACGACGAGGACTGGCTGGCCCGGCGCAAGCAGGCGAACGCCCTTGACGCACCGATTTCCGTGTATGAAGTCCATCTGGGCTCCTGGCGCCGCGCGCCGGACAATCCCGATCAGCCCCTCGGTTATCGCGATATCGCGCCCCTGCTAGCCGACTATTGTGTGGACATGGGTTTCACGCATGTCGAACTGCTGCCGGTCATGGAGCACCCGTTCTATGGCTCATGGGGCTATCAGGTCACCGGTTTTTTCGCCGCGACCTCGCGCTACGGCTCGCCGCAGGATTTCATGTTCCTGATCGACCACCTGCATCAGCGCGGCATTGGCGTCATCCTCGACTGGGTGCCGTCGCACTTTCCCAACGACGAACATGGGCTGGCCTATTTCGACGGCACGGCGCTCTACGAGCACGCCGACCCGCGCCAGGGTTATCACCCGGAATGGAGCAGCCAGATCTTCAATTACAGTCGTCACGAGGTGCGCGCCTTTTTGCTGTCCGGCGCGCTGTTCTGGCTCGACAAGTATCACATTGACGGCCTACGTGTTGACGCCGTCGCCTCCATGCTCTACCTCGATTACGCCCGCAAGGCGGACGAATGGGTGCCCAACGAACACGGCGGCCGCGAAAACCTCGCCGCGATCCAGTTCATGCGCCAGTTGAACGAGGCGGTGTATCGCGATTTTCCCGACACCCAGACCATCGCCGAGGAATCGACGGCCTGGCCGATGGTGTCGCGCCCCACCTGGCTCGGCGGCCTGGGCTTCGGCATGAAGTGGAACATGGGCTGGATGCACGACACGCTCGACTATTACGCCCACGAACCCGTCCATCGCAAGCATCACCACGACCAGATCACCTTCAGCATCTGGTATGCCTTCCATGAAAACTTCATGCTGCCGATCTCGCATGACGAAGTAGTTCATGGCAAGGGCTCGCTGGTCGGCAAACTGCCGGGCGACGAATGGCAGCGCTTCGCCAACCTGCGCCTGCTGCTCGGCTACATGTGGGCGCATCCGGGCAAGAAGCTGCTGTTCATGGGCTGCGAATTCGGCCAGACACGCGAATGGAACCATGACACCAGCCTCGACTGGCACCTGCTGCAATACTGGCCGCACGCTGGCGCCCAGGCCTGGCTGCGCGACCTGAATGCCTGCTACAAAACGCACCCTGCCCTGTTCAGCCGCGATTTCGGCAATAACGGTTTCGAGTGGATTGACTGCCACGACAGCGACGAGAGCGTCGTCAGTTTTCTGCGGCGCGGTCAGCATGACGAGACGCTGCTGGTCGTCATCAACGCCACGCCCGTGCTGCGCGAGAACTATCGGGTGGGTGTGCCGCGGGGCGGTCACTGGCGCGAAGTGCTCAATAGCGACGCCCCCGGCTATGGCGGCAGCGGCCAGGGCAACGGTGGCGGCGTGGATGCCGAGGATTGCGCCCATCATGGGCGGCCCTGCTCACTGAGACTATGCCTGCCGCCGCTGGGCGTGCTGTTCTTCGAACCTGTCTGATCTGAAAAGCATCAAATAGATCATCATTTGATGCTAACATTGGTGTTCTCACGAAAAGGAGAACGCCATGCGCACCACGCTCGCCCTTGATGACGATTTGCTCACTAAAGCCCAGGCTTTGACCGGTCTTTCCGAAAAGACTACCTTGATTCGCGAAGCCCTGCGCGCCTTGATTCAGCGTGAAAGCGCCAGACGGCTGGCCTTGCTCGGCGGCTCCGAGCCACTGGTGGGCGAGATACCAAGACGCCAGACGGAAACGGCATGATCCTGGTCGACACCTCGATCTGGATTGACCATCTGCGCCAGTGCGACGAGCGGTTGAGCAAGCGGCTCAATCAGGGTCGGGTGTTCGTTCATCCCTTCGTGATCGGCGAACTGGCGCTGGGCAGCCTCCAGAATCGCGACATGATTCTCGATACGTTACAGAGTCTCCCGCAAGCACCGGTTGCCACTGAGGCAGAGGTGCTGCAATTCATCCAGGAAAACAGCCTCTACGGGATTGGCATAGGCTATATCGATGCACATTTGCTGGCGGCAACCCGCCTTGTGCCTGGCGCTACCTTGTGGACGCGAGACAAACGCCTGCTGGCTGCCGCAACAAGCCTGGGTCTGGTTGAACACGTTGTTCACTGAATGAATTGGCCACACGAAAGCGGTGCCGTCGTACCGCCATGAAAGTTAGTGGTAGTCGCTCTCGCGCTGGTGCCGGAGCGCAAGTACGGTAATGGTTTCTGCGTTGTCGATCTCGAACAACGCGACATATCCGGCGGCGCCAAACGGAATGACCAACTCACGCAGAAAAGCTGAACCGCCCTCCGCCTTGCGGCAGGTAAATGGCGTCAGCTCAAGGGTGCGAATACCCGCCTTGATGGCTTGGAGCGCCCGGTCGGCGACCGCCCAATCGGCATCTTCACGATCGAGGATGAAGTCATAAAGCCTGATCAGATCGGCTTCCGCCTCTTCCGTAAAGCGTACCCGGTAACTCACCGGGGAACCTTGGCACCGGATTTGGCCTGATCCAGCAGGGATTCGAGCCGACTCACGACAGTATTTGCTTCGATGTAGACGCCCGTGCGCTGCGCCTTGTCGCGGGAAGCCAAGCCGCGTGCGACGAACTCACGCTGGGCTTGCCGATGTTCAATGGTGGCGCGAATGGCCTGTTCGACAAAGCCGGACAGGCTTTCGCCTTCACGCAGCACGCTCTCGGCCGACAGGCGGAGCTTGGGGTCGACGCGCAGGGATGGAATGGTCGCTGTTTTCATCTTGTGGCCTCTTGCATTACATTTGCGATGCAGTATGCCACGCTTTTCGGAAGCCGTCCCGCCAGCGCCGACTTTTCATTCAGGCCGCCAACATTCGCCAGAGCGTCTTGCCCTTGCTTTCCTTGTCAATCTCGGCCAGCACACGCTCATGCTCGGCCAGATCGTCGGCGCTGGCGGACAGGACGCGCACGGGCGGACGCTCGCCGGAGAACAGGGCGACCATTTCCGCCGAGCCCATTTCCAAGTCCATCATCAGACTTTCCTGGCCGCGCGTCATGGCCAGATAGACCTCGGCCAGCAATTCCGCATCGAGCAGCGCGCCGTGCAACTGGCGGTTCGAGTTATCGACGCCGAATTCGTTGCACAGGGCATCCAGGCCGTTTTTCTTGCCGGGGCGCAGTTCGCGGGCCATCTTGAGCGTATCGGTAATCGCGTTGCAGGCAGACTTCAGCGGCGCCTTGCCAACCTGTTCCAGCTCGTTGTCGAGAAAGCCGACATCGAAGGGAGCATTATGGATGATGACTTCGGCATCGTGCAGGAATTCAAGCAGCGCGTCGGCAACGTCGGCAAACTTCGGCTTGTCGGCGAGGAACTCATCGGTCAGTCCATGCACCGCCAGAGCGCCCGCGCCGATGGCGCGTTCGGGATTCAGATAGCAGTGAAAATGCCGGCCGGTGAGCTTGCGGCTCACCATCTCGACGCAACCGACCTCGATGACCCGCTCCCCCTGGCGCCATTCGAGCCCGGTGGTTTCGGTGTCCAGCATGATCTGGCGAATGATGCTCATCGATTACTTTCAATGGCCTGCCGCGCCAAGGCATCGACGCGCTCGTTTTCGGTGTGTCCCGCATGGCCGCGCACCCACAGCCATTCGATTTTGTGACCAACGGTGGCGGCGTCCAGCGCCTGCCACAGGTCGACATTTTTCACCGGCTGGCGATCGGCGGTTTTCCAGCCGCGCCTTTTCCAGCCGTGAATCCATTCGCTGATGCCTTTTTGCACATATTGCGAATCGGTATGCACGCGCGCCGTCACGGGACGCTTGAGCGAGCGCAAGGCCTCGATCACCGCCATCAGTTCCATGCGGTTGTTGGTGGTGGCCGGGGCGTAGCCCGATAATTCCTTTTCGCTGCCGTTGACGCGCAACAGCGCCCCCCAGCCGCCGGGGCCGGGATTGCCGCTGCACGCGCCATCGGTGTAGATATCAACCATTTCAGTCATTCCTGTTCGGTTTATTTCGACGCCGGGCCGCCCCAAGGCGAAATGCGCCCACCTGTGGGGGGCAGCGAACACAGCGAGCGTGGGGGGCTTTTATTTGTCAAGGGTTTGCGGGTCACGGCCGCCAGCGCGCGGGCGGCGGCCTTGCGGTCGTGCCATTTCGGCGTGATCAGCCGCATGCCATGCTGGCGCTTGATCGCCTGCAACACATACACCGCGCCCGCCACCGGCCACCAGCGGTCGCCGGCGGCATCCATGAAGCGCCAGCGCTGCAACCATTTTTCCTGGCGCACCGGCGGGGCATAACAGCCGAAAGCGCCGCTGCGGGTCTCGAAGCCCAGCAGCTTGAACCAGTCGCGCAGGCGCGGCACGCCGAGATAACGGCCCTGCCAGGGCGGGCGGCCGCCGCGCCGGGCCATGGCGCGCCGCAATCCCCATAGGCTGTAGGGATTGAATCCCGTCACCACCACGCTGCCTTCGGGTACCAGCACCCGCTCTACCTCGCGCAAAATCTGCTGCGGGTTGGCATTGAATTCGAGCACATGCGGCAGGACGATCAGGTCGATGCTGTTGGTCGCAAAGGGCAAATAACGCGGATCGCATTGCACGGCGACGCCGCTTCGATCACAACAGAGCGCACGAAACGGCATGCGGTTGGCGCGCAGGAAATCGAGCTGCGGAAACCCGACCTGCACGGCATTGAAACCGAAGATATCCGCCACCAGCAGATCGAGCTTCCGCTGCTCCCACGCCAGCACATACTGCCCTTGCGGCGTTGCCAACCAGTCGGAAAATAACTGAATCGCCATTACAATGATCCGCCATGAAAATCGAACCGATCAGGGCGTTTGAAGACAACTACATCTGGGCCTTGCGTCACGACGGCCAGGTTGCGGTCGTTGACCCCGGCGAAGCCGCGCCGGTAGCGCGTTTTCTGGCGGCAACCGGCGATCGACTGTGCGCAATCCTCGTCACGCACCGGCATGGCGACCACATTGGCGGCATCAATGAACTCGTCGCTCACCGCCCGGTTCCGGTTTTCGGCCCGGCGAAGGAAGCCGCCGAGGTGGTCACACATCCCATGAAGGATGGCGAAACCGTGCGCATTCCCGCACTGGGCGAGGAATTCACGGTGATCGAGGCGCCGGGGCATACGTTGGGTCATGTGGCCTATTATCGCCCGGAGGTGTTGTTCTGTGGCGATACCTTGTTCGGTGCCGGCTGCGGCCGCGTCTTCGAGGGCACGCTCGACCAGATGCATGCCTCGCTCGCCAGAATCGCCGCCCTGCCCGCCGCCACGCTCGTCTATTGCGCCCATGAATACACGCAGTCCTGCCTGCGTTTTGCGCAACGCGTGGAGCCCGACAATCCGCACATCGCCGCGCGAATCAGCCACGTCGACCAGCTTTGCGCCGACAACCAAGCTTCAGTGCCTTCGACCCTCGCCGAGGAGATAGCCACCAATCCCTTCCTGCGCTGGCAATCCCCCGCCGTGATTGCCGCCGCGACGACCCGCCTTGGACATCCACCCGGCAGCGATGCCGAAACCTTTGCCGCCATCCGCCGCTGGCGCGACAGCCTCTGAAAGGATCCACCCCATGAAAAACCCCCTGCTGGCCGCCCTGCTGGCCGCCCTGCTGTCCATCCCCGCGCTGGCTGCCCAGGCAACACAAACCGTCAAGGTCGGCTTCCTGTCCACCCTCTCCGGTCCCGGCGCCGGCATGGGCGTCGACATCCGCGACGGCTTTCAGCTCGCCATCAAGAATCTGGACGGCAAGCTGGGCGGCATCCCCGCCGAGGTCATTGTCGCCGACGACAAGCAGGACCCGAACACCGCCAAGCAGGCCACCGAGCGTTTTCTCAAGAAGGACAAGGTCGACTTCATGACCGGCATCATCTTCTCGAACCTCATGCTCACCGTCGGCAAGTCGATCTTCGACCACCAGACCTTCTACATCTCGGCGAACTCCGGCCCGTCCCAACTGGCCGGCGAGGAATGCAACCCCTACTTTTTCAACGTCGCCTGGCAGAACGACAATCTCAGCGAGGCGATGGGCAAATGGACCAGCGACCAGGGCATTAAAAGCGTCGTCACCATCGCCCCGAACTACACGGCCGGCAAGGACATGGTCGCCGGTTACCGGCGTTACTACAAAGGCAAGGTCGTCGACGAGGTCTACACCAAACTCGGCCAGCTCGACTATGCCGCCGAACTCGCGCAATTGCGCGCCACCCAGCCCGAAGCGGTGTTTTTCTTCCTGCCCGGCGGCATGGGCATCAATTTCATCAAGCAGTTCGTCGCCGCGGGTTTGTCAAAGGACATGCGCCTGATCACCACGGGCTTTTCGGCCGACGAAGACACCATCAAGGCGGTGGGCGCGCCGATGCTCGGCCTGTTCAATTCCACCCACTGGGCCCACGACATCGACAACGCCGCCAACCGGAAATTCGTCGCCACTTTCGAGAAGGAATATGGTCGCCTGCCCTCGCTCTACGCAGCGCAAGGCTATGACGCCGCGCTGCTGATGGATGCCGCCGTGCGCCAAACCAAGGGCCAGCTTGGCGACAAGGCGGCCGTGAGGCGCGCGCTCGAAGCCGCCAAATTCGCTTCGGTGCGCGGCGACTTCAAGTTCAACACCAACCATTTCCCGGTGCAGAACTACTACTTGCGCCTGGTGCATCAGGACAGCAAGGGGCGCATCACCAACAAGCTGATGGGCACGATCTTCACCCAGCACGCCGACGCCTATGTCGGCCAGTGCAAGATGCCGAAGTAAGCTGTTGTCCCGCCAGCGCCGACTTTTGGCAAGCGCGAATCAGTAGGCAAACCCGCGCTTCAGCATCGGGATGATTTCTTCCCGGCCGTTTGCGGCGGCGGGTTTCCGTTGCGACAGGTCATCGGCGCGCTCGACCCGGTTGCGGCCGCTGCGCTTGGCTTCAAGCAGGGCCGTGTCGGCCATGTTGATCCTAAATTCCTCTGTTACCCCAATCCCGAAGCCAGACAAAGCGAAGTCAAACAGAGAGGCGAAGGGGATTTTGGCTTGGCCGCGATGATTCTCTCGACGATGTAGCGCACAAGGGCGCGCCAGCGTT